>ERZ795056.850-NODE-850-length-37413-cov-8.626532_pt1 | contig 37413 bp, 16 predicted proteins | sample MGYA00375140_ERZ795056 | MGnify/ENA primary metagenome ERZ795056 (study PRJEB30185, sample SAMN05720227) | activated sludge metagenome | isolation source: Anaerobic digester | place: USA | collected 2015-03-09 ...
GCGTGGAAGCAGCAAGCGTGCTGGACGGCCTCGGCAAGCCGACCACCTCAACCCATCGCGATCCGTCGTATCGGTACACATTGGTCTGCGGCAGGAAGTAGGTCTGGTCTCCGGCAATCACATAGACGTCGTTGTCCAACACAGCGGACGCCATATCGCCTCGAGAATCAGGCAGTCCAGCCACATTGATCCATGAAGTTCCGTTGAAGCGGCACACGTTGGTCACCATGTTGAACCCGTCAATGCTGCCCCCTATGGTGTACAGGTTCGAACCCACCGCCTTGTTCTCATGGAAGACGCGCCCCTCCGGTAGACCTGCGCCCTCGGACCATTGTGCGCCGTCGTACTCGAAAACATTGGTGCGGCTGCCCCCGCTGAGCCCAAGACCGCCGGTGAGATACATCTTCTCCAACATCACGGCGCCAGCCCCATAGTGCCGGTTTTCCGGCAGTCCTGCCACTTCGGTCCAGTTAGTCCCGTCAAACCGATAAACGTTCGTCGGGTAGTAGTGTCCCATGACGTAAATGGCTGAGTCGTAGGTGATGGCAGCCATCCATCCCATGGGTTGAGGCAATCCTGCTGCCTCTGTCCAGTTGGTCCCGTCGAACGCGTACACATTCGTTTGAACGTTCCAATCCGGATCATTCCCGCCAATCGCATATATTTTCCCGTGCAGCGTGGCAGCCTCCAGATTAGCCCGAGGGGCGGGCAACCCCGCGACTTCCGTCCAAGAACCGCCCGAGTTGTCCCAGATGAATCCCGCCGCGTTATATGTGTACGCGTTGCTGACCACGAGGTCGCCGTCCGACTGAATCACCAAGTCGCCCAGCCCCGGCGCGCCCGCGCCCGCCCGCACGCTCACCCAGTTCGTGCCCTGATCCAGAATCGTTGCCGCGATTCCGCACAGCGTTACGTTTGTGATGCTTGCTCCGTCGCCGATCCGGCCGTTGGTGATCAGGACCTCATTCCCACCCGCGGCCGGACCGCTGAGCGGATTCACTGCAAAAGCCTTCACCAGATTCGTAACGGCCGCCGCAGGATTCCAATTGCCGTTGCCCGCCTGCGACGCCGCCACCAACACATCGCCGGCGCCGGTGAACGTCAGGTTCGTTCCGTTGAGCGCGCCGGGCCCGGAGACCACCGCGAACTCCGCCACCGGCAACCCGGAACTTGCCGTCGCCGCCAACGCAACAACCCTATTCGTGAGTTGCGGCTGGAGAGCGGGGAAACTAATCGACTGATCCGCCTTCGCAACCGTCAACGTGCCCGTCGCCGCACCCTGATACATCACCTCGTTGACGACCCCCGTCACTACATATATCCCCGCCGCCTGTGGTGAGCTTGCCGAACCATCGTACGTGATGTTGACCGTCAATCCTGTCGGGCTTGTGGTCGCCGTCACCACTCGTGGCGAACCATTGTACGTCTGCTCCAGGTCATGCAGCGTCACCGTCGCCGTGGCCTTCGTCACGGTGAACGAGTTCGTGACAGCCGCCGCGGCATAGTTGGTGTCGCCCGCCTGCGAGGCCACGATGCGCACCGTACCCGCGCCGTTGAACGAGAGGTTCGTCACGCCGGAAATGACCGCAGGCCCGCTCCCGACCGCAAAAGTCACGGGCAGGCCCGAGCTGGCTGTCGCAGCCAGGCCCAACTTGTTCGTCGTCTCCTGCGTCGCGATGGCCGGGAAGTTGATCGTCTGCGGCGTGCCGAGCACGGTCAGTGTCGCTGTGTTCACGCCCGCGAACATCGCGGTGTCGACCTGCCCGGTGACCGTATAGGTTCCGGCGTTGAGTGGTGCCGACGCGCTGCCATCATACGTGATGGTGACCGGCAAGCCCGTCGGTGTCGTGGTCGCCGTCACCACTCGCGGCGTGCCGTCGCGCTCCTGCACGAGATTGGTGAAGGCGATGTACGCCGTTGCCTTCGTCACTGTGATGCTGTTCGTGATGGTGGGTGCGACATCGTAATAAATGTTTCCGAGTTGCCACCCGATCACCTTCACCACGCCCGTGCCTGTGAAGGACAAGTTCGTGGCGCCCGTGACAACGCCGGGCCCGGAATAGGCGCTGAAGGTGACCGGCAGGCCGGACGAGGCGATCCCCGACAACCCACTTTGTTCGTGGTGAGTTGCGGGCCGGGATTGGGAAACGAGATGGTTTGTGGACGCCGGATCACGTTGAGGGTGATCGGAACCCGGAGCGGGCTGTTGGTCGCGCCCGGAACCGTGATCACACTCGTCGCGGTATACGTGCCCAGATCGAGGCCGGCCACCGACACCGACGCGGTGAAGGTCTGGCTGTTCTGGAAAGCGAGCGTCCCCGCAGACGGACCACCGAGCGTCAGCCAGTTGGTGGGTCCGGCGCCGAAGGTCAGGTTTCTGGAAAAGTCCATGCCGCTGCTTCCGACACTCTGGAGCGAGAACGTCTGGGCCGCTGGATTGGAGCCATCGTAATAAGCCGTGAACGTCAGCGACGCCGAACTCATACGCGGCTCCGGTGGCGCGGTCAAGTCGCTCGAGATCACGTCCAGTTGGACAGCCGCCCCGTTCCACGTGTTGTCCCACACGTATTCCTGGATCGCCACCCAGATCGGAGTCCCCGCCGGAATGCCGAACGCCCCGAGATTGATCGTGTACTGGTTCCACGGAGGAAACTGGCCGGGCCATGAACCCTTGGCGAAGATGTTTGTGAGAGCCACGATGGTGAAGTTCGCCGGCGCGGGACCGGCGGTCGAGATGCGGACGCGTACTTCGTCCGGGTAGTTCGTGAAGTTGAACCGCAGCCAGTAGCTCAGGGAGGACGTCGCCGTCAGGCCGGTCAACCGTGGCGAAATCAGCCACTGGTCGTTATGATAGCCCTCGGCGGGCCCACCCCCCGTGTCCCACGAGCAGTAGGCGTTGCGCGTTCCAGCTCCGGCCGTCGGCGGAACCGAACTCGTACCATTGCCCCAACCAGGGAGCGGCATGACACCAATCGGCAACTGATACCAGCCCGAGCCGCCCAGCAGATTCGTCTTGATCCAGCCCGGCGGCGGAACGCCGTATTCGAACGATTCTAACATCTGGCCGAACGAGGGGAGAACAAGAAGGAATATGAGAACCGCCGCAAGAATGAATTTTTCCAGGGGTTGCCTGCCCGAGCCGCCGCCCTGCGGCCGAGGGAAAATCAGGACGCACTTTTTCCAATCCTTGGAAAAAATGCCATTCACCCCGCCGCTCCTTGATGTACGACGACGCATGGATTGCCGGACTTGTAGAACAAACGCCGTGCGAAATCAACGTAATCCGCGCCTACTGCGGCAACTGCACGCGTACGCGGTAAAAACGATTCGTGACCTGCGATGGATCAGGGTCGGTCAGCGCGCCGTCGTCCAGCCACTGCACCGTGCCGCCGGTGCCCAGAATCGCGTTGCTGTTTGCGACCGACCATGACTGGCTTAGCAGCGACGTGTTCTGGTAGCTGATGAAATAATCGCGATTCTGCTTCGTCGCGAATCTGACCACAATGCCTGTCGGCGACGGGTTGGCAACGGTGGCGCTCAGGAAGTCGTTGATGTTCTTCGGGTCCGTGCCGGCGATGTACTCGTGGGCGTTCGGCACGAGATCGAGGTCCGCGTCCGCGGCGCCATCCGCATTACTCAACGCGCCGAAGCCCTGCACATCTTCATACGTGTTCGGCATGCCGTCGCCGTCCCAGTCCGACGGCGTCGCGCGGAAGCCGAGCGAGAAGCTGAAGCTGTTTGTACCGAACAATTCCACCTGGTGCGTCTGCGCCTGGTTGCGCATGCGCAGGGAATAGTTCGTATAACCGTTGCCGTCGTCACGCGCGACCGCGTTGAACGCGGCCGTGTTCCCGAGGTCGTGGTAACCCGCGAAGGCTTCCACGGTGGTGCTGTAATTCGTGTTCACCACGCGAACCTGGGCGCCATCGTTGACCTCGCCGCCGAGGGTCTGCTGGCCGTTGAGCAACAGGTCGTAGAGATTCGGCGAGAACCCGTTGCGGATATACAGCGTTTGTCCCGCCAGCACGCCGCCCACCGTGTAGCTCACGTTGAACTTCCAGCTCTTCGGCGCCAGCGTTACAAGCTTCACAATCGCGCCGTCGGAGGATGTCGCTCGCCAGCCGTTCGTGCGGTCGGAGAATGCGTAGAGGTCGTTCACGTATTTCGTCGTGCCCGCCCACCAGTCCTTCAGGCACGAGGTGCGGAATGAGCCGATGGATCCATTCGCCAGAATGTTCGTCGCGCCCTCTTCCTCGTTGTCCGATCCCGCGTAGGCCGCGAGGTTGCCCGACGCCTGGAACACTTCGCCACCGAGGATGTCGCGCACCCACACCGCAATCAGCCTTCCGCCGCTGCGCTCGAAGAGGCCGAACAGGCGGTCGTTGTAGAGCAGGTATTCGTTCTCGCCGTCGAGGTCCACATCCTCCGCGGCCGTCTGCGTATTGGTCAATTGCGCCGCGATGGACTCCCACTGATCGACGCGCTGGTACACCGCGGCCATGCGCGTTTGCGACTGCGCGATCCGGGAGAAATCAGCCAGCGTGTCGTAGCTCGTGTCGGGATAGGCAAAATCGCCGATGGCAAACTTGGACATGTTCACCGGGTTCTGGCTCTGGTTGTGGTAGGCCGTCTCAAACACGGAGGCATACATGACCGCCTGCGCCAGCTTCGACAGCCCGCCGCCCGGCAAACTCACCACGCGATCCCACGCCGTACTGACGATGCCACCGTAGTACAGCATGCCGTAGTCCGACGGCAGATTCGTGCCGGGACGGATCTGGAAACGGTGACCGTTCAGCCCCTGGTTCAGCCCCGAGCCCATGTACCAGTTGTCGTAGTTGTCCTGCGACGAGTACTGCACCCAGTCATGCGAGACTTTCTCCAAGGTCAACCCCGTGCCGCGATCGACCTCGTTCCACGCGTCGCCCGTGGCGTCCGGCGGCAGCGAGATGTCGATCTCCTGGTCCGCGATGGCGTCCGGCGTCACCAGCTCCACCCACCCACGGCTGGCCAGCCAGCGGATGATCTTGTCGTAGGCATTGGCCTGGCCAAGATCGGTAAAATCTTCCCAGTTGTAGAAAAGCGTCAGGACCTGCGGATGCTGCCCGCTCCAGTAGCCGGTACGCGCGCGGCGATTCAAGATCTCGCGGAACTGCATCGCCGGGCCGTTGTCCTCGGTGCTGAAACGGAACTCGTTCGCGCGTCCGGAAATCGCCACGCACTTCACTCCATTGATTCGGTTGACGCGATAGGCATCTTCGCCCACCGACGAGTTATAGCCGAACCACTGGCGCAAATGCTGAACCTGATCAATGAAGGTATAGCTGAATCCCAGCGCCGTAATCTTCGATAACACATCCGCGTCCACCAAACGCTCCGGCGTCCAGAACACTTTGCGCGAGACCGAACCCGCCCCATAGATCGACGCGAGGAACTCGTCGGCCAGCGCAACGTTGTTCGAGTTAAACTCCTTCGTGAAGTACGGCAACATGTGGTCCGAGAACGTGCTCGCCACGAGATCCACGACACCCGTGGCGGCGAGGTCGCCAATGCGCCGGTTCAGCGCCGGTCCGTCGCGCCATGCCGGGCTCACGTTCGTGTCCACCCGCGCCCACTGCAGGGCCGAGGCCAAGGTCGGGGTGATGTGCATCGTCACCGGCACGCCATACGCCTGATGCACATCCAGCGGCCTGTAGTAACCACCTCCCGCGCCGGTATTTACATAATTCTGGATCACCCGGCCCGGCTGGTTGTGCTGGTTGCCGTGAACGAGGGAGATGATCTTGATCCGTTTGCCGCGATCGTTGTCGGCGTTGATGCCGACCCATTGCGAGAGCGTGGTCAACGCGATGCGTCCTTCGTAACGAAGGCGGTCGACATCGCCCTTCTCGATCCCGGCGAAATCTTCGGCGATCCAATCGGTGCGGATCGAGTCCTGGATGTCCGGCCCGTCGAGTTCGCCCGGTCCATCGACGGTGCCGTCGCGCGTGGTGAACACCTGGTAGCTCAGCGACGCCGGGTTGCCGTTCCAGCCGGCATCGATCAGCGCCTGCCGGCTGATGGAAAACTCCACCGAATCGAGATCGGAATTGAAGTACGCCTTCTTGAATCCATTCGCGTGCGCTTTCGTGCGCGCTTCCACATCGTCCGGACTGATCACGATGTCGTCGGCAAGAGTAGTGGTATCCCAACTGCCGGGCTTGTTGACGTAGACCGTTCCATTGTTGCCGTCGTAGACCGCCACCGTCACTTCCCAGCGCATATCCGTCAGGCAGTCCACTCCGTCGACGAGCTTGCGTTCACCGACTGCCTTGTTGCCGGTGTCGATGACCACATAAATGTCCAGCCCGCTGTCCTCGGCACGCGCCTGAAGGTTATGCATGTCCACGCGGAAACAGAACGTGCCATCGCCGCCGTTGCTGATCGAGCCGCCGTCGTGCGCGTAGAACGCCACGAGGTCGCGCGACGATTCCAGCCCGTCGCTCGCCCACGGCCGGTAATACACATCGCCCCCACTGCTTTGCTCCAGCACGTCATACGGGTCGAGCGCGATCAAGTCGCGGTACGTCCAGTCCGTGAATTCGTTGCGGTTGAGTACGGCGCCGACGGTCACCGGCGTCCCGGTGCCGATAATGATTTGCCCCTGCGGCGGCGGCTCGCCACTGTCGGGCCAGCGCGGATTGGTGCCGCTGATCAGCTCGGAGAGGTTTGAAATTCCGTCTTCATCCGGATCGCCCGCCGCGCCGTTCGTAACGCTGCCGTCACCCGCCGTTGCGGTCCGCAGGCTGTTCGAGCCGTTATCGAGAGGGTCGAGGTTGTACGACACTTCCCAGCCGTCCGGCAGGCCATCACCATCGGTGTCCCTGTTGAGCGGATCGGTTTCCGCCCACTCCTCGCCGGCATCGTAGACGCGGTTTGAATTCGTATCGCCGGCGATGCGTCCGTTGAAGTCCTTGTCCTCGCCCCAGCCATCGCTCAGATCGTCATCATCGGTGTCCGCGTTGTTCGGGTCGGTCTCCGTCCATGTGTCGCTCGCGTCGAGCGAGCGGTCGGGCCAGTCGCGTTCGAGCCAAGGCTCCCAGTCGGGCTGGATGATCGCTCCGTCGCCGTCCACCCAGCCGTTGCGATTCGCATCTTCGACGCCGTCCGGCAAGCCGTCGTAGTCCGAGTCCGGGTTGTTTGGGTCGGTGGTCGAGCCGGCCTTGAGATCGGTCTTGCTGCCCTGGTCGGGCGCGGAGACGCCGGGCACTTTGCCGTAGTTGTCGGCGGTGTTGTAGAACGGCGGATCGAGATCGCCGATGAAGTTCTTGAAGCCATCGCCATCGGTATCGACCGCGGTATCCGTCTGGTTCGTGTCCGCATTGCGCCAGCCGCATTCCAAACCGTCCGGCAGGCCGTCACCGTCGCTGTCCGGGCTTTGCGGCTTGGTCTTTCCGTAGATATACCAGACGTGCACATCACCGTTGTTCCACGTGCTGAAGTCCGTCGACGGCAGCTCGCGTGGCGTCGCTTCGTTGTAGTCCGACAACCCGTCGTCATCGTCATCCGCGTCGTTGGTGTTCGAGTTGACCGTCTCGCGCAGGATGACGCGGACATCGCGCAGGACGTAGGCCTCCACGGTGTTCGTGTTGCCGTCCACGTCGGCATCCGCGCGAAGCTGGAAGGTTCCTTCGATATCCGCCGCGTTGTTGGTCAGCGGGAAGCTCCACAGGAAATCCCACGTCTTGAGATTTCCGTTCGTGGCGGGGTTGCCCGCGACCTCGGCCAGCGTACCGGTGCCGATGGTGAAGTAGACGTTCACGTCCTGCGCCGTGGAGGCCACCTCCACCTGCACCGTGTACTGCCGGTCATTCGTCGTCGGCGCGGCCACATCCGGGAACGTGATGTAGAACGGGTTCTGCTGATCGTCGAGAATCGGCGGCGTGACGAAATCCATGTACGGCGTGTCAACCGGCTGCGCGAGGATCCGGCGGTAGGCGGCAAGTTCGGGATACGGATCGCGGTTGAAGAGCACCTCGATCGTATGCTGGTGATCCGGCACGCCGTCGTAGAGATTCGGGATCGCGAACGCAAGCGCGTGATAATCCCACGTTTCGTTGTAGACGATGTTATACGACGATCGCGCCTGAACGTTGCTGTCGATGCTCAGGGTGAAACAGTTGATAAGGTCGTTCGAGGAAATGCCATCCGCGAGTGCCTTGCTGAAATAGGCCTTGAGTCCATAGCCCGCGCCCACCACCTGCCCGTCGACCGGCGGCCATGCAATATACATTCGCACGTCCGGCCCACGCGTGTTCACCGTCCGCGTCAGCGTGGTGAAATGCCCGGCGGCATCGCCGAGGCTCATGTTCGTCGACGAGGTGATCTCGCACAGGCGGACCTCGATCGTCGCGGAATTGCTGGCCGGGATGTTGACGTAATCGAACCGCCATTCATTCGGATATGGCGTCTTGGTCCATGGGTTTGCACTGACCTGCACAGCCTTGACCCACGCCCCGTTTCCGTAGGATGCGCCGGTGGCCGAATCGTCGTTGTTGGTCTCGGTGTCCGTGATGCGATACCACGCCTCCTTGACGGTGCGGTCGCCCCGCACGACGAGGCCATAGCGCGAGCCATAGAGCGTGTCGCCATCCGATGCCGGATAGATGATAGCCCCCGACGGCGTCGCGGCATCGAGATAGAAGGTCTGCACGAAGGTGTTGTAGATCGCCGCGCCGTCGGAGCGGCCAAGAAACGCGCGCACGCTCAACACATGGGTGCCCTCGACCAGCCCCGTGGACATGACCCCGTAGTCGGCGTTCGGGAAGTACGGCGCGGTGGCCGCGTTGAAATTTGTGACACGCCACTCGCCCATCATGCTCGTTTTGCGTGTGATGTCGTTCCAACTGTTGGGGAACGCAACGTCCCAGCCCACGCCGTTCTCGCCCTGCCGCTTTGAGGTGCCGATCTTGTAGCGGAGGATCGCTCCGTTCGTCATTGCGGGAAGGGTTGTCGTCCACCACTGGACGGTCCCATCCGCCGCGTCAGCCCCACCGAGCGTCATCTCTTTGACCTGCGTTGTCTTGATGCCACCACCACCCGCGCCCTCCGGCCACGTCTGGCCGTCGGTCGTGTAGTAGAAATGCACGCGGGTGAATTGGCCGCTGTGGCCGACTTTGACCCAGACGGTGATGTTGGAATTGACGGCATTCTGCGGCAGCGGAGTCAGGTGACGCTGGGCCGGCTGGCCGGCAATATTGTTCGTGTCGTTCGGGTTGTGGTAGACCCAGCTTGCGGTGTAGGTGCTGTTCCAATCATTGACCCCGTCGCTCTGGTTTGTCGTGAGCCCCGTACCGATAACGGCGACATAGGTCTCCGCTCCCGGCGAGCCGATCTTGTCACGGCCCGAGTCGACGGCGGCGAACTTCTCGGGATACTGCCGCTGAACAAAGTCGGCCTGCTCGTAGCCGAGATATACGTCCGTGCTCAGCGCGGGCGGGTTGTCACGGCCGTCGCCGTCCAAATCCACGCCGCTGTCCAACTTCATCAGGACATTCGCCGCCGAGCCGTCCACGCGCGCGACGAAGCGCAGATTCGTCGCAACCGTCACGCGGGGCACGAGATAGGTATACGAATAGTCCGAGGCATTGGAGTCGGCAACATTGTACGGGTTGAAATCGGCGTCGCCGTTCGGGCCGTCTTTGCGGACCACACCGACCATGTCGCACTCGCGGCCATTCTCATAAATCGTGACGGGTTTTCCGCCGCCGGCCGACCAGAGCGTTGACTCTTCGGGGCTCCGCCACGAGAAAGCGAAGTAGCCGCCGGAGGGAACGATGATCGGACTGTAGTCGTCCTTGTTGCGCACCTTGCCGCCATTCACCCGCGCATAAAATCCGCCGCCGTAGAACGAGTAGTTGTAGAGATAGGCGCCCTCGGGGAAAGACGTGTAGAAGGCTTCCATCGATTGTCCGCTCGTCCACCCGCGCGCCAGCGCAAACAGCAAAATACAGTTGCCGGCGGTGTCGGCGCCGTCGATGCGCTCATACGCCAGCAGGTCCTGGTTTCCCCATCTCGCCTTTTGCCAGCCGCGCGCGAAGTTTCGATTGATGTTCAGCAGGTTCAGCATGTAGTACGTGTGCCACTGGCCGAGGAACGGCACGTAGGACGGTTTGGGAAACCAGTCGGGCGCTCCGGCATGACGCATGCCGTCCGTGTAGACGATCGGAATCCCGGCGCGCGTGAGGATGAGCGCGTGGGCAGAGCTGTAGTGGCCGTCCCACAGGTAGTTGTTGTCGTGACTCATCACGTACATCATGCCGGCGTCGACTCCGTACGAGCCCCACCCCGGCTGATCCATGCCCGAGAGGTTGCTCCCCACGTTGTCCTTGATGCCGTTCACCACCCCGTCGTGCGCGATGCGCATCCCCGCGTTGGCGTAGCCGTCGTAACCCGGCGGCGGACTGAGATGTTCGCCGTACAACAGCGCGTCGTCGCGCGGACTCTGATCGCCGAAACACGTGTCGCGATGGTTGTTCCAGTCACTGTAGCCGTGCGTGACGTTGAACTGCTCCTGGATCTGACCGGTGTAGCCCCAGTTCAGAAAGTCCTTGCTCGCGCCGGTGTCGCCGAAGAAGTAGGACGGGACGTGTTTCACGGCGTCGAGCCGGAAGCCGTCGCACTTCGACTGGTCGATGAACCAGCGGATCGCACGGAACAGCATGGTGTTCACGTCCTCGGCCACGGGATTGCCCATGTCGTATTTGCCGTTGCCGTAGCCCCATTGTGCCGTCCGGCGCCAGGAAACGGACGGATCAATGCCCGTGTCCGTGAACGGCTCGCTGGCCTCGCCGACATCGTGCTGCCCATTGCCGTTGGTGTCGGTCCAGTCAAACCGCCCGTTCGAATTCGTGTCTTGGTACGGCTCCTTGTTCGCAAAGGTGTAGACCGCCTCGTTCGCCCAGTTCGTGGCAATCGGGAGATCCGTGTCGTAGTAGTACTCCGGGTTGTCCGGGTGTCGCACGCCCCAGTATTTCGGAAACTGCGCGCCTTCGTAGGGACCGAAGCTCTCGTTGACCGGCGTCTCCTGCGCAATGTCGAGCCCGAACGGATTGCGATGCTGCACCTGCCATTCGTCGTTCCAGTTCGGCCAGTCGGGCATTTTGCGAAACGTGCCGTCGGAGCGAACCATCAGGTGGAAATCCTCCGGGACAAATCCGGGCTGACACGTGATCGGCGTGTTCTCGTCGTAGCCGGGAATCGGCCCGCCGTTGTGCGCCATGACGTTGTCGAAGTAGACGCGGATCCCGAAGCGATGCGCCGTCTCGACCATGTTCTTCAGATCGTCGCCGGTGCCGTAGCGGGTCGGCACGCCGCCCATCTGATCCTTCGTGCCGATATCGAACCGGTCGAACGTGTCAAAGCCGACGGAAAGTTGGCCACCCGCCTTGAACGGCGGCGGAAGCCAGAGCGCCGTGTAACCCGCCTCAGCCAATTCGGGCATGCGCTCGGCGATCTCGTTCCAGCTCGTGTTGAAATATTGAAGGATGACTTCCGCGGAAGCAGGGAGAGCACCTGCGGCCATCAGAACGACGGCCACCACAGCCACGAACCACTTTCTATTCCTTTTCATGGCACCAGCTAAAACGTTTTACCTATATGATACACAGACCCGCAAAAATGTGTAGATCATAATATCCGGGCGCCCCCGCCGCTGCCTGAACCCCACTTTCCCTCTGTCATTCCGAGGCTGCCGAGGGATCTCCGGCCTCCTCGCCATGCGTGGAATTTCAGAAGGCGTCTATTGCTGCAACTGGACACGAATACGATAGAAGCGGTTCGTGACCTGCGCAGGATCCGGGTCCGTCGCCGCGCCGTCATCCAGCCATTGAACCGTGCCGCCCGTTCCGGCGATGGCGTTGCTGTTTGCCGTCGCCCACGACTGACTGAGCAGCGACGTATTCTGGTAACTCACAAAGTACTCGCGTTTCAGTTTGGTCGGGAACCGCACGACGATCCCCGTCGTTGACGGGTTTGCCACCGAGCCGCTCAGGAAGTCATAGATGTTGTTCGGATCGGTGCCGGCAATGTACTCCTGGTTGTTCGGAACCAGATCCAGATCGGCGTCGGCCGTGCCATCACCATTGCTCTGCGAGTTGAAGCTGGCGGCATCCTCGAAGATGTTCGGCATGCCATCGCCGTCCCAGTCCGACGGCACGGCCTCAAACCCGAGCGAGAAGGCAAAGCTGTTCGTGCCCACCATTTCCACCTGGTGCGTCTGCGCCTGGTTGCGCATGTTGACCGTGTTGAAGAGAACACTCTTCGACGGGTCGTCATCCACCGCGCCCGTGTTGAACCCGGCGTTGTGCCCTGCATCCGCATAGCCGATCGTCGCGATGACGGTCGTCTCGTAGTTGGTGTTCTTGAGCGTCATCACCCCGGCGCCATGCTGCTCGCTGCCCAGAGTGCTCTGGCCGCGCATGATCAAGTCAAACAGGTTCGGCGAGAGACCGTGCCGCACGTAAAGCGGCTGGCCGGACATCGAGCCGGACATTGCATACTGCACCTCGAACTTCCACGACTTCGGCGCCAGCGTGATGGTCTTCCGCACGGCATTGTCGGACGAGGTCAACCGCCAGCCGTTGGTCCAGTACGTCGCCGAGTAGAAATCGTTGATATACTGATTGCCGTTGGCGGAAGCCCACCAGTCCTTCAAACAGGAGGTGCGGAACGCCACAACCGTGCCGTTACTTTCGACGTTGTAGGTGCCTTCGTATTCGGTGGACGAGCCCGGGTAACCGACCAGATTGCCCGCTGCCTGCAGCACGCGGTCGTAGAGGAAGTCGCGAACCCAGACACCAATGAGACGGCCGCCGACACGCTCAAAGAGCCCGAAGACGCGATCGTTGTAGAGCAGGTACTCATCCTCGCCGTCGAGGTCCACGTCCTCATTCGAAGCTTGCACGTTGGTCATCCCGGACGCCGCAGCGGCCCAGTCATCCACGCGCTCGACGATGGCTGCAAGCCGCGTCTGCGACTGCGCGTAACGCGAGAAGTCGGCAAGGTGTTCGTAGTCGGTGTCCTGGTAAATATACTCGCCCGTGCTGAAGCGGGCGGTTCCGCCGCTGCCGTTGGTCTGGTTGTGATAGGCCGTCTCGAATACCGAGGCGTGCAGCACGCTGCGCGCAAGCTTGCCGATGTTGGTATCGGCTATGCTCGCAACCTGCACCCAGGTGTCGGTGATGAGCCCCGCGAAGTACATCATGCCGTAGGCAGACGACATGCTGACGCCGGGCCGAACCTGGAACTTGTTGGTCTGAAGGCCTTCCTCGTAAGTCGAGCCGGTATACCAGTTGTCGTAATTCGTCTCCGTGGCATGGTGCAACCAGTCGTACGCCACCTTCGTGCGCGTGGCGGTCCCGCGATCCTCGATGTACCAGTGATCGCCCCAGCCATCCCACGTCTTGTCCACAAGGCCCGCCGCAACATCCTCAAGACCGACGATCTCAATCCAAGGATGATTCGCGAGCCAGATCACGTTGCGATCATAGGCGTTGGCATCTCCCAGGGTCCCGAAGTCCTCCCAGTTGCTGACCATCGTCACGACCTGGTCCTGCGTGCCACTGCGCGCCTTGCGGCTGAGCAGCGAGCGCAGCGCCGTGGGCAACCCGCCGTCGGTGTTGCTGAACCGGTACTGCGATGCACCGTCGTTCATGACGAAGCAGTTCACGCCGTTGAATTTGTTGATGCGATAGCCGCCGTCGCCCAGCGCCGTCGCACGACCCTGCCAGTGCCACATGTGCGTCATCTGATCGATCAGCGTGTACTCGTAGCCGAGATCACTGATCTTGTTCAGCACGTCGCCATCCAGTACGCGCTCCGGCGTCCAGAAAACCGTGTTGGTTTTTTGCACGAAGCCGTAGACCTGGCCCAGCACTTCGTTGGCCAGCGCGACGTTGTCTCGGTTGAACTCCTTGGTGAAGTACGGGAGGATGTGGTCCGAGAACGTACTGCCCAGCAGGTACACCACGTTGGTTTCGTACAGCCGGCGAATCCAATCGTTGAAGGCCGGCCCGCTGGCGTAGTAGTTCGTGCGCCACGATTCGGCAACACCCGGATCGGTTCTCGCCCATTCCAGCGCCGAGGCCAGCGTCGGCGTGATGTGAAGGTTGAGCGGCACGTCATACAGTTCGTGCACCGCCAGCGGCCGGTTGTAACCCGCGCCCGCGCCGTCATTGATGTAATCCTGAATCACGCTGCCGGGCTGGATCGCCTGGTTGCCGTGCACGACCATCGCCACCTTGGCACGGCCCGCATGAGCGTCGCCGGCCCACCAGTAGCTCAGCACGTTCTTGATGCTCGCCTGCGACATCCAGTAATCCTCGGCCACATCGTCGTCGTAGATCGTGTCCCTCACGTCGTTGCGGCCGCCGATGTCGCCGCCACCGGCCGCGCCGTCCGTGCCGCATGAATTGCAGGTTCCATCCTTCGTCACAAAGCACTGGAAGTGCAGGCTGCTCATGTTGCCCAACCAACCCGGCAGGGCATCGCGACTGATGGAGAACTCCACGGCATCGAGCGAGGAATTGAAATAGGCATCGCGGAACCCGTCCGTCCGGGTCTGGTCGCGACGCTCGACGCCGAAGGGCGTCAGGTTGTATCCATGGGCCACCGTCGTGGAATTGCTCGCCGGGTTCGTGTCGACATATACCGCGCCCATGCCCGACTGGTAGACGGCCACGACGCACTCCCACCGGTTGCTGGTCATCAGGTCTACATCGTCCGGCAACGCCATTTCGCCCGCGGCCGGATTGCCCGTGTCGACCACGACGTAGATATCGAGATTGCCTTCTTCCGCCAACGGCGCCAGGTCCTGGAAGTCCACGCGGAAATAGAATTTCCCGTCGCCGCCGCTGCCGATGTCGCCGCCGTCGTGGGCATAGAACGCGACGATATCGCGGGACGAATCGAATCCATCGTACGCCATGTAGACATCGCCCTGCTGGTTGTTGCCCCCGTCGCCTTCGTACTCGTCGAGCACGAGGCAGTCCTCCCACGTCCAGTCTCTGAATTCGGAGTAGTTCGTACCGGTGCCGGTCAACACACCGATGACTTCGCCGCGGCCAATGTTGATCGCGGTGTTGGTCTGCGTCTCGGCCGTGTCGGGTATGCGCGGGTTCGTCCCATTCTGGTATTCCAGCAGGTTGCTGTAGGCGTTGGTCACGCCGCCCTGCACGATAAAGTCACCGTCCGGATTGCCGCTGGCCCCATTTGTCGGATTGCCGTCACCCGCCGTTGCCGTGCGGAGACTGTCGCTTCCGTTATCCAGCGCATCCAGCCCGTACCGCGTTTCCCAGCCGTCGGGCAGGCCGTCGTCATCCGTATCCGGGTCCAGCGGATTGCTTTCCGACCACGCCTCGCCGGTGTCGTAGACACGGTTGGAGTTCGTGTCGCCGTCAATGCGGCCGTTGAAGTTCGTGTCTTCGCCGTAACCGTCACTCGCGCCATCGCCATCCGTGTCGGAGTTGTTCGGGTCGGTTTCCAGCCACGCCGAATCCCATCCCTTGTCCGGCCAGTTGGTGCGCGTGGATTTGTCCTGGCCCGGATACAACGGCAGTCCGTCACCATCCACCCATCCGTTGCGATTGGCGTCCTCAACGCCATCCGGCAATCCGTCGTAATCGGAATCGGGGTTGCTCGGGTCCGTCGTGGTGCCGGCAATGAGCTTGGTGCGCGAGTCATAGAACACATAGCCCGGCACCCCCGAGTTGTCCGGCACGGTGTTGTAGAACGGGGGATCGATATCGCCGAGGAAGTTCTTCCACCCATCGCCGTTGGTATCCGTATTTGTATCGGTCTGCCCCACATCGACCGGCGCGCGCCAGCCGGACTCGAGACCGTCAGGCAATCCGTCGCCATCGGTGTCGGGAAGCAATGGATCGGTCTTGCCGTAGATGTACCAGATGTGAACCTGCCCGTTGTTCCACGTTTCCGGATTCGTGTCCGGCAGGTTGGTCGGCGACGTCTCGTTGGTGTCGTAGAGCCCGTCGTCGTCGTCATCGTAGTCGTTGGTCGAGGCGGCCACCATCTCGCGGAAGAGCACCGTGACACCCCGTTGCGCGCTGGCCTCAACCGTGTTGGTATTGCCATTGGTGTCAACGTTGGCCACAAACGAGAAGTAACCCTCCGTCATGTTCGTCCACAGGAAACTCCAGTATTGCTTGCTGCCCAGCGTGTACGGGTTCGGGTCGATGCGGTACACGGACTTCCCGGAGCCGGTCGTACCCGGATACGTCGTCGTCAGCGTCAGCACGTTGCTCGCCACCACCTGTGAGACCGTGAGGAAGTTGGTCTCGATCTTGATCAGACTGCCCGCGCCGACCTGGGAATCAAACATCGTCGACGCACCGGTGACCGTGCTGGAGCCATAGACCACCGACACCGTGCCCGTGAGCAGGTTGGAAACGCTCGTGTAGGGCACCGTGTAACCGGATGACCCATTGATGAAAGCGAGCCAGAGCTTCTGCGCGGAGAGATCCGTCTCCACGCGGATGCTGTACTGGCGCTGCGTGGCCGCAGGCGAAGCGACATCGGGCAACACAATCGTGAAGGGCTGGCCGTCCGAATTCACTTCCGGCGGATCGGTGATCTGCACAAGAATCTTCGCCGCGCTCGGCAGCGCCGTGACGTAGCGATTCACCTGGCGCGTGACACCCCCGTCCGTCTCCAGCGTGAAGGTCAGGAGATGCAGGAAATTCGTATCGCCGTTGTACAGGTCGGGCAAGTTGAATTCGATCTGTCCCAGCCCTCCGCCGATGTCGCGCGTAATGTTGTAATAATCGCGCCCCTGCGCGGAGCCATCGATGCTGACCAGGAACTTGTTCCGCATCGTCTCATCGTCATAGCCATCCACAAGCGACTGGCTGAACTTGACGCGGGTCGTCCAGCCCGAAGCCACGGAAGTGCCGTCCTGGGTCGGCCAGTCGAACGCGAATGTGGTGGTCGGCGCCGAGGCGGTGATGTTCCGCTCCAGCGTGGTGTAGTGGCCCACCGCGTCGGAGAGATTGAGATTGGTGGAGGACGACAACTCGACCAGCTTGACGCGGATCTTTGCCGTGCCCGTGGTGGGGATCAGCAGATACGAGAAGCGAAACTCCTTCGGATAGGGGCTGCTGATGTAAAGGCTGGGGGTTACCTCGTAGGCCTTGGCCCAGTCTGTCTGACCCACCTTGTTCGTCCCGTTGCCGAAGTTGTTTGTCGCGGTCCCCGTGTCGTTGCCCGCATCGGCATCCTCGACGTTGTACCAGACCTCGCGGACCGTATCATCGGCGCGCACAACAAGGCCATACTCACTCTGGTAGAGCGTGTCGCCCTCCGACGGATATTTCACCGTACCCGTCGGCGTCGATGCATCGAAGTAGAACGGCTGCACAAAGGTGTTGTAGATCGATGCCTTGCCGCTGCGATCCAGGAATGCGCGCGCGCTGATCACGTGGAAGCCTTCCACCAACCCGGTGCTGACAACACCGAAGTCGTTGTCGGGCCGGTAGGCGATGGTCTTCGCATTGAAGTAGTCGCTTGTCCACACACCCATCATCGGCGTCTTGCGCGCGACATTCGCGCCGGTATCGGGCTTGACGCAGTCCCACGGAAACTCGGTTGAACCATCCTGGAGCCGGAAGCCGCCGATCTTGTAGCGGAACACCGTACCGCTGCTCATCGCGGGAATCGTGCCCTGGTACCAGTCGGGATAATTCGTCACGTCGTCCGGGGCGCCGTTGGCATACCAGTTCAGCGCCACCACCTTCACGTTGGTCGAGATGCCCGCACCACCCGCACCCTCCGGCCACGTCTGACCATCGGTCGTATAGTACAGGTACATACGGTTCACAAAGGTCCAGCGGTAACCGACCTTCACACGCACGGTGATGTTCGAACCGATGGCATTCTGCGGCGCCGGAGAGAACTGCAGCGCCGACCACTCGTCGCTGGCCTCCGGATCGTGGTAGATCCACTTGGCCGTGTACGTGCCCGCAAAGGTGTTGTTGCTGGAACCCTGGTTGACCGTGAAGCCCGACTGGCCGATCGTCGCGACGTAGCTCTCCGAACCCGCCGAGCCCACCATGTTGCGGAACGCATCCTTCGCCGCAAACAGTTCGTCGTGCTGCCGATGCTGGAACCCCACCTGCTCATAGCCGAGGAAAACATCGGTCGACCCTTCGTTACCCGGAGGATGGTCGCGACTGTCGCCGGACGAGTGGTTGGTGGTGTTCAGGTTGATGCCGCCGTCCAGCTTCATCAGCACGTTGATCGCGGACCCGTCGACCCGGGCACAGAACTTGATATTCGTCGCCGACGTCACCCTCGGCACGCTCCACGTGTAGGCGTAGTCGGAGGAATTCGTGTCGGTGATGCCATACGGATTGAATCCCGCATCGCCATCCGCCCCATCGCGTCGGACGTAGGAAACGGAGCCTACTGACTTATCGTTCTCGTAAATCGTCACCGGCTTGCCGCCGGCATTCTTCCACAGCGTGGATTCCTCCGGGCTGCGAGGAGCGAACGCGAAGTAGCCGCCGGGCGGAATGATCACCGAACCGATCTGCGAAGCGTACGTGTAGAACCCGCCGCCGTAGGAGGAGTAGTTGTAGAGATACTCGTCGTCCACCATCGGCGTGTGCCCGAACGTGGTCGTGAACGACCGCGATGCGCCCGCCGAGTAGTTGTCGTTCACCATCATCAGCAACACGGTGCCGGCCGCATCGCTCATGCCCGTGTTCTCGCGCTTGTCCCTGCGCTCGAAGATCACCACATCAGCATCGCCCCACTTGGGGATGTGATCAGCACGCGCGAAATGGTTGTGGATATAGACCAGATTCGGAATTCGCTGATCCCCCCACTGACCGAGGTAGGCCGTGTTCGCATGCCGCGGAAATGCGCCGCCGCTCTGTCCCAACGTCTCCGCGTGGCGGTTGCCGTCGGTGTAAATCACCGGCAGCCCCGCGCGAGTCAGGTTCATCGCGTTGTGCAACTCCTCGCGGTACGCCACATTGTCGTCATGGCTCTTGGCGTAATACACACCGAGGTATCGGCCCATCTGCACGCCGGACACATAATCAGCCGAGTCGAGCCCCGAGAGCCCTGCCGGATTGCCGAAAGCGTCGTTGAAAGTCTGATGCGTACGCGCATCAAGCAGGCGCATGCCGGCCGCCCAATATTCGTCGTACGGTGGCGGCTCACCCATGTGCTCGCCGAACATCATTAAGTCGTTGCGGCCGAACGACTTCTCTGTGTCGAACACCGTATCCCGATAGCTGTTACTGTCTGAAAAACCGCGGGTCAAATCGAACTGCAACTGTGCCTGCCCACAGTATCCATCTGTGCTGGCATCCTTGTTGGCCGAATACTGGTCGCCGAAGAAGTACGACGGCACATGCTTCACCGCGTCCAGCCGCAGACCGTCTACCTTGGTCTTGTCCACCAGCCAGCGGACCGAACGCATCAGGTAGCCGCCCACGTCCTCGCTGTAGAAAAGCGGATTCTGCGCAATCGTGTTGGTCGTGATGTTCGTCGTGCCGAAACCGACCCGGCCGAGCGTCGGATGGAAGTCGTAATACTCGGGGTTGTTCGGATGACGCACGAACGAAATCTTCGGATGCGAATCGCCCAGGTTGGGACCAAAGTTTCCGTTGGGCGTCTCGTGCGCGATGTCGATCAGGTCGGATAGATTCTGGTACTGGACCTCCCACGTGCTGCCCCAGTTCACCGTGTTGTCCCACTTGCGATAAAACCCCTCCTCCGTCACGCGCAGGTGGAAATCTTCCGGGAGCATGCCGGGGTAAATGTCGATCCCCGTGCCGGCGTTGTACCCCGGCACGTCGAACGCGCGATGGTTCATGATGTTGTCGAAGTAGACGCGCATCCCGTACCGGTGTGCCGTCTCGATCAGCCGGAGCAGTTCCTCTTCCGTGCCGTACCGCGTCCGCACCGTGCTGCGCTGATCCTTGCCGCCAAGATCGAACGGATCCCAGAGATCGTAGCCGACAGACAACCCGCCACTGCACTTCTGCGGCGGCGGCAGCCAGAGCGCCGTGTACCCCACCTCGGCCAGCTCAGGAATCTTTTCGATGATCTCCGTCCACGAATTATTGAAATACTGGAGGACAACTTCCGCCTGAAGGGGAATCACGAGAAAGAGGAGGGCAAGGGCAACGACCATCGGAACCAGACGCGAGATCCTAGATAGGCGGTTCACATTATACCCCCCACAGACAGAGCCAAACTCACAAGGGCCGGGAACCTATATACCCGGCCTCAGCACCTCAAGTCAAACGCTTTACCCTGCCAATTCTATACAATATGATACCCCTCTCGATGGGGAGCGTCAAATAGCCCACGGGGGCACCGAGGCCCAAAAACAGGCCCTGCCACGCTGCAGTCTTTACTGATTGCAGGGCAAGACGTTAAGCTGCTCCACGGCCGCAGCGTTTGGAGGTCCGAATGAAGAACTTATTCGTCATCAACCACCCCCTCGTCCAGCATCACCTCGCCAGCCTCCGCGATAAGCGGACCTCGTCCAGCGGCTTCCGCCGGATGGTACAACGCCTTTCGCTCCTCCTGACCTACGAGGCCACACAGGATCTCCAGACCCATCCGGTCAGCGTGCGCACCCCTCTCGCCACCGCCAAAGGCCGCATGCTGAAGCAGCGTATCGGCCTCATTCCGATCCTGCGCGCGGGACTCGGCATGGTCGACCCCGTCTTCAACCTGATCAACGGCGCCGAGGTGTGGCACCTCGGCTTCTATCGCGACGAGAAAACCCTCAAGCCGGTCGAGTACTACAAGAAGCTCTGCAAGGATCCCGTCGACGTCGCGCTGATCCTCGACCCGATGCTCGCCACCGGCGGCTCCGCCGTTGCCGCCGTGAACGCGGTGAAACGCTGGGGCGTCAAGCGGGTCAAGCTGCTCTGCCTCATCGCCGCACCCGAAGGCATTCGAAAAGTCCGGGCCATCTACCCCGACGTGCAGATCTACGTCTGCGCCGTCGACAAGGGTCTCAACGCCCGCGGCTTCATCCTTCCCGGCCTCGGCGATGCGGGCGATCGCATCTTCAACGCACAGGCGCGATGATGTCCCATCCCTCTTGTCTCCGCAAAATCGCCACACTCTGCCTGCTGGCGGCCACGCTCTCCGCCCACGCCGAGGTCTGCGGCACGAACCGGCACGCCGCGCTGAACGAACTCTCCGGCCTCGCGGCCAGCCGGCAGAATCCCGGCGTCCTCTGGGTGCACAACGATTCCGGTGACCTGCCCCGATTGTTCGCCATCACCCCCTCCGGCGCCCTGCTGGGAACCTACACGCTCGCCGGCGCTGAGGCCGTGGACTGGGAGGATATCGCCATCGGCCGCGATCCGGCCAGCGGAGTGGATTACCTCTATGTCGGCGATATCGGTGACAACCCGGCCACCCGTGCGTCCGTCGCCGTCTACCGCGTTCCCGAACCCGTGGTGGATACCGCAAAGCTCGACACATCCAACACCCTCGAGGGCGTCGAGTGCTTCCCTCTCGTCTACGAGGATGGCGCGCACAATGCCGAGACGCTCATGATCGATCCGTGGACCGGCGACATCATCGTCATGTCCAAGACGAAGAAGAAGCTGCCCTCGGGAGTCTACCGGGCAGCCTATCCGCACACCACCCACGGCACCAACGCGCTTGTCCCTCTTGTCGAACTTCCCGTCGGCCGCCTCGTCGCCGGCGACATTTCTCCGTCCGGCCGACAGATCCTGGTGAAGGATTACAAACACGCGTGGTACTTCAGTCGCGCCCCCGGCCAACCCCTTGTTTCCGCCCTGACCAACAAACCCTCGCCGCTGCCCTACGTCATCGAGGAAAAGGGCGAGGCGATCGGGTGGGACTGCAACGAGCAGGGCTATTACACCGCAAGCGAAGGCCTCGACCAGCCCATCCACCATTACGTTGCGCCGCGATAGAAACCTCCGGCGCCCTGCGGTGTATACATGCTGGTATGCGAAGGTCGTTCCACCACGCGATCCGTGCCGTTGTGTTGTTGGCCGCCATCCTTTCGGCCGCGGCGCAGACCCCTTCCTTCAATACCGGGTTCGCCATCGGCACCAACCAGGCCGCGTCCGTCACCGAGGCGTCGGGCATCGTCGCCAGCCGCCTGAACCCGAACGTGCTCTGGATCCACAACGACTCGGGCGACTCCGCGCGCCTCTTCGCCATCAACACCGCCGGCGCCCTCCACGGCACCTTCAACCTCACCGGCGCGTCCGCGACCGACTGGGAAGATATCGCCGTGGCGCCCAACCCGACCAGCGGCGTCTACGAACTTTACGCCGGCGACATCGGCGACAACACCGCCGTCCGCGCCAACATCTCCGTCTACCGCGTGCCGGAACCCGTCGTCGACACCAACGCCTTCAACGTCTCCAGCAATCTCGCCGGCGCCCAGCGCTTCGTCCTCGCCTACGAGGACGGCGCTCGCGATGCGGAGGTACTGCTCGTGGATCCGTGGACCGGCGACATCATCATCGTCTCCAAGCGCGAAACGCCTTCCCGCATCTACCGTGCCGCATACCCGCAGAGCACCAACGGCACCAACCTTCTCGTCTACCAGGGATCGCTCACCATGGGGTGGGTAGTCGGCGGCGACATTTCACCATCCGGCCGGCAAGTCCTGATCAAGGACTACAGCAACGCCTACTACTACACCCGCACCAACGGACAAGCTGTGGCTTCCGCAATCACCAACACCCCGTCAACCGTCCCCTGCGCCACCGAGCCCCAAGGCGAGGCCATCGGCTGGCAGGGCCGCGAGCGCGGCTACTTCACACTCAGCGAGGGAGTAAGCCAGCCGATCTACTACTATGCGTCGGCCGACACCGATGGCGACAGCGTACCCGATTCGGCAGAGGTCGCAGCAGGCACCACCATGGGAACAAGCGACTCGGACGGCGACGGCATGGCTGATGGCGCGGAACTGATCGCCGGCTCCTCACCCACAAGTTCCGCCTCGGTGTTCACTCTCTCGCCCGCAGGCATCTCGCCCACCTCGGTCACCCTGCGCTGGTCGGCGCGAACAAATCGGACCTACGATGTCTATGGAACCAATGGAAGTCTCTCGAATGCCGTGCCATTTACCCGGGTGATATCGAATCTGTCGGTCTCCGTGGATACCACGGTGGAGACCAACATGACGCTCACTCACGATTCACAGTTCTATCGCGTGCAGGCACACCGCGCATCGGAATGGTGACCGCCTCACTCGTCCTTCATCGCCTTCCACGTCGTGTAGTGATGAATCGCGAAGCCGCGGAAGCTCGGGCTACCCCTGTAATGCTCGGCCGCCTCTCGCAGCACAGCCTCCATCTCCGCCTTGGTCTTGCCCGCGAAGGTAATCTTGTCTGTCATGATCTCCGTGGTCCGGAAGCCCGCTGCGGCAATCTCGCCCGACGCCTTGTTCGTCCACGCGAAAGTCTCGAAATCGCGGTAATCCGGATTCCCGCGCACGGCCTTCGGCACGCGCTGCTCCAGTTCCCCAATGTCAGCCGTGCGGCCCGCGGTCGTCGCGCCGTACAGCGAATAGAGCGCCGCCAGCGTCCGCATGTAGTAATCCTGCGACGGCATGCCCGGTGACTCCGCAAGCCCGATGTAACGTCTCGAGCCGTCGGTGAAAGTCCTGACCTTGAACCCGCCCACCGCGCTTGAAAGCATCGTCGTCGAACCCAACGCCCACCCCTGGTAGCCCATCCAGTCCGACTCCGCCGGACCATAAATGAACACCACCGGGGTCGGCTCGTAGCGGAAAGTCTCCACACCGATGTACGTCTGCTTGCCCACTTTGTCCGCGTAGTCGATCTCGCCCATCGCGTGGTAGATGATCCCGTCGACCCCGCCGGCGAAACTCCGGTAATCCATGATGCCGACGTTGTCGACGATATCGATGATGTGTTTCGCCGCGTCCTTCGTCACACCCTTGTAGGTGACGATCCCCTGCGGCGCGCCCTTCATGTCCTTCTCATCCAGCCAGAACGGAATGTCCACGCCGTACACCAAGTCGCTGCCCTTCTCCTTCAGGTGCGCCATGATGCGCTCGTTGAGTTCGAGATACTGCGCCAGGATCGCCTGCCGCGCCGGTCCGTCGAACCCGAGAATCTGATACGGTTCGTTGTCGAAATGAATCCCGTAGAAACGCTCTTCCGGCGCCGCCGTCTCGTTGTAACTCACGATCGCATCCACCACGGCAAGCACCTCATCATGCAGCCGCCTCAACGCATATTCCGGATAGCCGTCCATCGCGTGAACCCGAATGCCGCGCCCGTCCGCTTCGCGCAGGAATCCGCGCAGTTCATCCACCTTGCTCAGCTCGCACGACTTCGTTGCATCCTCTTCTTCCGCAACAAGATACAGAATCTGAAAGAACAGTTCGTTCACGCCATGTTCCGCGCAGAAATCGAAAAGCTCCGCGCGCACAGCTTTGTCCGTGAGCACTGGGCCCGCTTCCCAAACCCACATCGCCCGCGACAACGTGGATGTCGTTGTGATCACCGCTCCGTGAGCGGCGTCTTTCCCCGCCGATTCCGGCACAGCCACATCCGGCGAACTCTTGAACGAGATGTCGTCGATGTATACCGCACCTTCACCCTGCTCCATGAAGTTCCACGTGATGCCTGCCAACCGTGACAGCATCACGCCACTCTCATGCAGCGGCACAACCACTTCCTGCCAATTCGTGGAAACCGGTCCGCCGAGATAATCGCTCACCGATTTCAGCGGCTTCGAATCGTCCTTCGCAAGCCAACGCTGATCGGCAATCTGCACGACCGCGTTTTCCCCGCCCTTCGCGCCGCGAATCCAGAACGACAGATAGGGGTAGTTGGACACATCAAGGAATGAATCGTCGCCGGGCGTCACGGTTTCATCGAACAGATGAATCCACGCACCGCAGTATCCGGTCTCCGCTTTCCGAAATCGGATCTCCATCGATCGGCCCGCGGCCCCGCGATGCACATCGGCCACAAGATGAATGGATGCCGAGGACGGCTCCGCCGCGAAATGATTGTAGCCACCACCCCGCGCATTCAGCAGCCCTTCGTCCACGTTCCACACCGGCAGGATGTTCGTCGCCGCCATGGCGCCGGACACAAAGCATGCTATAATGGCCGCAAGTATCAGTTTCTTCATCATGACCTCTTTCGCAGGTAACCGATGATAGTCGCATGAAAGAAATTACGATAGTGCTTTTTGACATCGACGGGACCCTCCTCGACATGCGCGGCGCCGGCCGGAAATCCTTTGTCCGCGCGCTCAAAACCGTCTTCGGTTGGGACGACGAAATCCCGTACATCAACTTCGCGGGCAACACGGATTCCAGCGTATTCGATGAAGTCGTCCGCCATCACGGCGTGACGCTGACCGATGCGGATCGCCGCCGGTTCTTCGCGCAGCTCCCGATCGAATTGGAGCAGACTGCGAAGGAAGTCGAACTCGTGATCTATCCCGGTGTGCGCCTCCTGCTGGAAACCCTGTCGGCCCGGAAGGATGTGGTGCTGGGCCTCGTCACCGGCAACGTCGCCGCGTCGGCCCGGATCAAGCTTCAGCAATTCGACCTGCACAACCATTTCGTTCTCGGCGCATACGGCGACGATCATGCCGATCGCGTGGATATCGCACGACTGGCCATGCGGCGAATCGAGAACAAGATGAGGGACGATCAGCACATTCGCGGGTGTTTCCTGGTCGGCGATACGCCACACGACATCCTTGCCGCCAAGAGCATCGCAGCGCAGGCCATCGCCGTCGCCACCGGCAAGTTCAGCGAGAACGATCTCCGCAAAGCCGGCGCGGACCATGTCCTGACCGACCTCTCCGACACCCGCGCCATCCTCCGCATCCTCGGCCTCGGTTGAGCATCTTGCTGCAAACAGCGCAATCACTCTTGCACTCCGAAGATTCCGCCGCTATGTAACAACGCGCCATGCGAAGAACAAACAGTTACGCGAAGCATTTGTGGTGGATCATTCCGGTCCTTGTGGCGGACTACTTTCTCTTCAGCCACCTGCTCCGCCGCGGGCCCGCGCTGGAGGGCTCCCTGCCGGCGGCGCTTCAGAACGTCATCCCGGCGGCCATCGTTGCGCCGTCGCCTTGGAAGTCGCTCCGCTTTCCGACCGCCCAGGATCGCCTGCTTGACCCGGACCCCATGGGCGTGTTCCAGCCAACCGCATCCGGCAATCCCGAGTCCGCCCTCTATGGTTCCGTCCGCACCGCCAACAACGGAAGCGGGTTGATGTCGTCTTTCCACGAAGGCATTGATATCGCCGCGATGCAGCGCGATCGCGCCGGCCGCCCTCTCGATGACGTCATGGCCGTTGCCGATGGCCACGTTGCCTATGTCAACCGCATCGGCGGTAATTCCAACTACGGCATTTATGTCGTGCTCATCCATGACGATCCGGCGCTCGGCGAGGTCTATACGCTCTACGCCCATCTCGCGCGCGCGGAGCCCGATCTCCGTCCCGGCAAGACGGTCCGCGCAGGCGATGTGCTCGGCACAATGGGCAACACCGCATCGTCCGGCATCCCCATGGCGCGCGCGCATCTGCATTTTGAAATCGGCCTGATCAACAACATGCGCTTTGCGGCCTGGTACAAGGCCAACAAGCTCAAGCCCTATCACGGCAATTTCCACGGCCGCAATTTTCTCGGCGTCAACGCGCTGGACGTGTTTGCGCATGAACAGCGGACCCCGGATTTCGATTTTCTTGCGCACCTCGAAACGATACCGCCCGCTTTTGAACTCATTGCGCGCACGTCGCGCACGCCCGATTTCTTCACGCGCTATCCGGGGCTGTGGGAGGGCTCGCCGGTTGATCACGGAGTCATCGTGTTGAAGGTGTCGGAAAGCGGTCTGCCGTTGCGCGGACGTGCAGCCACCGATACCGAGATGGCCGAACTCGGCCGCAAATCCAGCCTCGTCCTGAACGTCAACGAGGCCGTGCTCGGCCGTAACGGCTGCCATCTCGTTTCGCACGCCGGCGGAAACTGGAAGCTTGCCTCCAACGGCGAGCGCTGGCTCGAAGTCCTCACGTACTGAAAGCCTCGCCTTCCAGCTTTCCTTGTCGCAAGACAAGCCTTAGAGTTCCCGCACCATTATGAGCAGCGCTGCGGATATAAGAGTCTTCAAGGCCAACCGCGTCACGTGGATCGGCTTCTACACCAACCTCGCGCTGACCGCGGTGAAGCTGGTCGCCGGCATTCTCGGTCACAGCGCAGCCATGGTGGCGGACGCGCTGCATTCACTCTCCGATTTCGCGACGGACATCGTCGTACTCATCTGCTTCCGCGTCATCGGCAAACCGCCCGACAAGAGTCACGATTACGGCCACGGCAAGTACGAGACACTCGCCACCGCCCTCATCGGGCTGGCCCTTGTCGCCGTCGGCGTGGGGATTTTCTGGAGCGGCGCAAAGAAGATTTGGGCGGGCCTCCACGGCGTACACATCCCGACCCCCGGCGCCATAGCCCTTGTGGCGGCATTGATATCGATTGTGTTCAAGGAATGGCTCTACCGCTACACCGTCCGTGTCGGCCGCGAAATCAACAGCCAGGCCGTCACCGCCAACGCGTGGCACCATCGATCCGACGCCTTCTCATCCATCGGTACCCTGATCGGCATCGGCGGCGCCATGACGCTCGGCGAGCATTGGCACGTGTTGGATCCGATTGCCGCGGTGATCGTCAGTCTGTTCATCTTGAAGGTGGCCGTCCTGATCACGCTCAGCAGCGTGAAAGAACTGACGGAAGAGTCGCTCGAAGACGCCGCAGAACAGGAAATCACGGCCATCGTGGCGGCGGTCAACGGCACCATCCGGCCGCATAATCTGCGGACCCGCCGCATCGGCAACACGGTCGCCATCGACCTCCACGTATGCGTCGCGCCAGACCTGAACATCACGGAGGCGCACGGCATTGCGTCGAACGTGGAGAAGGCCTTGCGGAAACGATTCGGAGAAGAGGCCTTCGTCTCCGTGCATATCGAGCCGGAAGGATCGGACTAGCGGCGGACGGAGATTTCTCTCCGCCCGCCTCATCGCCTCAAGAGCTATTTCGCCACACGCGCGTACGGAGCAGTGAATTGATCGTGATCCTCCCACTCGACGGAGGAGTTGCTGCCCGTAACACCCGGCGAATCCAAGGTCGCCCCGTCATTGGGGATGCAATCCATGGACGAGGTGGACCCCACGTTGATGAACACGCCGAGGCCGTTCGCCTCGAGCGTTGCCTTGGTCAGGCCGATGGACGCCAGCGGGATGGCCATTTCATAGAAGCTATCCCGGGAGGTGTCGTGGCCCGACGAGATGTACTCGGTCAAGGCGCTGTTGGTGTTCGACAGGTAGTTGTCGACATCGCTGTACGGGCCCAGCAGCGTCGACGAGGCGCAGCCCGCCGCCCTCGCAACGGTGATGGTCTGCTCCGCCGTGGTGAAGTAGTCCGTCCCCCGGCTCGCGTCTCCAGCAAAGACCCCGCCCACCGACCTGGAAATATAGGACGAATACAGGTCTGACCGCATGCCAATCTGGTAGTCCGGAAGGTCGGTGCCGGTCATCCGGTCGTTCTTCGCCCACATGTTGCTGGCAGCCCCCGCACCGCCAATCGTATCGAGGGAAATGAACTGGAGGATGCCCTGACTGGTGGAAATCCGGCCGCTGAGCGCGGAACCCGCATTCGCAGGATCGAGCTTGTCGGTCACGTCCGCAAACTGCCACGCCAGGTAAAGCTTGGTGTCATCCCAGCACGCCCACAGGTGGGTGATGTCGGCCGGACCTTCGTGCATCGTCCAGTTGGAGCCCAAGCTCCGCGGGTCGTCGTTGACCATGTCGATGGCGATCAGCATGTTGGTGGTCCACTCGCCGCCGGTATTGGCGCCGTCGATCGTGATGCCGGCTGAACGATAGAGCCCCTTGGTCGGATTCGTCGAGTAAGGCGTGAACTTGCCGTTGCCGTTGGTACTGCTGCCGCCACTGACCGTGATGCTGTAGTTGGCGCCGCCGTTGTTGTTCCAGGTGTTGCTTCCCGCGCTGTCGTAGGCCACCAACGCGTAGCGGATCGTCGTACCCGCGGCAAAGCTCCCCAGGTTGATTGTCCAGATGTCGTTGCTCGCGCTCGGCGTTCCCTTCGTCAGCGCAGCGGCGGGCCACGTCGAACCACCATCCGAGTTGTAGACAATGCCCGCACTCGACGCCGCACCGATGGGCGCGGTTTCGAAGGTGACCGTCAACGCTTCGCCCGCATCCAGAAACCCGGCAGCAGGATTGTTCGAGATGCCGCCTGTCCACGAAACCGGCAGGCCCGCCGCGGTCTTGGTGAAGGTGTAGACCTTCTGGGTGCTGACGCTGTAGTACGTGCTGCCGTCCAGCGTCAGGGTGCGAGTCTGTCCGTTGGTCATATCGCTGCCGAACACGATGACATCCCCGTTGGCATACGATGTGGCAGTGCCGCCCTGCACCGTGTAGGTGGAGGAGATCACGTTTACCCCATGCACGCTCAAGGTCACGCTGACATTGGTCCCGCTGAAAGCACCACCCGCCGGCAGGGCCCCAACGCTTACGCTGTCAGCCGGCTGGTCGACGGCCGGAACAGATCCGCGCATACGAATGATGACGTTGGGCTCGTTGGCTCCCGGAATGGCCAACAGGTCGCTGGCCGTCGTGGTGGTCTGGAAGTCCTCCCAAACCCAGCCATTGCCTTCCGCATTCATGTTGGTCGCGCGCTGCAGGACATACGTGCAGTTCTTCGAGTTGCCGTCACCGCGATAGAATCCGATCCAGCCAGGGCTCAGTGACTTCACCATGAGCGCATCCACCACAAACGGATCGGTGCCGACAAAGAACTCTTCACGATCCGGGGATCCATCCCCATCGAAGTCGCTGATCGAGTTGAACACATAGCCGGTCTGCGTGACGCGCGCATCCGCGACGAATGCCGCAACCCAGGCGGGATCCACGCCGTAGGTTTCGTTCGACGACGAAGGTACGGAGAAACGGAGTCCGGTCAGTGATACGTAGCTGGTGCCGAAGTTTCCGTAGACGTCCGGTTGCTCGTTGGTGTTGGGGCAGATGCAGCTATCACCCAGGTATTTTCCGGACAAATAGCTGTTGTTTCCATTGTTGGTGTTGATGCTGATCATCAGGCCGGAAAGGAAGACGTTGCCGAGAGCCTGCGCATTTGTCACACCAAAGAAGGAGAGCGGAATCGCGCACTTCCACGAAGACGCCTGCTGGTTGTTGTAGCCATACGCACCGAACTGGATGATCTTCGAGCCGGGCACGCCGTAGAAGGACTGAGGGCTTCCCTCCGTGCCATGAGGCGTGGCGAACACGCCCTGCCCGAAGTCCGGGCCTTCGGAGTGATACAGGCCGAAGTTCGTGTGGTTGGCATCGCCGTAGATGTCGCCCAACAGGATCGCGCAGTGCACCGCCGGCCCGAAGCCGACATTGTGCAGGTGATCCAATCCGCTCGGCAAACTGTTCACGTACCAGAAGTTGTCCGCGCCCTGATTCGTTCCACCGCTGACAAAAATGACATAGGCATTGTTGTCGACGTCCGTCGGCATGGAGACGCCGGTTCCGCCAAGGTAAAGATAGGTGGCGTCGTAGTTGACGTAGATGGTGCCGAAATCGCCGAACCCGTTGGTGCCGTGCGTGATCGCCCCACCGCCCGATGTGACCAGGTCGAAGACCTCGCCGGCCATGTCGGGCGTGGCCTCTGCCATCCGCACTTCGGCCTGCTCCTCGGCAACATTGACCGTGTAGAAGCTGCCACCATTGTTATCCACCACCACTTCGCCCGTCGGAATATTACTGGCCGTGACGTAGTACTTGATCACCGATCCCGCCGCCGGGATGCCCAGGTCGCTGTTGAACCAGATGCCACGGCTGTCGACCCAGTTCGTGTTGGCGGTCATGCCGGCGGGGGTCCAGTTCACACCGCCGTCCACGGAGGTGAAGACCGTTACCGCTGCCTGCGTCTCGTTCGTCGCGGAGGTGACCAGCGTGTTGACGTACAGGTTCTCCGAAGCCTTGGCCACCGTCGGGTAGTTGTAGGTGCCGGCCAGACCGATGCTGGCGGAGGCGGCGATAGACACGCTGTAGTTGTCCCCGCCGTTGCTATCCCATAACACGTTGGTGCCACCCTCCACTCGGATGGCATAGCGCAACGTCGCGCCGCCGGCAAACGGCCCGAGCGCCGCGTTGTACCAGTGGCCACCCGAACTCGCCCAGTTCGTGTTGACGGTCATGGGCGTCTCGTACCAATTCGTCCCGTTCGAGTTCCATGCCACCACCACGTTGGTGACCACGTTTGAGGGCCCCGCTTCCGTGTTGATGTAAATTGTGTCTGCCGAGGTCGCCTCGCCACTTGCCGGCCACGCATAAGTGCCGTTGTACCAGAGGCTCTCCACCGGATTGTCCGGCAGGCTGTTCACGTAGACTTTGGTGGCCTTGCCGCTCAGCGTCTCCGCCGGCAGATAACCGCTGCCGTTGGACCACTTGACGTTGTTCGTGTTGTCCACGTCGTAGAAGGCCGTGTTGGGCACGCCGACATTGGCCGAATCTGTCGTGATCCCGCTGTCAGATGTGTTGATGTAGACCACGGCAATCTGGTCGCCGAGCTGCTTCTTGAACACGTACTGCCCCTGACCGCCGGAATAGCAGAGCTGGCTGAAGGTGCCGCGGCGCAGGCTGATGTAGCTGTCGCGTAACCCGTTCAGCCAGGCAATGTGCAGGTAGAGGGGCGCATTGGTGGCAGCCAACATGTTGCCCGCGGCCGCGCCCGGCTGGAAGCCCTTGTCGAACATGCACTCGCGCTGCCAATCGCCGTCGTCCGGGTTGTCGGTCGTCTTGTTGCTTCCGTTGTAGTGACCGCCTTGATTGAACGCATGTTCCGTGCCGTAGTACAGGCAGGGCACCGGCGTGGCCAGGTAGAGGAAGGACATCGCCGGCCTCAGTTTCCAGACCGCGTTGCCCGTGTCGGTACCGCTGATCTGCAGCGCGATGCGGTTGAGGTCGTGGTTGTCGATGAACGCCACGAGGCGGGACGCCCCTACGCCGTACTGACTGACCTCGTTCATCGTCTGCCCCAGGTAGCCCGACCAGTTCCCATCGCCGAAGACGCCTTTTATCGTCTGGCTGATCGGGAAGAAGAGCGCAGAGTTGAACCCGTAGCCGTCGCTGCAATACGACGCCAGAGCCGAACTGCTGTAGGAGAATAGTTCTCCGAACACGATGAAGTCGTTCTTGCCGCGATAGGCCGCGTGGTTGCGGATGGCCTGCGCCCAATTCCGGATCCACGTGTAGTCCACGTGCTTGATGGCATCCACCCGGAACCCATCGCAGTCGGTCGCGTCGATCAGGTTCTTGAACGCCTTCGCCAGGATATCCTGCACGGCGGCGTTGACGCCGCTGTCCCCGTTGTCGGTGTTCAGGTCGTCCGTGCCCTTGAATTGGCCCTTCTTATTCTCCGGGTCGCAATCCCAGCACTGAATTGTGCCGTTGTTGTGGAAGTAGCTCAGATTGTTGAACGGCGCAGGATGCTGGTTGCCCGAGTTCCACCACTGCAGGTCACCGCCGCCCGCATTGTAATAGGTGTCGCCGGACGTCAACCCGTTCTTGTCGCACATATGGTTCGGGGCGACGTCCAGGATGACGTATATGCCGCGCGCATGACAGGCGTCGATCAACTCCTTCAGTTCAGCGAACGTGCCCATCGCCGGATCGCACTTGAAGAAGTTCTCCGGGTGGTACTGGTGATAGGGTGTGTAGTTCGTATCCTTGCCCTGGTCGTTCTGCTGAACGCCGGAAATCCAGACAGCCTTCACGCCCATGCCGGTCAGATAGTCGAGGTTGTTCAGCAGCCCCTTCCAGTCGCCGCCATGGTGGAAGTTACGGTTGTAAGGAAAGGATTTGCTCTCGCACTTCCACGAAGGCTTGTAGCTGCCCAACTGATCCGTGCCGGAATCCGCGAACCGGTCGGTGAAGAGCTGGTAGATGTTGATGTCGCGCCAGTCGGACGGGCTGGGCGTGTAACTGAACCCCGGCTCGCTTTCGCGCGTCTTCAGTCCATAGGTGGCATCGTTCACACCCCAGTCACTGATGCCCGATTCCTCCGCCCAGACACAAATGGACGAGGCCACCAGCACCATCGCCAAGCACAGGAGGTTCATTATTCTGGTCTTCATTTTGCTTCCGCTTTCTCTTCGCGCATCCGGGCGATGATTCGTGTTTGGACTACTCTACGGACGGGATCTGTCTTGATCGCTGGAATGATATAGTAAACCGTTTGACCTCGTTTGTTCAACCGTTTTACTTGCTCGCGCTCTTTGCTGGGTTCGCGCTCTTTTCCAACCATTTGCCGGACAATAAATTACGCGAGCAAAGTCACGCGGAATATTCGTCGCCGGATGGACAGGCACGGGCTCTTTTCTGGCCTCTGATCTCTGACCGCCGGCGCTACGCCCCCTGCCACCGCGGACAGACTTTGACGAAGTTGCATCGCTTGCACGCGCGTTCATCCTCGGTGAAGTCGAAGCCGTCTTCCTCGGCAACATTGTGCTCAGGGTCGGCCAGCGGGAACAACATCTCGTCGGCCGACTCGCGGATGTAATCCTTTACAGTCTCAAGTTGCTCATCGCTCACGTCGTGGCGAATCTCCGTCGATGTCGGCAGGTTGAATTCCACGGCGGTGACTTGTGACGGTTCCACCTTCCACTTGTCCATCGCGTAGAGGACGTAGCAGGCGAATTGCAGATCCGCGCGCCCCGGCTCAATGCGGCCCGTCTTCCAATCGTAGATGGCAATACGGCCGTCCTCTTTGCACGATGCATCGAGCTGCACCATCACGCGCAGTCCGTCGAGTTGGAACGACGCCAGATCCTCCACCTCAAGCCAATCCGCCGCGGGTAGTACACAGAGTCGTTTGAAGATTTCCGAAGTGTAGAAGTTGCGGATGCAGAGGCGGACATGGTCGGCATTCTTCTTCCACTCCTCGTCCGATACGGGCACGTCGTACTCGTGCTCGAACAGGCCGCAGATCTTCTTGGGCTGTTCGCGGTATTTCCTGGCGCGTGAGTTGCGAAAATCTTCGCGCATGGCGCTCAGCGTCTCTTCTTCCACGCGCTCCGCTGCAGGCGGGGGAACGCCCTTCCGGACGTGTTCCAGCACGTGCCGGATCGCCGCATGGACGCGACTGCCCGCCCACATCTGGCGGGATTGAAGGTTCTTCAAGACATAGAGCTGGCGGGTACGCGGCGCGGCATCCTTTTCCCACCCGCCCCAGGAACCATAGTACTGGAAGTAGTAGCGCCGCAGGCATTCGCGGAAGGTTTCGTCACGGGACTTCGACCAGGAGAATTCGTTCTTCAGTTGGCGACCCATGCCCCGAAGCGTATCACAGGCGTGCGGATATCAACAATACAGCTCAGGCCGTCGTGGACCGGATCAGCATGCGGGTGGGCAGCCGGATGTGCTCCGCCGGCGCATCGGGTGTTTCCACGCGGCGCAGAAAAACACGCACCGCCTCCTCGCCCATCTCGGCCATCGGCGTCTCGACTGTCGTCAGGCCGACATATTCCGCCGCCTCAATCCCGTCGAATCCGAGAACAGCCACCTGCCCCGGCACGTCGACGCCTCCCACACGCAGTTCGCGGAGCAGCGCCATAGCCATCGAGTCGTTCAACGCGAAAATCGCCCGTGGCAACGGATGCGATTGGCTGTAGACGCGAAAGGCTTCCACGGCGTCATGCGGACTGAAATGGCCATCGATGAAGAGCCGCTGCGTCACGCCGGCCTCGCGCAGGGCCTGCTCGCAACCCTCCAACCGAAGACGCGCATCCTGAGCCCCCGCCGCGCCACGCACCACCAGGATATCGCGATGGCCCAGCGACAGCAGATGCTTCATGCCCTCGTACGCGCCCTGCCGGTTGTCGACGGATACGGAACTGACTACTCCGTCTTCAATCTCCTGCTGCAAAACAATGATCGGCTTGCGATAGCGCTTCAGATGCTCCATCAGTTTCAGATCCACACACGGATCAAGAATGATCACGCCATCGGCGCGCATCTCGTCAAGCAGACGCAGACAGGTCTGCTCGCGCTCGCTCTCCTGATCGTTGCGCGTGAACGCGCTGAGAATGTGATAGCCGTGCTGCCGCGCGGCCCGGTCAATCCCGTCCATCACCTGCGCGAAGAAGCCGGACGACATCTGGTGAAATACCACACCGATCGTGTCCGTCTTGCTGCGGGAAAGATTCCGCGCCGCCGCGTTCGGCGTGTAGCCGAGTCGCTCAATCACTTCCTTCACGCGCTTGCGCGTCCGCTCATGCACCAGCGGACTGTCATTGATGACGCGCGATACGGTCGCCTCGGATACCAAGGCTTCCCTGCAAACATCTTTGAGTGTGGGTCTCATCCCTCGTCTCCCCCATTGAAAGCGATTGCAGCATAGTATTTGCTGGGCTCGAAGAACAAGACTTTCTAACCTGATGCCACGAAATGAACCTGTTCGACGCCCACTGCCATTTGCAGGATGAACGCCTTGCCCCCGATCTGGACGGCGCAATGCAACGTGCTGCACGAGTCGGTGTCCAACGATTTCTCTGCTGTGGTTCATCGGAAGAGGACTGGCCTCAGGTCGCCGCACTCTGCGGCAAGTATTCAGGAGTCCTTCCCGCTTTTGGTCTCCACCCCTGGTATGTCGGCGATCGCTCCACCGAGTGGCTGGCACGCCTCACCCGCGCACTCTCGGATACGTCCGCCGTCGTCGGCGAGATCGGCCTCGACCATGCTGTCGATCCTCGCAACGATGAAGAGCAGGAATCCGTGTTTATCGCCCAGCTTCATCTTGCCCGCCAATTCAACCGCCCCGCCGCAATTCACTGTCGCCGCGCATGGGAACATCTGCTCGCCGTGTTGAAGGAGACCGGCCCTCTTCCGCGCGGCTTCATGATCCACTCCTACTCCGGTGGTCACGAACTCATCAAACCACTCGCCGAACTCGGCGCCTACTTTTCGTTCTCGGGATCCATCACCCGCTCGGGCAACAGACGCGGACACCACGCCGCACGGGAGGTGCCGGCCGATCGACTCCTCATCGAAACCGATGCTCCCGACCTTTCACCCGTCATCCGCGACGGCGATCGCACATCCGAGCCAGCCGTCAATGAGCCTGCCAATCTTCAGTACGTTGTCGCCGCACTCGCTGAGCTTCGCGGCACCGACTCGAACCAGATTGCAGAACTCACCAGGAACAACGCCTGTCGCCTGTACGGCGTAACAAATTGATCATGAGCATGTTACACAGAACAGAATTGCTGCTTGGCCCCGACAGCATCAAGAAGCTGAAGGCCGCAAGAGTGACTGTTGTGGGGCTCGGCGCCGTGGGTTCGTTTGCCGTCGAAGGGCTCGCCCGCGCCGGAGTGGGCCATTTGAGCCTCGTAGATTTTGACGAAGTGCGTCCGACGAACATCAACCGCCAGCTCTACGCCTTGCACTCCACGATCGGAAGATCCAAGGCCGACCTCGCACAAGCGCGCGTGCTGGACATCAATCCGGACTGTCACGTCGACGCGCTGCGGCTCTTCATCGGCGCAGAAAACGTCGGGCAGGTGATCGACGATAGACCCGACGTCCTGATCGATGCCATCGACGGGCTCACCCCGAAGGTGACACTGCTGATCGCTGCGGTACGCGGAAAAATCCCAAACATCATCTCGTGTATGGGCGCGGCGCGACGGACGAATCCTTCCTTCATCCGGGCGGGTGATCTTTTGGAGACCCAGAAATGTCCGCTGGCGAGCAAGATCCGAAAACGCCTGCGCAAAGAAAACATCACGACCGGTATTCACTGCATCTACTCCGTCGAATCACCGCAGGGCGGGTCGGTAGAGGAAGCGAGCGCCATCGAGGACGAGGTCGTTTCTCGCGGGCGGGCCCGGAAACCGCTCGGCAGCCTGGGATGCCTCACCGGCATATTCGGCCTCTACGCTGCACGCGAGGCCATCATGGCGTTGACGCGTTGAAACGGAATTGCCTTGCCTGCCGGATTCGTCGCGCTAGGCTTGAGGCACCTAACCAAGGAGGAGGTATGAGCAAGTTCCTTGTTTCGATCCTTCTGGCCGTACTCGTTCTTTCGTTCTGTTCAGGTTGCGTGGTCGCGCCATTCCAGCCACCAGCCGGACTGGCTCTTACCCAGTATAAGGCTCCACTCGATATCGACTACGACAACACCGCGCTGGGCCCGAAGACCGGGTCTGCATCCTCCTCGTCGGTTCTCGCGCTCGTGTCGTTCGGCGACTGCAGCATACAGGCGGCAGCCATGAACGGCGGCATCGAGAAGGTTAACCTCGCCGACTACGAGTAG
>ERZ795056.852-NODE-852-length-37388-cov-8.597005_pt1 | contig 37388 bp, 24 predicted proteins | sample MGYA00375140_ERZ795056 | MGnify/ENA primary metagenome ERZ795056 (study PRJEB30185, sample SAMN05720227) | activated sludge metagenome | isolation source: Anaerobic digester | place: USA | collected 2015-03-09 ...
CCGGTCCTCACACAAATAAAATCTCTATCGTAGGAGATTCAGCGTTTTATACGCCAGGTGTCACCTATTCCATCACAACCAATATTGTCAATCCTACCGGAACAGCTGGTGGATTTCAATTGGTAGCACTTAGTCCGGCAAAAGCTTCAATCGGGACATTTACACCAGCAACCGGCAATAAGGTCATCTCTGCCTCAGGGCGTTCCTACATGACGCATTCCAATAAGAACAACCGGTCCTGGACATTCAAATGGAAAGCACCAGCTGCAGCAACAGCCCCAGATTCAGTTACATTCTATGCAGCCTGTATGGAAACAGTTTCCGGTAATTATAAAACGTACACGACCAAACTGGTTTTCCATAAAAAGCCAACGGTCACAGGTGTTGAGGAGGTTGTGAAAAACGGAACCATGGCGGTTTTTCCAACAATGGCAACTGATAAGATCTCCGTCCGGAATCCTCGTTTCGGCCAGTTGAGCTCGGAAATTCAGATTCTGGGAATAGATGGCAAAGAATATGTAAGACAAAACCTGAATACTGTTTCAGAGGAATCTGAGATCCAGTTGCCAGCTGATATGAAACCAGGACCATATTTGGTTCGTCTCCTGAATCAGGAAGGTATTCAGATCCGCCGGATTGTGAAATTGTAAAAATCAACATCCTTACTTTACTTCACAGGGTTTGGGGCCGTTTCTGAGAAGAAGCGGCCTTTTTCTTTTCAGAAACGGAAAATTCAGACTCATTCCAAAGTTGATTTTCGTTAGTTTTGTCATCTCATGAAGCCAGTCTTTTCAATTCTTCTTGCATTTTGGATGTTGCTGGGTGGCATAATGCCCAATAACGATGCAGAAGAACTGGCCAAGATTCCCACTCTTATTCACCATTATTTCGAACATAATGCCAAAGAAGGTGGTCACCTCGATTTCTCCACTTTCCTCACCAACCATTATCAGGAGAAAACCAAATGCAGCAAAGAGCATGAAAATCTGCCTTTTGTGAAACATTCCGTTCCCTGCCTGGTGTATGTGATTCCACATTTCTCTGTTCAGTTCATTGCAGATTATCAGTTTGTGAACCCTGGTTCTTTTCCCGAACCCAATCTGTTTGTTTCTACCCATTTCCTAAATATCTGGCAGCCACCCCGGCTTGTCTGACCCCTTTTCCCGGATCCGTTTTCTTTAGCATCCGGCACCTGTCTTTCCATGCTGTTCAGTCGTTTCTGAATCCTGTTCAGTTGGAATAAATCGTTTTCACCCTTTATAACTATGTATGCTCGATCGTATCATTCTGTTCTCTGTACAGAATAAACTCATCATTGGAATCCTCACCATTGCCCTCATTATCTGGGGCTCCTGGTCGGCATTGAAACTGCCCATCGATGCCGTCCCTGATATCACCAACAACCAGGTGCAGGTGATCACGTATTCTCCTTCGCTGTCTCCACAGGAAGTGGAACGTTTGATCACTGCCCCGCTGGAATTGGGTCTCTCCAATATTCCGGATCTCCTGGAAATCCGCTCCATTTCGCGTTTCGGTTTGTCGGTGATCACGGCAGTCTTCAAAGACGAAACCGACATTTACAAAGCCCGGCAACTGGTTTCCGAAAGACTGGTTTCGGCTTCCGAGCTAATCCCGCCTGGCATCGGAAGACCTGAACTGGGACCGGTTTCGACTGGCCTGGGCGAAATTTACCAATATGTTCTCGAACCTGAGAAAGGCTATGAAGATCGTTTTGACCTGAGCCAGCTTCGCACCATCCAGGACTGGACCGTCCGCCGTGCCATTCTCGGAACCAAGGGTGTGGCCGATGTAAGCAGTTTCGGGGGGAATCTCAAACAATATGAAGTGTCCATTGATCCGGAAAGACTCCGCAGTTTTGGGCTGTCATTAAACGAAGTCTTTACAGCACTTGAACACAACAACGCCAATTCAGGCGGTGCTTATATCGCAAAAGGTCCGCAGGCCTGGTTCATCCGGAGTGAAGGTCTGGTGACCAATCTCGATGAAATCGGGGAAATCATTGTGCGTAAAAATCCATCCGGCCTGCCACTTCTGATCCGGGATGTGGCGACACTTCGGTTCGGGCATTCGGTTCGTTTTGGTGCTTTGACTATTGATAGCAAGGGCGAAGGCGTAGGTGGAATTGTATTGATGCTCAAAGGTGAAAACTCCGGAGAAGTAAGCCGGGCTGTACGTGCCAGGATGGAGGATATCAAGAAAATGCTTCCCGAAGGTCTGAAGGTAACAGTCTATCTGGATCGTTCAGATCTGGTGAAAAGGGCAGTCAACACTGTTGAGAACAATCTGATGGAAGGTGCCTTGATTGTGGTATTCGTTTTGGTTCTCATTCTGGGCAATTTCAGAGCCGGTTTGATTGTGGCTTCTGTTATTCCACTCGCTATGTTGTTTGCTCTTGGAATGATGAACCTCTTTGGTGTTTCCGGAAACCTGATGTCGCTTGGCGCCATTGATTTTGGTTTGATTGTGGATGGGGCCGTCATTATTGTGGAGGCAACTCTCCACCATCTTCTCGACGGACGGCGGACGGGTTCTCTCAACCAGAAGCAAATGGATGAAGAAGTGTATCATTCTGCCTCCCGGATTATGAATTCTGCTGTGTTTGGTGAAATCATCATTCTCATCGTGTATCTCCCGATTCTGGCTCTTGTTGGAATTGAAGGCAAGATGTTTCGTCCTATGGCACAGACGGTTGCGTTCGCGATTGCCGGTGCTTCCATCCTAAGCCTGACCTACGTTCCAATGGCTTCGGCTCTATTTCTCAGTAAGAAAATCAACCTTGAAACCACGTTTTCTGACCGCATGATGGCCTGGATTTACAGAGGATATGCGCCATTGCTTTCCGGTTTTTTATCTTGGAAGAAAGTAGTGGTAACCACAGCCGTCGTGTTGTTTTTTGCCAGTGTCGCTCTGTTTTTAACGCTGGGAGGCGAGTTTATTCCAAGTCTGGACGAAGGTGACCTTGCCGTTGAAACAAGACTGATTCCGGGAACTTCGATGGATAAAACCATCAATGTCACATTAAAAGCCGCTGAAATCCTCCAAAAACAGTTTCCGGAAGTGAGGCAGGTGGTGGGCAAAATTGGTACGTCAGAAATTCCCACTGACCCTATGCCATTCGAGGCCTGTGACCTGATGATTCTGTTGAAAGATAAATCCGAATGGCCGGACGGCTCGTCGAAAGAAGAACTGGTTTCCCGTATGAAAACAAGTCTGGAATCCATTCCCGGGGTAAGCTTTGGATTTCAGCAACCGATTCAGATGCGGTTTAATGAGCTCATGACAGGAGCCAAGCAGGATGTGGCCATCAAAATTTACGGCGACGATCTGGATCAGCTGGCAAAGTCGGCTGATCAGCTGGGCAAACTCATCGCTCACATTGACGGTGTGGAAGATTTGTACATTGAGCAGGTGGCGGGATTGCCCGAAATGGTGGCCCGGATTCAGCGAGAAAAATTGGCCCGGTACGGATTGTCGGTTGAGGATGTGAATCAAACCATTCAGACAGCTTTTGCAGGAGCAGTGGCTGGAAAAGTGTATGAAGGTGAAAAGCGTTTTGATCTGGTTATTCGCCTCGATTCCACCCACAGGGAGAGACTGGAGGACCTCCAATCGCTCTACGTTTCTACTCCGGACGGTAACCAGATACCCTTGTCAGAAGTGGCAGATGTGAAATTTCAACTGGGCCCCAATCAGATTCAGCGTGACAATACGCATCGTCGGATTATGGTGGCCTTCAATGTGCGGGATCGAGATGTTGAAAGCCTGGTGGCAGAAATTCAATCTGTAGTCGATAAAAAGTTGAATCTGCCCGAAGGCTATTCCATTTCCATCGGTGGTCAGTTTGAAAATCTGCAGGAAGCCAAATCCAGGCTTCAGGTCGCTGTTCCTGCGGCATTGGCTCTGATTTTTGTGCTTCTGTTTTTTGCGTTCGGTTCTTTAAAACAAAGCGTTCTCATCTTTTCAGCCATTCCTCTTTCAGCCATTGGTGGAATCGTTGCTCTCTGGATCCGGGATATGCCGTTTAGTATCTCGGCGGGTGTAGGTTTTATAGCACTGTTTGGTGTGGCTGTGTTGAATGGAATTGTGCTTATGTCGGAATTCAACAGAATGAGAAAGGATGGAGAAGAGGATTTGCGGACGGTTGTTTTTGAATCGACCCGGGTCAGGTTGCGGCCTGTGCTTATGACAGCGCTGGTGGCTTCCCTGGGATTTCTTCCTATGGCCTTGTCCAATGGTGCAGGTGCCGAAGTGCAGAAACCATTGGCCACAGTTGTAATCGGTGGTCTTGTATCGGCTACATTACTCACTCTTCTTGTCCTCCCTGTATTGTATTACATGTTCGAAAATTCATCGGTTAAAAGAGGAATTCAAACCATGGCTGTGCTTTTATTGATGGGTTGTCTTTCATTACCGGCTTCTGCACAGACCAAATCAAATTTGACGTATCAGGAGGCAGTTGAGCAGGCCATTCGGCTCCATCCTTCGGTCAAAGTAGCTGATTTACAGCTGGAATCGAAGCTGGTGCAGAAAACTGCTTCTTCCGAGATTGGTAAATTTCAGATCAGTTTGCAGTACGGCCAGTACAACAGTTATTACCAGGATCAGAACTTCACTGTTGGCCAAAGCCTTCCGATGCCGACCGTATTTCACAGGATCCGTGAACAATACGAAGCTCAGGCAAGAGAGGCGGGGACACAGGCTGAAATGGCAAGGCAGAATATCCGCTATGAAATGCGTGTTGCATTTGAAAATCTACATTTCATCCGAAATAAAATGCGGTACCTGAATCAGCTGGATTCGTTGTTTCAGGTCGCTGAAAAATCAGCTGGTTTGCGTTTCCGCCAGGGAGAAACCAATCAACTGGACTATGCGTTGGCGCAAAGTCAGCTTCAGGAAATCAGAGTGATGCGGCAAATGGAAGCAGGGGAGGAGGCGATTGTGAAATCCCGGATACGAAGCCTCACGCAGACGGATTCTCAGACCGATTTTGTGGACCATCCGTTTGAATGGCAGCCCGCCGACACGACTTCAAAGGAATTAAATGCCGACTCCAATCTGCAAGTTCAGTTTTCAAATCGGGAAGCAGAAACGGCGATGTCGAACTGGAAAGTTGAAAAAACGAGGCTCCTTCCGGATCTGACGCTTGGTTATTTCAATCAGTCATTGCGAGGGATTCCGCTGGAAAATGGCTCTGCGGCCGGTTACCGAAACCGATTTCAGGGTTTTAGTCTGGGACTGCAGATTCCGGTCTGGCAGAAGCCGGTTCGGTCCCGGATAAAGGCCGCTGATTTGCTGGCAAAGTCTAAATCGGAACAAACCAATGCAATCCGTCTGGAGATAGAAAGTGAGATCAGCCAGGTTCGTGCCCGATTTCGCATGCATGCCGATATGATCCGATATTTGGAAGAACAGGCTTTACCGACAGCCCGTTTGATTCGTTCAGCCGCGTTCCGGAATTTTCAAACCGGTAATTCGGGGAACCTGGAACTTGGAGTCGCCATCCGGAGAAGTCTGCAAACCGAAGAACAATTGACAACCGAGCGCCACAGGCTCGCATTATCCATACTTCAACTCAAATTTTTAACTCATTCCCGATTTTAATCATGAACAAACTTCATTTACAATATTTTTCAGGAATTCTGGTCTTTCATCTTCTACTGGCCTCCTGTTCCGGTCCTTCATTCAAAGAACCGGCGAAAGAAGAGGCAGGTATTCCCAACGATGTGGTTCTCACGGAGCTCCAGATCAAAAATGCCGGAATTCGGGTGGGTTCCGTTGAAAAACGGGAACTTTCGACTGTCATCCGGGCAAATGGTATACTGGATGTACCTCCACAGAATCTGGTATCTGTTTCAGCGATGGCTAGTGGATATGTAAAATCCACCGACATGCTCCAGGGCCTTCATGTGCACAAAGGGGATCCGCTTTGTGTGCTCGAGAATCCTGATTACCTCACACTACAGCAGGAATACCTGACCAACCACAGCCGGATACCATTTTTACAGAAAGAGTTCAACAGACAATCGGAACTGGCGAAGGAGAATGTGGCCTCTGCAAAGTCTGCCGAACAAAGTGAATCGGAGCTCAATAGTTTAAAAAATACACAGAAAGGTTTGGCTGCCCGGTTGGAAATGCTGGGATTTCAGGTGAAGGAAATTGAGAAAGGAAACCTGAGCTCTCAAATGGTGGTGCGGTCCAATATTGATGGCTATGTTACCAAAGTCGGGATCAACCTGGGCAGCTATGTGCAGCCCAATGATCTGCTGTGTGAAATCGTGAACCTGGATCACATCCATGCTGAGTTGATGGTGTACGAAAAAGATCTGGCCAGCATTGCGGTTGGTCAGCGGCTGGAATTTTCTCTGACGGGTAACCATTCGAAAGTCTACCATGCTTCGGTGTACCTGATCAACCGGAAAATCAATCCGGATCGAACGGTACAGGTGCATGCTCACATTGCAGATGCCGATGAAGGTCTGATTCCAAATATGCAACTGACGGCCAGCATTCGAACAAAAGGACGGCTCGTCTGGGCCTTGCCAACAGCAGCAGTAGTAACGCAGGGTAAATCAAATGTGGTGTTTGTACAAAAATCAGGCACACGGACATTTTCGGCTTTACAGGTGCAAACCGGGATTCAGGAAGGCGATTGGACTGAAGTCATTTTTTCGGAAAGCTCCCTGCCGGAATCGTTGTCTGTTGTACTGGAAGGTGCCTACGATATCAAGGCAGCAGCAGAAAATACAGGAGAAGAAGACTGATTGGATTCTTATTGTCTGGACTGAATCCAGATCTGAATACGTAAGGAAGGCATTTGATTTCTCTCAAAGCCGGTGGCGAAAAATTCGATTTTGTTTGAGTGAAACTCATTCCAGTCGGCTGCAGTTTTCTCCAGATGTCTTCTTTTGGTTCTGAACTCTTCAATTCTTTTGTCAGGAAATATCAATGAATTATCGGGGGGTTCATGTTCGATCACAAACTGTAGTGTGGTGCCGATTTCAGCCAGAACCAGATGGACATGCCTGAACACAGGATCACTAAGTTCGATCAGACCAAATGCCATTTCCATTGCATTTGCTAAAAATAAAGGAGGCAGTTCGAACCGTTCCGGGTTTTGTTGCAGGACCTTTTCCTTATCTATTGAGATCCGGGTCCGCTTGCTGAAATTCAGAGTTTCTAAATAAAGGTCTATTACTTCCAGTTCTTTGGTTATGGGAATGTCCAGTTTTTTTTGATGGTCGACCAGTTCCCTGTAGAGGATTTTGAATCTGGAAATGAAATCAATACCCGTTTCATTTTGTTGGGTTGCCACTAGATTCTGAAGTGTGTGAAACGCTCCCAGAACAAAAAAAGAAGGCTCGGATTTTTGTGTTTCAAAAAAACGATTTTCCGATTCCTGCAAGTGCCGTCTTCTTGGCAACAACCGGTATGAATACCACACTGCCACAGCTCCTGCACCGAGGAAAAGAGAAATCAGAAACAGAAACAGACGGTTGGTGTAAAACGGGTTGTTCACAGAAATCGTCAGAAGTTTCTGTGAAGCAGACCATTCTTCGCCAGGTAGTCTCACCTGAATTTCAAGTACATGGTCGCCTGCTTTCAATGCGCCTAACTGGATCTCGTTGCCAGATGTTTGCCGCCATTCCAGTTCTTCATCCAGACGATAGCGGTAATGTGACTTTCCGATATTCCGGTAATCCATTGTCACAAACCAAATGCTGAACTGGTTGCTGTCTTCCGGAACTTCAATGGTGTTTTGAACCGATCGCATAACTCCGTTGACCGTAATTTTCTCTAATCGTACTGGCGGGCTTGTCAACCAACGGTTTTTATTGAAGCCAGGATACACGATCACTTCTGAAAGTGAAGCCATATACGCAGTGTCATGCCTAAAAGTAATGTCGATCAGATTTTCAGAAATCAGCCCATTTTCTTCTGTCCATTTTTCAATGATGGGTTTGCTGTCGAAATCTTTCATGATGAGAAGATTGAGCCCATGTGGTGTGCATGCCCACAAACTATCTGTCCCGAATTGGTGAAGGTTTTTGATATAGTTGGATGTTAATCCCTGCTTCTCACCTATGATGCTGACTTTTCCTTTTTTTACCAGTACCACACCGTATCCATTGCAGGCCAGGGCAATGGTTCCATCACTGAGGATCTCAATGCTCTGGAAAGACATCCCAAGTAACTCATCAAAAGGCTTATGGTAAAGTGTTTTATTGTATTGAAGACTGAATAGACCTGAATTGGTGGCAAACCACAGGGTATTGTCTTTGTCTTCTTTGATTCCGTATACACGGGTACCAAGTGATATCTTTTTGTACTCCGAATCCTTGAATTTCGGAAAGTCCTGAAATTGAGGGTAGGGCTTTCCTTTTTTCATGAACTGATTTTTCATTTCATCCATCCGTTTCTGGAGGGCATCTGTTTGGAAAGACAAAACCTGTGTGGAATTCCCCAACAGCAGATTTCCCTGGCTATCGAAGCAAATGGATTTTGTTCCAACCGGGAAATGGGATGAAATCTGTTGGTTTTCAATTTGAAACAAACCGTTTTCAGAGACCACCCATAAATGCGATTGGTCCGGGCTGTATTGAAAACTCCGGATTCGACCCCGGCCGTAGTACAAGTCTGAATACCAGTTAGGCAGAAGCTTGATTTTTTCCCGGTCGATCAAACCGATGCCTCCGCTGTCGGTGCCAAACCAAACGCCTTCTTTCCCTGAAAAAATACTGGAAACCGGAACCTCCGGCATACCCTGACTTTTTCCATAGTAGAGTATGTTGCGGTCGTTGATCAGAAAAACGCCTTCATTAATGGAGGATACCCAAAGGTTGTTCTGGCGGTCGGGCATAAATCCGGACAACGACCGGTTCCGCAGATACACATGATAATGACTTCGGTCGAAAAACGATTGCTCAAACTGATGGAGTCCACGCAACGTGCTGATCCACAAATCTCCATCGGCATCTTCAACCATACAGGAAACCACTCTTTCATACGTAAAAACGGATTCCGGAATTTGTCTGAAATGGGTACTATCCGGTTTAAGGACAAACAGCCGATGATTTTGGGCCACTACTACCGATCCGTCTTTCCGGCCCAAAACATATTCGATCCTTCCCTGTTTACCTTCAAAAGGAACAGCATATTCCCCGGGTTTTTTAGAGAGATTAATGACGCCATCTTTTCCGAATGCCATTACATCGTTATGCGAACTCAGCCATATTCCGGAAGACAGAAACGAACCTGGCATATCGATGAGAGGCCGGATATGGCGTACCTGACCATTTGCATTCAGGATGTAAACTCCATCGCCATGAGTTGAAAACCATAAGTTTCCCTTCGCATCTTCAATAAAGCCATTAAAGTACGAAACGGAAACCAGACGACCCAGAACCCGGTCTGTTTTGGGATTGTAGATTTTGCCATTCAGGTAATAGCTCAGGGTTCCGTTACTGGTGAGAAACCAAATCCGGTTTTTGCTGTCCTGAGCCACTTTGAACACGTCATTATCCGACAACCCATCTTGCTGATTGAAATTCTCAAACCTGAAACCATTGAAGCGGCTTACACCATATTCGGTTGAAAACCAGATGTATCCCAGATGATCCTGGATGCTGGAGTATACGGTATTACTTGGTAAGCCATCTTTCGTTGTGAACCGGGTGTTGTGAAATCCCTGTGAAAATGAGCAAGTCACAGAAACGAAAATCCAGAAAAGAAAGGAAAAGATTATTCTCAATGGAAAGCGTGGTTCAAAGAACAAAGCAGTGATTTTTTTCCTCGCCTTCAAATCATATGCCTGTTTTTTACCAATCGAAGATCTGGAAATGTAGTGGGGAACGGAGAAATCAGGGATTGTTGACAAGGTGAAATAGCTTCTGTTCCTGCCAGAAACTCCCGTTACAGGTCTGCTTTCAGGCACATTGAATTCATGGTCGGGCTTTTGCTTCCACCTTGATTCTCAATCGTTACGGCAAAAGTAGAAGGTGATTCCATAGGCTTCATCGGCACCAACATGCTTCCACTCGATGAGGCGTCAAACACTCCGGCATCAACAGGTTTGCCAGACACGATTCCCCACATTTGGTATTGTTTCCCTTCCGGTAACGGAGGGAGGTTGGATCCGATCAGCCAGACTTCATGGGTTTGAGGGTTCCAGAAAATGGTGGCTTTCATGGGGTCTTTTTTGGTTGAACTTAGAATTACCTGTACTGCTCCTTCATTCGAGAGATAGTTTCCAAGAGAGGCCATTTTTTGTTGGTCTTTGTACAATTTCAGGTTTTCAGACGAAAGCAATTCGTATTCTGCCTTCATCTGTGCCAGGCTTTCCTGTGTGTTGAGCAAATTCCGGTACCCCCACCAGCCGAATCCGGCTGCCAGTAGAAATGCTATGGAAGCTGCAACAGACCACCATTGAAATATCTGGTACCGTCCTTTTTCGGGCAGATAGTGCCTGGAAAGATTTTCAAGAGCATCGTCAGCCATAAAAATCTGGTCTTCGATTTCAGACTTTCGTTTACGGTTTGGTTCTAAAGCAAAATAACGGGCGAGGCGTTCAAGGCAGATTTCAATTTCTTCCAGTTCTTCTTTGGCTTCTTTGCTTTCTGCCAGGATCTGTGAAACCTTTTTCTGCTCTTCAGCAGAGGCGATTCCTGTGGCATAGGCTTCAAGTATTCCGGATTCTATGAAATCGTGGTGTTTCATTTAGCTCAATTTCGTAGTTCGTCCCGTAATGTTTGCAAAGCAGAGCGGATCCGTGTTTTCACTGTTCCAAGCGGAATACCAGCTTCTTCTGAAATTTCTTCCTGTGTATACCCCTGGAAATAGGCCAGTTGAATGAGGTACAGCTGTTCTGGTTTCAGTTTTTTAAGTGCTGTTTCAATGCCAATGAAATCCAGATGTTCCATTCGTACAGATCCCTTTTCTGTACCTACGAAACTTTCAAGGGATTGGATGTTGCGTGATAATTTGTGTTGTCTGCTTCGTACATGGTCGATTGCCAGATTTCGGCAAATGTTCATCATCCAGGTAAAGAGCCGTCCTTTTTCCGGAGAATAGGCCGCAAAATTTTTCCATATTTTGAGGAAGGCATCCTGAAGAACATCTTCAGCTTGTCCCTGATCCGGTACAATCCGCTCAATCACACCATATAAAGCTGCAGAGAAATTGTCGTACAAAATCCGGAATCCCTCCTGCGATCCGGACGCAACCAATGCGACAAGTGATTCTTCGGAAATCTGAATTCTGCGGGCCAAGTGGTGTGTGTTTTGAATGGGCAATAAGAACCAATTTCGGCATTCTCACAAGCAAATTGCCAACCATCGGCATGGAAAAAGTAGATTTGCCTTCCCTCTGAAATCAAACTTCAAAACTACATGACCAACAACCGGATTCAACAGATCGAACAGATGCTGGAAGAAGATCCACGTGATCCGTTCCTCCATTATGCCCGTTGTCTGGAATATTCCCGGATTTCACCGCTGGAAGGTCAGCCTTTCTGGGATAAAATTCTTCTGGAATTCCCTGATTATGTGCCGGTTTACTATCAGGCAGGCTCCTGTTATTCGGAACTTGGACTTAAAGTCCGGGCCATTGAAATCTGGAAGAAAGGTGCTGATATTGCTGAAAAGCTACAAGACCGGCATGCGCTTACTGAACTGAAAGGAAGAATCCAGAATGCATTGATCGAAGAGGAGGATTAGAAACGAAACCTGTTAACAGGGTTCTGGCACATAATCCGTATTAGAACGGATATCCGATCCCTACGTTCAGCAAGGTCTGACCTTTCACACCAAATGGCCGGTTGAGACGAAGGTTCTTAACCTGCCACTTATCGGATTCACTGGCAAAAGCAGGATTGTACAGTTTGGTAGCCGCATCCACGCGGATAATGAGGAACGAAAAGTCAAACCGAATTCCAAAACCTCCACCCAAAGCAACCTGCCGCAAAAAGAGTGGTGTTATTTCAGCTCCGGGTCTTTCCGGATCTTTTTCCAGATTCCATACATTGCCTGCATCAGCAAACAGCGCTCCTTCCAGAAAACCAATCAGTTTCTGACGGATTTCAATACTGGATTCCAGAATCAATTCTCCTGGTTGTTCAATTTTCAGATTGTTGGGGTCCGAACCTTCCGGTGCATAGGATCCCGGACCAAGACGACGTGGAAGCCAGGCACGCACACTGTTGCTTCCTCCGGCAAATGCGTATTTTTCCCATGGCAGAACCTGTGAGCCGCCAATCGGTACCGCAGCACCTCCCGACAGACGGAACGCCAGCATCGTGTTCTTTGATAAAGGTCTGTAAATCCGGAAGTCTGCTGTAGTTTTTGCATACCGGAAAGTTTTGAACTGCCCGATCTGATTGGTTTCCTGCTGCAATACATTCTGCAATATCTGATGAAGAATTTCTCCCCCGTATTCCACATTCAACCGGAAATACTTTGCCTTTTTCTTTTGCCCACTCTGGTTGGTATTGAACATGTAATACGCATTGAAGTTGGTCACCACCGCCGTTTGAAACGACTGCCGCACGCTTTGGCCAAGGCCGGAAAAGTTGATAAGCTGCTCCAGGTAATCTTTGTTGAGGTACTTTTCCGGTGTTATGTTGACGGTGACGTCTATTGGCGAAATCCCAATCTGCTTATTTGGTGATAGCTGCATTGAGTAGTTCAATGCTCCTTTAACAAGATTTCGGGTGTATTCAGGCCGTTTCAACGCAGTGAGGCTGAAGATAAACCTTGTTTTGGGGTTGTACTCAAAGATTCTCTGATTCAGTTTAAAAGGGAACAGGATTTTGGAAATGGTAAACGACGAGGAAATACTCAGATCTCTCGCTCTGTATACAACTCCCTGCGGAAGGAAGGTAGACAACTGACCTTCCTGTGAGTACCGGAGATTGGCTTCGAAAACCTCGAATCCACCAAAAATATTCCGGACTTTCAGGCCTACATCAAAGTAGGGTCCGGGAGAACCCTGGCTCATCAGCATGCCCAGTTCTTCCGAACTTTGGTATTTGGGAAGACGGTTTGCCACAATCCGGAGATTCATCTTTTGCTGATGAGTATCTAGAGCCAGATTCACAAAACGGAACATATCCATGGAAGACAGCTGGGCCTGAGTGTTGGTGATTTTGGAATAGTTGAAATACTGTCCCGGGTGAACAAGGACTTTACTGTCAATAATACCGAGAGAATACCGTTTCCTGGTTTCGAAACTATAACGCACTCCGTTGTAAAGAGTATCGGTGTATTTTCCCTGGGATGAATCCGATTCATTCAGCTGGAAAAATATATTGTCCATCACAAATGCCTTATGGCGACCTTCTTCCGGGTTTCGGATGGTCATAGTTACGTCACAACCCAGACGCGTAAAAAGCTCAGGCTTCTCTTTCAGAAGGACAGAATCTGCCTTTGTTACAGGCGCTGATTCGGATGTATCTGCCAAAATCGAAATGTACTCCCGGCTGAATGAAAAATAGCCTTTGTTCCGGAAGGTTCTTTCCAGAAATTCTCTGTCCTGGTCAATGTTCAGTTTGCTGTAAATGGTTCCAGGCTTTACAAGCAGATCATTACTGGCGCTGTCAATAAGTCGGGATAGCCGGAAGTCATCGGTAATATACCGCACTCTCCGGATACGGTGAGGCTGGTTTTCGGTAATGATGTACTTCACTGCCACATTTCCACCGATGAAAGTATCTTCCTGAATCCGTACTTTATTGTCAAAATAGCCCTTGTTAAACATGAATTTCCGGATTTCAGACAACGTTGTCCTTGCCTGTGCACTGTCGTATATCGCAGGAGGTTCACCTACAACCCGCATCCACCAGTTTCCTTCCAGCAAGCGGACATAATATTTCTTTGTCCGGCTTTCTTTTTTTGCTTCCAGTGCGATTGAGTCTTTGAATGAACCGGCAGGCAAAGCCGCTATTTTCTCATTGTAGTAAGCCAGCTTCTGATTCAATTGTCGTCGAACCCGGTTGGTGTCCCGAATACTTTTCCCAAAGAAGTAAAATCCAAGATAAGGAGTGGTTCCCAGAATTTTCCGGTTCGCTTTCTGATGAAACAAAACTTCAAGTTCTTCATTGGGAATATGTTTGTTCCCTTTCACTCTTTGGTTGATCAAAAGATACTGTCCTTTTTTCAGAAAAGGGGCTGTTATGCAACTATCCAGGCAAAGCACTGAAAAACAGAGCATCAGGAGCCGGACGATTCCGGAACGTGGTATTTTTCTGATCGAAATCTTCAATCGGTAATTATTACAGATATCTTCGGGCTCAAAAGTAATCGGAAATGACTGGATTGAGCCAGAATCAGGCCAAACAAATAAAGGCCTTGCAACAGAAAAAGTACAGACAGGAATCGGGAAAGTTTTTGGTGGAGGGAACAAAAGCTGTTTCCGAAACCATTCAGGCTGGCTGGCCATGTGACGTGCTGGTTTGTACAGAACGGTTTTTTGAATCCAACAGCAGGATTACAGAATCGTTTCGGCAGGATCTTCTGATTTGTTCTGAAGAACAGCTTTCTGCACTCGGAAATTTTCAAAGCAACAATGCAGCTTTGCTGGTGGCCTTTCAGAAAGCACCGGAAGATTTTCCGGATCCCGGCCAGAATCTTTGGCTGGCACTGGATGAAATCAGTGATCCGGGCAATCTGGGGACGATCATACGGCTAGCTGATTGGTTTGGTTTGACCGAGGTCATTTGTTTAGGAAACGGAGTGGAATGGTATAATCCGAAAGTAATTGCCAGCACAATGGGTTCATTTTTACGAATCCGTCAGGTGATTGCCGATGCAGCCTGGATTCAGAACGCGGACCGTCCCTGGTTTGCAGCGGATATGAACGGACAAAACCTATACGATTTTCGGTTTCCCGGAAAGTCAACTCTATTGATTGGAAGTGAAGCAAATGGTTTGAGTGAGAAATGGCTCCGGAACAAGGATTCTGTTTTGTCGATACCGTCATTTGGAAAAGCAGAATCACTCAATGCGGCTATGGCAACGGGTATATTCCTGAACCACTGGCGGTTATTCGCAGGTTGAAAGAAGTATCAGTTTGAATCAGTATTTCTTTCCGAAATACAGTAAAATGTAAGCAGAAGAAAAGAAACTGGAATTGGGTGCCAATCCAACAATGTTCTGTGTCTGACTGAATTTTTCAGCCAGGATACCAACTTCAAGGCCGGCGATGGAACTTTTGATCTGGCCAAACTCAAACGAAATCCCCAGTTTCCCATGAACACCTACGGTATAGTTCATATTATTTAGCCCATCTGAAAAGCTGCCCACTCCATTGATCTGGTTCAAATTTGCGTCAACTGTGTAAGGAATGCTGGCATATGGGCTGTCCTGCTGAGGTGATTCCCGGTAAAGAATGTAGTAAGGCTTTCGTATGCCGAGGCTGGGTCCGCCTGCCACGATAAGGTTGACAAAAACACCTTCTTCTGCTGCTTTCCTCAAAATGGTGAATTCTCTTCCGTAAAATGGACGAAGTGAAAACAAATAATGCGTTTTGTAGCCGATGAACGAATTGCCAGTTTCCTGACTTCGTAACCGGTATTCTTTTGGATGTTTCACATTCACCAGTTCAAATCCAATACTCTGAAATTGTCTGGGACCTTTTGCCCTTGCCCATTTGAAATTCAGACCACCGATCATTCCTCCATTTGTGTTGAAATTAACTCCGTAGTTAAACTCTTCTGTATAAGAAAGTTCGTCACTTTGCGCAAATAGGTTTTGGGTCAAAGTAGATAAGGAAATTAAAAAGAGAAATGGAATAAGTCGCTTCATCCTGTATTCTTGCGTTCAAATTTCAGAAAACAATTTTCCATCTCCAAATCTCATGGCAACAGCAACAGGCAAATACCTTGGAGGACTTCGTACGGAAGTTCGTCACTCGGCTTCGGGTCAGTCATTTATTACCGATGCCCCGGTAGACAACAATGGGAAGGGGGAAGCATTTTCTCCGACGGATACCGTTTGTGCGGCTTTGTCTTCCTGCATGATGACGCTGATGGGAATTTACGCAGAAAGAGAAAATATTGATCTGAAAGGAATGCATTCAACAATAACCAAGCATATGGCGGCCAATCCCCGGCGGATTTCCAAAATTGAAATAGTTTTTGTTTGGCCAGAGCCTGAGGCAACGGATCATCAGAAAGAAATGTTAAGACGTGCAGCATTAACCTGTCCTGTCGCCAGCAGCCTGCATCCCGATATTGAGCAGGTAATTACCTTCAATTTTTGATAATCACCCTTTAGCCAGTTCCATCGCTTTATCCCGGAAATCCTCGATCCGGATGGATTGGTGTGTCTCTGATAAAACAGCGATACCGTCCTTCAGTAAAATGGCTTGTGGTGACTGATGTTCAACACCTGTATCTTCGGCAATTGCATTTGAAATTTCCCGGTAGGAGAGAAGGTCCAGATAAACCGGAGTAAACAGTTGTTCGTCTTCCGGTTTCCAGTTGCGGTTTAAGCGATCCAGGGCCATCACGCTGATTGAACACCGGGTACTGTGCTTCAGAACGAGAACCGGTTTTTCAGAAGACGATTCCAGGGCTGCCTTCCAATCAGGAAGCGAGGAGAGATTTTTCCAGAAATTCATAGTGTGTTAACAGAATCGGTGGTCGGTTGTTTAGATCTCAATAATCAGGCCATCGTTAGCCAGGCGGATATGGGAAGGGAGTTCTTTTTCTACTTCCTTATGAAGCCCCATCCGGTGACTGATGTGTGTAAAATAAACCTGTGGCACTTCAAGAACGTTGGCAACAGCAATTGCCTCTTCCAGGGTGTAATGCGAAATGTGGTGGGTTTTCTGAAGGGCATTCAGAACCAGTACTTTGCTTCCCCTGATCAATTCCATGGATTCCGGGCTGAGATAGTTGCAATCGGTGATATACGCAAAATCACCGAACCGGAATCCCAGAATCGGTAATTTGGCATGCATCACCGGGATCGGAATAATGTTAAATCCTTGTGAACTGAAAGGATCATGGCCAATGTCAATCAACTCGATCTGAGGCACTCCAGGGTATTTTTTCTCTGCAAATGCATAGGCAAATTCGATCCGGATATGATCCAGAACACGGGGCAGTCCGAAGACGGGCATCGACTTATTCTGGATGTAATTGAAAGCCCTCACATCATCCAGCCCGGCAACATGGTCTTTGTGTTCATGTGTAATGAGAAGTCCATCCAGCTTGCGGACATTGTTCCGAAGCATCTGCAGACGGAAATCAGGTCCCGCATCCACCACAAACGTATGAGGACCGTCTTCGACCATGACGGAAGTTCGCAAACGCTTATCCCGGTAATCCAGTGACTGGCAAACGTAGCAGGAGCAGGCAATCAGCGGGATACCCTGCGATGTGCCGGTTCCCAGAAAGGTAATTTTCAATTTAACGTCAGTCTACTTTTTCAAAGGAAATTTCGGGGACAGGCTGTTTGGGTGAACGGATTTCCAGCAGCAGTTTCAGGCTTTTATCGGCCAGCGCCGACTCATCCAAAGGCAGAAGTTTTGCCAGTTCGAACATACAGTTTACCCTTCCTTCGAGTGGTAAAAAGTTGTTGATCAATACCATCTTATGGTCCTTCAGAATGCAGTATCCGGATTTGAAATTCCCTCTTTCGTACCGCACCAGATACCCTCCCTCTGTCACCAGATCTTCAAGTTTGGATAAGTAGCCTTTGGTGTATTTCAACATGGAGGCAAAAGTAAAAAATGCAGACAGACAAGCCGCACCTTTATTGGGGAAAGAACCAAAAGATTTTCGTTTCTCACGGACGGCATCGTTTTTTCAAGCAACTGAATCACTAACTTGCGCCCCCGTTTTGAGAATACGATCCATTTATGTTTGAGAATTTAAGCAGTAAGCTTGACCGTGCATTTAAAACCCTGAAAGGCCAGGGCCGAATTACCGAAATCAACGTCGCCTCCACGGTGAAGGAAATCCGCAAGGTCCTCATCGATGCTGACGTGAACTTTAAAGTGGCCAAATCTGTTACGGAAAATATCCTGAAAGAAGCACTGGGTCAGGAAGTTCTGATTGCCGTCAAGCCAGGGGAACTCTTAACGAAAATCGTGTATGACGAGCTTACCCGGTTAATGGGAAGCAACAAAGCCGACATGAACCTTCGGGGCGATCCGGCGGTTATCCTGATGTCGGGTCTGCAAGGTTCGGGTAAAACAACCTTTACAGGAAAACTGGGTGCCATGCTCAAAAAGCAAGGTCGTCAGGTATTGCTGGTTGCCTGTGATGTGTACCGTCCTGCAGCGATTGAGCAGCTCAAAGTGGTTGGAGCCCAGGCGGGAGTAGATGTTTTTACATTGCCCGAAAGCAAAGATCCGGTAGAAATTGCTCTGAAAGGAATCGAATACGCCAAAGCCAATCACAAGAAGATTGTGGTGGTGGATACGGCAGGTCGTCTTGCGGTGGACGAGGAGATGATGAAGGAAATTGAGAACATTAAGCGTGCCATCAATCCTTCTGAAACCTTGTTTGTTGTCGATGCCATGACAGGACAGGACGCGGTAAATACGGCCAAAACATTTAATGAACGAATTGATTTTGACGGCGTTGTCCTGACCAAGCTGGATGGTGATTCCCGCGGTGGTGCTGCCCTTTCCATCCGGGCAGTCGTAGAAAAGCCAATCAAATTTATTGGTACTTCAGAGAAACTGGACGGAGTCGATGTCTTCTATCCGGATCGTATGGCCCAGCGAATTCTGGGTATGGGTGATGTGATTTCACTCGTGGAAAGAGCCCAGCAGGTATTTGATGAGGAAGAAGCGAGACGGATCAACCAGAAAATCAGAAAAAATAAGTTTGATTTTGATGACTTCCTTTCTCAGATCCAGCAAATCCAGAAAATGGGAAATTTCAAAGATGTGATTTCCATGATTCCGGGTGTTAGTAAAATGATGAAGGATGTGGAGATCGACGATAATGCCTTCAAACCAATTGTGGCGATGATTCAGTCGATGACACCGGCTGAGCGATCGAACCCCGATCTCATTGTCGGTAACCGTAGAAAGCGAATTGCCAACGGTAGCGGAAAGTCAATTCAGGAAGTGAACAACCTCATGAAGCAGTTTGAGGAAATGCGAAAGATGATGAAGAAAATGAGCGGCATGCAGGGTAAGATCCCTGGATTTATGCGCTGATCAGTTCAGGATTCCTCCGATTTAAAATAAAACACCGGATTTGAATTGATCCGAAATTTCCATTCATTTGAAAAATCATGCCCGATGCATTATGCAACTGGTTTTATCTCTGACTGAAACAGAATTTCATTTCTATGTTTTTTGTTGAAATCCAGGAATTTGGACCCGTCCGCAGGATCGTAGCCTGGAATTCTGCCGGGGTTCGGCTGGAAGTGTTGCCTGATAATGGTGCTGCTCTCAATGCATTTTATGTTCCCACCCGGGATGGTCGTTTCCTCAATGTAATTGATGGATGCAACACTGAATCGGAACTGGATGAATCTGCCTCTGCTTATAAAGGTGTGTTTTTGTTTCCTTTTCCCAACCGTCTTCAGGACGGAATCTGGAACTGGGAAGGAAAAACCTGTTCATTTCCCTTAAACGAACCAGCAAGGCAAAATGCCCTTCATGGAATATTGCACAACCAAAAGTTTGAGGTTGTAGAAACGATGGCTACATCGGAAATGGCATTGATTCATCTTACCTTTTCCTCTGATTCTTCTGATTCAGCATTCCCGTTTCAATATCAGGTTGACATTGAATTTATAGTGACCGATAACGAAGGACTTGTGATTAAAACGCAGGTCACCAATCTGGGAACATCTATCATCCCAATTGGCTTTGGGTGGCATCCCTATTTTAGTTCGGGTTCGCAACTGGATGACCTCATCTTCAGTTTCCCAGACGTTTCGGCACTTGAAGTAGATAAAAGAATGATCCCAACGGGTGCCAGAATGCCGTTCCATGTTTTTGACAGGCCGCAAAGTTTCGGGAAAGTTGTGCTGGACACAGGTTTTGAGCTAAATCCATGTGATGTGTACCGGATATATATTCTGGATCCGTCTCAAAAGCTAAAGTTTTCCATCTGGCAGGAAGCAGGAACAGACGGATACCGATTTGTCCAGATTTACACTCATCCCGGTCGGAAATCGATCGCCATTGAACCAATGACTTGTATGGCAAATGCACTTCAGACACAAAAGGATGGCATTTTGTTTCTGGAATCAGGAAATTCCCATCAGGTTGATTGGGGAATTTCATTCCGGTAATCACCTCAGAAGATTTTCAAAAAGCCCTCATTCATATTTTGGAAAAGACCACCACCATCGGCAACTGGGGAGAAAAAAGAGCGGAAGAGTATCTTCAGGAAAAAGGATATGAAATTGTGGAACGAAACTGGCGTTGGCAGAAATATGAAATTGATCTGATTGCCAGGATCCGGAATCTCCTGGTGTTTATTGAAGTGAAGGCTCGTAAGAATGCAGACTTTGGTCATCCCGAATCCTTTGTGTCAAAAGCCAAAGTGAACCGGGTGAAAAAAGCATCTGAATCGTATCAGTATGAAAAAAATTACAATGGGTTCATTCGGTTCGATATCGTGTCTGTAACTGGCACACCGACAAGATTTGACATCTTTCATATTGAGGATGCCTTCTGAGATTGCGTTAAAATTAGAAACATCTGATTTTAACGGAATATCCCGTTTTTGGAATCTCCTTATTTTTTCAGGGCAATTTCGGATAAAACTTTATTTTTTTTCGGAAAGCCCCCGGGAAATAGGGGGGGGATTTTAAATTTTCATAAAACTTTTCTGGCACCCGAATGGAGATGTTTTCATTGTATACACAGGAAAATTGTATTTAACCAATATGCTAAATTGATTCGGGAGAAGGCATTGAACTAGTAGATTATTTGGTTGAAATCGGAATTGGGTTTGATTTGACAAACAATTTCGGGTTATTGGCGTGATTATTTAGGAAAAGGCAAATATAATTTTGTTTAACTCGATTTTTTTTCCGGAAATTTGCATCGGGAGAAATTGAAATATTTGAAGTTCTCCTCCTATTAATACACCAATTTTAACCATAATGAAAGAGTTTGGCATTAAATCCGCCCTGTCCGGGCTGGAAGCGATAGAACTTTCAACCTCAGGCAATGTTTACTGGAATCTGCCTGCTGCAGAACTGATCGAGAGAAGTCTGTCAGCTGGAGAAGGATTTCTGACCGAAACCGGTGCACTGATGTGCGATACCGGAAAGTACACAGGACGTGCACCTGATGATAAATTTATTGTTCGGGATGCATTGACAGAAAACCAGGTCTGGTGGAAAGAGTTCAATCATCCGACAACACAAGAGGTTTTTTCCAACCTGAAAGCCAAGCTCATCGACAATCTGAAGGCAAAAAATCTGTATGTGAGAGATGTCTTTGCCTGTGCGTCTGAGCAATATCGTATTAAGGTGCGGGTAGTTAATACCCAGGCTTATCACAATCTCTTTGTGAACAATATGTTTATACGGCCTTCTCAGGAGGACCAGTCTTCATTTGTTCCGGATTGGACCGTGATCAATGACCCTGAGTTTTTCGCAGATCCGGTCGTGGATGGAGTGAAAAACACCAATTTCGCCATCATCAATTTCACGGAGAAATGCATCATCATTGGTGGAACCGGATACACCGGTGAGATAAAGAAAGGCATTTTCTCAGTACTTAATTTCACGCTTCCAACGCAGCATGGCGTGCTTTCCATGCACTGCTCTGCCAATGAAGGGGCAGATGGACAAACTGCTTTGTTCTTCGGACTTTCCGGAACAGGTAAAACCACATTGTCAACAGATCCTAACCGCAAACTGATTGGAGACGACGAACATGGTTGGGCCCGGAATGAAGTCTTCAATTTTGAAGGCGGTTGTTATGCCAAAGTTATAAACCTGAGCGAGAAAGGAGAGCCTGATATTTTCAATGCAATCCGGTTTGGCTCAGTCCTTGAAAACACCCGGTTTACAGAAGGTACCCGTACTGTTGATTACTCAAACGGAGAGGTAACAGAGAATACAAGGGTTTCGTATCCGATCCACTATATCAAAAACGCAAAAGAAATTTCGACGGGTGTTCCGCCATCCCACATTTTCTTCCTAACCTCTGATGCCCAGGGTATTTTGCCTCCAATCTCTAAATTGACAGTGGAGCAGGCTATGTTTCACTTCCTGTCGGGTTATACGGCAAAGGTAGCGGGAACAGAAGCTGGTGTGAAAGAACCAAAAGCAGTCTTCTCTTCCTGTTTTGGCGCTCCGTTTTTGCCATTGCATCCTGGAAAGTATGCCCAGTTGTTGGGTGAAAAAATGAAAGGCTCGAACGTAAGCGTTTGGTTGGTGAATACTGGCTGGATAGGCGGTCCGGTAGGAGTGGGGTCCCGCATGCGTCTTTCTCATACCCGTTCTTTGATATCAGCTGCACTCAATGGACAGTTGAGCCAGGTAGAATATGTGGCCCATCCTGTGTTTGGAGTTCAAATGCCAACTTCAGCTCCTGGTGTACCGGTATTTGTGTTAAACCCGAGAGATCTCTGGTCTGATAAAAATGCCTACGATGTAGCTGCCAATAATCTGGCGGCTCAGTTTATCAGCAATTTTGAGAAATTCAAAGAACTTGCAGATGAGCGGATCATGGCTGGCGCACCGAAACAAATGGAATTAGCGTAATCCTAAACTTTTCAACTATGTCATCAACGCAAGGTCAGTTTGAACAATTGATTCTGCCTATCGGTACAACCCTTGATCGGTTTATCAATACGCAACAAAATAATTTTCCGTTTGCAAGAGGAGAGTTTTCTCAACTGCTGCGGGATATTGCCATCGCATCCAAAATTGTAAACCGGGAAATCAACCGGGCCGGACTTTCCAATATTTCCGGATCGTATGGTGCCCAGAATAACCATGGCGAAGACCAGCAAAAGCTGGATATGGTGGCGAATGTCCGGTTTATCCGGGCATTGAAAAATGGAGGTGAAGTTTGCGCCATCGCTTCAGAAGAAGATGAGGATCTGATTGATACTGGAAACTACAATGCAAAGTACGTTGTGGCCATTGATCCTCTTGATGGTTCTTCCAATATTGATGTGAATGTGGCAGTCGGAACGATTTTCTCCATTTACCGCCGTGTTTCAGCAGTAGGCTCGCCTCCAGGACCGGAAGATATTCTTCAGAAAGGAACCCAACAGGTTGCCGCAGGTTACATTCTGTATGGTTCTTCCACAATGATGGTACTTACCAGCGGTGCCGGAGTTGATGGATTTACGTACGAGCCATCACTCGGAGAATATTACCTGAGCCATCCCAATATGAGGATGCCTAAGACCGGTAAAATCTACTCCATCAATGAAAGCAGTTATTCTGCCTTTCCGAAACCAGTGAAAGACTACATCCAGTTTTGTCATGATGAAGGATATTCTGCCCGATACATTGGATCATTTGTCGCAGATTTCCACCGGAATCTCCTGAAAGGCGGGATCTTTATGTATCCACAGTCAACCAAAGCTCCTCAGGGTAAACTCCGCTTATTGTATGAGTGCTTCCCTCTGGCATTTCTGGTTGAACAGGCCGGAGGAATGGCCACGGATGGTGACAAGAGAATATTGGATTATCAACCGGAAAGACTCCATCAGCGGGCACCATTGGTCATTGGATCCAGTGAAATGGTGAAGACCGCCAGAAAATACTTTCTACTCGACCACGTACGTGTTTGACGTTTTGGTTAAAAAACACACTGAAAATCCCGGGCATATTGTCCGGGATTTTTTTTGATGCTTGAGCCAGCATCTGCTCAACAAGAACTTTTGAGTGAATCAGAATCCGAAGATCCTATCTGTCAATCTTTTGACTGAAATCTCTAAGTACTTATCCTTGAAGTGAAGAAATGAGAATAAACAAGTTATTCCTTTACCATTCTCATGGAGTGCTGTTCACCGTTTTCGTCTGTGATTCGGAGGATATACAATCCGGCCGGCCATAATCCGGAATCCAGGTCTTTCCGGGCCCAGTTATCCTCTGGTTTTTCCTCCAGTACAATCCTTCCTGATCCATCGAATATCCGGATTGTGACTTTATTTCCACTTACCATATTTCGCACAAGCGAAAACCGGTTGCCAAATGGATTCGGTAATACGGAATAGTTGTTAGGTGCCGGATTTTCAGTATTTTCAGAAACATCGAGCGATTGGCGGCCAGCTGAAATCGTGTAGTTGCCAATTGTTCTCGGACTGTCACCAAACCCGGGACGGTATGCCTGAGCCTTTAAAGTACGGCTGGCTGGAATGGAAACCGGACCCGCATATGGTTTTGCCAAAGGAAGATACATGTAGGGATCAGTTCCATCGGTTGTGTAGAAAATTTGTGCCAAAGGATCCTGGTTGGAAATGACCACAGTTTGAGCCGATCCATAGGTGCCAGGAGCCGGAGAAAATGTGCAGGCTGATAGAGTCGTTGCACCTGATATCGTTACGTATGAAACAGCTACTGCCGATTGACTCCAGCCATCCCGTACTGCTATGGCCCGGATTGTGACGGAGGGAGCTGTTAAAGTCACAGGCCCCAAGTACCGGAAAGTTGAGCTCTTTCCGATGGATGGAATCTGTCCGTTGGTCGTGTACCAGATCGTGGATTGAGGTGTACTGCAGGTTAATGTTAACACCTGTCCTCCGGTATATGCTCCACTCGCCGGTGAAATGGTCGGAGTTGCGACAATTGTTGGCGACGTTATGAGGTAGGAGGCAACGGAAACCGGAGACGAAATCCAGCCTTTGCGATAGCCAATTGCCTTGATGGTCAGATTTACACCGACCTGGATTAGCTCTCCTGCATACAACTTGGTGACTGCACTGTTTGGATCAGGTGTCACGCCGTTTAGGGTGTAGTAAATGTCTGCTCCCACAGTAGCACAGGAAAGTGTCGTCGTTATGCCGGATGAATATGTACCCGCAGACTGCGAGAATACCGGAGCCGAAATGGTCGGGATGACAGCTGTAAAAGAACTGGCACTGTTGACAACCCCGCAGGGTGTATACACCCGTATTTGTCCGTTCACTGCATTGATGGGAGTCTTAACCGTAATGCTGGTGGTTGTAGAAGAGAGAATCTGGGCTTTGGCGTTGCCCCCAAACACAACTGAATCAACCTGATTGAAGGAAGTTCCGGTAATGGTGATGGTCGTATATCCAACCTGACCAACCAAAGGAGAAAAACCTGAAATTGTGGGAGGTGAAACAACCACAGCACTCGTTAGTTTTCTTAGACTCTGGCATCCGTTTTCATCAATACATGCAGCGTAGTAATTTTTACTTGATGTAATAACAGGTGTTGTGTACGAAAACCCGGATCCAATCTGATTTCCTTTTGTGGAAGCATCATACCATTCGATGGAAGAACAGCCACTGGCGGTTAATGTGACGGTACCTGGTCCACATCGGTTTACCGCGTTGGAAGTAGGAGTCGCGGGTTTTGGTTTTATATTGAAATAGGCTGAGTTGGTACCAAAGACAGCAGGAGCAGGTGTGGCCGACACCACTCGGATCCGGTATATGCCAGGGACAGATCCAATGTTGACATGGCACGTAATCGGAGAAGAATTTCCATTGCCCAGAGCAGAAGTGCCGGCACCAAAAACGCCGGTCGAATTGGACAGCTGTACCTGAAAATAGTTGCCAGCCAGAAATGTTCCGGTTGTGACAAATGAAACGGTAATGTTCGTCCCTGCACAAATGTCTTCCAGAGGAGAATTGATTACGATTGTTGGCTGGTTAATTGAAATGGTGAAGTCTTTTGTTTCACCACCTGCAGCAAAATAAGTGCAGGCATCGCCTGAAGTAAGGGTTGAACCCCGTACTGTCCGGATCCGAAGTCGTCTTTCTCCTGTAGCTGTATTGGCTGGAATCGCGATGTTTCCGGAAAAATTTGTGCCGGTGGACAAACTGCCATACAGGAATTCATTGGCATCATCAAAATCAAAGTCATTATTGAAGTCGCACCAGATACCGGTTCCGGATTGACCATCACTGGTCTGAATCGAAAAAGGATATTCCAGTCCCCTTTGCATTACCGTTGTCTGATTGTTAATGGCCGGATAAAAGGCATAACCGGAATTGTTGTCACAGTTTCCAGTGAAAGTGAGATTGTGGATCTGAAGCGATTCAAAATGTGTTGCGGAGCAATTCATATCCAATGGTTTACAATAGCAGGCAACTGTAGAAACCGTATCGAAACAGTCGCCCGCCACATTGACAAATCCTACCGGCTGAAAGCAGGTATCCCTCGATACAGCAGGGTTTCCAAATCCATCTCCATCATAATCCTCAAACCACAGCTGATTGGGTGCAACCAAAACAGAGGCACTGCCATTCATGTTTGAAAGACAGCCCGTCGTGGAATTTTTTGCTTTCACAATCACCGAACCTGTTCCTGGTATACTGTCTGAAATCAGAGGGAATCCAGTGCCAGTTACGTGATCGACAGAATCACCGTTCGTATACTCAAACCGGTAATCGACTCCGGTTTCAGATCCACTCAGTTGAACAGAAACACCGGAAGAAGAATTTGAACAGTAGGAACCCCCACCCGACACATTGAAAATTTGCGGATTGGGATGTACCGTAATGTTTTGTGTGGCCACGGCAGAACAACCATACGAGTCAGTTACGGTAACTGAGACAGAACCATTGGTGTTGGATATAATGGAAGAATTGGTAGCACCCGTATTCCAGCTGTAGGTATAGTCAGGAACACTCAGACTGGTCTCCAGTAACTCAAGTTCCGAAAACTGCATGGATGCAGAACCGGTTGATGCAATGGTTGGAACCACAACCCGGTACTTTGAAAACGCTTTGCTGTTGGAAAAAGTAATGGTTTGCTTTTGAAACCGTGCGGTAAATGCGGGAACAGAGCCACTGGAAATGGCAGACCAGTTAATTCCATCGTTGGAACCACTGATGGAATAGGTTTTAGGATCCCGGTCAGGCGCATCGTTTGCTGAGGTGATTGAGATACCTGTAATGATGGTGGCCCCAAAATTCAACGCGATTTCTACCCCTGAATTTCCGTTACCACCCGAATAGGCAAGCAGATTCAGGTATTTGGTACTGGTACTGTTGTCGATTGCCCGATATACTTCTTCTCCGTTTGGTGTGGTGGAACCCGCTGCAGGCAACATGGAAATCACATCCGTAGGAGAAGTACGGTCTGCAATTATGGTGACTGGGCCTGAAGGCGGTGCATATACAGGTAGGGCAGAAAGTGTCACGGATCCTCCTTCACAAAATGAAACAGGCCCACTTGCCTGTATGCTGGCTGCTGGTTTCTGACGGATCGTCAATACCGCCGCATTGGAATAAACAGTGCCATATCCATTTGTCCAGGCTGCCCGGTACCATTTTCCATTATCAGAAAGGGCTGTTGTGATACTGAAGCCAGGCAGATTTGCACCGGAAATTGGTGACCAGACTCCTCCTGAATTTGTACTGACCTGCCACTGCACTGTCGCTGCTGGCATAGCCGACGCCGAGGAAGAAAATGAGGTGTTCAATCCTTCACAAACTGTAATACTAACAGGTTGTTGGGTTACCACCGGGGGGCCATCCGTTAAAGCAAATCTGAGTTCCGGCAAAAATATTCCGGCTTCTTTGGAATTGAAATCGATCCGGCTGGCTGTTTCATCCGGACTGGAAAGGTGAAGGTTTACAGAGGATTTTCCCTGAGAAAGCTGGCTTTGGAGGAAAGATGTCAGATCCCATTCATAATAAACTTTGGTGGTTCCAAAGCATTCAGTGGAGGCAAGAATCGTAGAGATCGTAGCCGGCTTATTGCTCCAGTTGATGGTGGTTTCTTCCCAAACTCCAGTCGTATTTACCTGGCGGACATCAACTTTGAGACTCGGATTGTTGTTGTCGCTCAATCCGCCATACAATCTCAGACGAGCGTTCAGAAGGCTTCCGGGTAAATTGGTGAGGTCAAACCGAAGGTACGATTCCCGGATCTGATTTGTAGCGGCATTCAGCTTTGAACCAATCATTGTCTGAGTGCCAAAATTTGTGGAACTGTTCCCCAGCACATACGCATCTGCAATTGTATTCCGGATGGTGATGTTCCCATTGACAAGATTCGCTGTCGGCGTTGCCCCAGAGGCAGGAACAATGTAATTCTGGTTTTGTGCCCCGCCCTGAGACCAGGATTGAAACACATAAGCTCCTTGCGGATCAATGACACCCAATGGCAGTGGACTGCCTACAATGGCAATGATGTTATAGGGAGAAGTCTGAGTCACTCCGTAAACGGTGATCTGGTATCCGGCAGGGTTGGTCTGAACCGTTACATTCTTCACTCTGGGATAAATATCTCTCCAGACGGAATCCCTGGCACCTTGCGGATCTCTGGCAACCATCAAAATCCGGTAGAATGAATTCGTGCCCGTTTCCGCAGTTACCGGAATTGTAAAGTTTACATTGAAACCTGCACCAATGAACTGTGCGTTTACCAATGTTCCGTTGCGATAGTATCGGTAGGACCAGCGTATGTCCGGACTTTTCAAGGCACCGGTTTCCGGATCGGTTCCATTTCCTGACAAAGCAATAACCTGGCTCATGGCATAATCAGAGCCTGCCAGTGGGGCAATAAAATTGGCGGTGGGTTTTTGGTTGGATGTTCTCACTGTCACCTTTCCGGGCCTTGATTCGACTGTATCAAACCCAATTCCATAGCTCACCCGAACCGAATAATAGCCTGAATCTGCTAGCTGAAGGACAGGAAACGACAAGGTCGGACTGGTGGCTCCGGCGATGTTCACACCGTTTTTCTTCCATTGATAAAACGCTGGCTTCACCGAGTTTACGGCAACTGACATATTCAGGATGCTGTCTTTCATCCAGACGGTATCTTTCGGATGAGTCATGATCACCGGTACGGTTTCTATTGGTTTTATGACCAATACAGGAGGGTTACTTCCTCCTTCTTTTGAAATCATTTCCACGATGTCGTCGTACCCTTGAAGTTGACTCAGTTTTATCCCGACAGAATTCCGGAGGGAGCCCTCTTTCTGAGCCTGGATATAGGAAGTGACATCCCATTCATAGTATTGGCCGGTTGTTCCGGTGATGGTTTTTTCATCATTCCAGGAGCCTGATTCAGAGGGTTTATTGTTCCAGTTTACGACACTTTCGTTCCAGACGGACGTATTGGCGAGTCCTGTCGCCCTGATCCTGACGGGATTGGTATTGTTGGTCTGATTTCGGGCATAAACCCGGAGTTTTGCTGAACCGATGTAGTATTTGAATGAGCTTAAATCAAACCGGAAGATCGCTTCAGCCTTTGTTCCCGAAGAAGAGTTCTGGCAAAGCAATGTGGTGGAATTGCCAAAGTTGCTGCTTTCGGCTCCATTGTTTTGAACATAAGAATCCGCAACCGGGTTCAGTGTAACAGGTGCTTTCAGAGGAGGATTCAGTTCATAAAACCGGATGTAATCCACCTCAAAGGTGCTGGGCAGAACGGCGTCATTGATGGGGGAGGTATAGCCAATGCTGGTCAGCCAGATGTTCATTTTTCCGGTGGTCAGGTTGCCAACATATCGTTTGTCAACTTGCTTGCCGTCATAATAATAGATAATGCTGTCTTGTTCATAGAGGCATCCTACTTTGATAAAACCGGAGCTGAGAGCAGAAGTGTTGAATGTTTTGGTGCCAAAATTTGTTACCGGGTTGTACTTCCGGTGAAGGCATGTGAAGCTGTTGATGTTTTCAGATTCATTTTCCAGAATGTCAATTTCCAATGATGCTTTGGCAACTCCGGTTCCTCCTGTACCGTCCTGTTTCATCAGCCAGAAGCCACTGTGCCAACCTTTTTTTGGAGGAGTTTTAATTTTTGCTTCGTAATATCCGTAGTGGAGAGTGTCTTCCGAAATGAGTCCACCCGCTGTGTAACTTTTTCCACCAGAGGTTTCTTTGCGGAGGAACTGCCGGAGAATGCCATTCTCCTGGAAATTGTTTCGGGCAAGCTGGGTGCTTAAATTCTTGCTGTCTCTTCTGAAATCCCAGCGGGTAGAATCCACAGCAGGTCCTGAAAATTCATCCCACCAAGATAATTTAAAGGTTTTGCCCCGAAGGACAACGGTTGGGTTCTGACTCAGAGCAGGAATGCTTATCAGGAAGCTAGCCAGGATCAATTGTAAAATTCGAACCATTCGGTTTCAGGTTGTTGTTTGAGTTGAAATAGGATGAAATCAAACCTGATAACCAGAAATTCAATTTCTATCCATACGATCTGGTTTATGCTTGCATGGGGTACAGGCATAAGCCGACTTCGCAAATTTATAATATAATTTCTGATAATCGTCAACTAACCTCTATGAAATTGTATTTTTTTAATAGTTAAATGTCATAATTCTATACCAGGACTTGGATGGGCAGTTTCACGGATCTTTGATTATTGAAAATAACCATTTGCTCTGCTTGCGAAATTGAAGGCTTTGAGAATTAGAGGATTGTATCAGGGAGTTGGCTTTGTGATACCCATATTTGCTAATTACTGAATGGGAATGAGATCTCTCTAATTTCTAATTAAGAAGCCATCGGTCAGGTGAATCTATCTTTGCATTTGAAATGATCAACGTACTGTACCGATATCTCCTGGTGATCGCCGGACTTCTCATGAGTCAGGAAATCCTTTCAACAGGAGACCAATCTTCAGGACAGGATCATTGTCCTAAACTGAACCTGAACTGGTCAAGCCCGATTCAACAATCCGGCCACTTGATTTTTAAACCATCCAGGAACCAGGAAACGTTTTACCTGGATTTGGCAGACATCAACCTTTGCGTAGAAGATGAGGAGGAAGAAGATCATGAACCCACCTGTAAACGGTTGAGAGTTTTTCCGTCATCATTGTTTTCAACAGGGCAAACCATTTTTCAACTTTTACCTTTTGCAAGCCGGACCTATTCTTCCACTTTCCATCCGGCGTTTTATCAGAATCTGACCTGCATCCGGTATATCCGGTTCCAGGTGTTCAGATTGTAGGATTTCAATTTCAAAGGGAACTTCTTTCCCCAACTTCAGTCCGGATTCTTATTTGACAGATCTGTCATAAATAACTGCTTTCAGGCAGACGGAACTCATTTCCGGGCTCACATCATCATCCACTTTTATTTTCAACTATTTCATTACCAATATGAAAAGAACAATCATGTTCATAAGCGCCTGTGCTTTACTGAGCCAGTTCAGCTGTGAACCCAAAAGCGAAGAAAAAGCCGAAGCAACCCGGTTCCTCGCTACCAGTCCATTTGTTAAAGACACCTCCGTTACCCGGGAGTACGTTGCCCAGATTCATGCCATCAGCCACATTGAAATGCGGGCCCTCGAAAAGGGATATCTGCAAAAGATCTTTGTCGATGAAGGCCAATTAGTGAAAAAGGACCAGGTCATGTTCCAGATCATGCCCATGCTCTACGAAGCCGAAATGCAGAAAGCACAGGCAGAAGCCAGTTTTGCCGAAATTGAATACCGGAACACCCGAAGGCTGGCCGACAGCAATGTGGTTTCGAAAAACGAACTGGCCCTGGCCAAAGCGAAACTGGATAAAGCCAATGCCGAACTGTCCTTGACGAAAGTCCACCTTGGATTCACCGAAATCAAAGCCCCGTTCGATGGAATCATGGACCATTTCTATGTCCGGCTGGGAAGTCTGATTAACGAAGGTGATCTGCTGACGACTTTGTCTGACAACCGGAAAATGTGGGTGTATTACAATGTACCGGAAGCCGAATACCTGGACTACAAAATGCATTCATCCTCTGGAAAGCCTGTAATCGTCCAGTTGCAGATGGCCAACAACCGGCCGTTTCAACACGATGGAATTGTGGAAACCATTGAAGCGGATTTCAACAATGAAACGGGTAACATTGCCTTCCGTGCTACGTTTCCCAATCCGGAAGGACTGCTTCGCCACGGTGAAACCGGCAATGTACTGATGAAAGTGCCGGTGAAAAAAGCCCTGATGATTCCCCAGAAGGCAACCTTCGAAATCCTTGAAAAGCGCTATGTGTTTGTGGTAGGACCGGATCATGTGGTGCATCAGAAGGAGATTACAGTTGCGTCAGAAATGCCGGATATCTACATCATTCAGGACGGATTGTCACCCAACGATCAGATCATTCTCGAAGGAATCCGGAAAGTGAAGGACCAGGACAAAATCGAGTTCTCATTCGAAAAGCCGGAGAAAGTAATGGCTAACCTCCACGTGTACGTCGAGTAAATTAACCCTTAAACCAATCCCAACATGTTTAGTAAATTCATTCAAAGGCCGGTCCTGGCCATTGTGATATCGCTTGTGATCCTCTTTTTGGGGGGACTGGCTATTAAGACGTTGCCAACGTCCCAGTTTCCGGAAGTGGCACCTCCTGTCGTAATGGTAAGTGCTTCCTATCCAGGAGCCAGTGCCAAATCGCTGGCCGAATCCGTTATCATTCCACTCGAACAATCCATCAACGGAGCCTGGGGAATGCGGTACATGACCTCCGATGCCACAAGTGCCGGAGAAGCGAACATTCAGGTGGTGTTCAATCCGGGAACCGACATCAACCAGGCCCTCGTGCAGGTTTCAAACCGTGTTCAACAGGTAACCAACCGGCTTCCAATCCTGGTTCAACGGGAAGGTGTCGTGATTACGCCCGTGATTCCCAGCATGCTCATGTATGTGAACCTGTACAGCAAGGACAAGAACGCCAACATGAAGTTCCTGTTCAATTATGCAGGTGTCAACATGGTTCCTGAAATTCAACGAATCAACGGAATCGGACAGGTTCGGATTCTGGGAAGCCGACAGTATGCTATGCGGGTGTGGCTCAATCCGGACAGGATGCGGGCCTATAAGATTTCTCCCGACGAAGTGATGGAGGCACTGAACGACCAAAGCATCATCGGAAAACCGGGTCGGATCGGTCGGGGTGACAGCAAACAGGCCGAAGCCCTGGAATATGTTCTGGCGTATTCCGACCGGTTCACTGAGCCGAAACAGTACGAGAATGTGATCATCAAATCGAATCCCAACGGCGAAATCCTCAGGCTGAAAGATGTGGCCAAAGTGGTACTGGGCAGCGAGTATTACGACATCTATTCGAGTATGAACGGACACCCTTCCGCCGCTTTGGTGATCAAACAAACCTATGGCAGCAACGCCAGCCAGGTGATCGAAAGAGTGAAGGACAAGATGGAAGAACTGAAAAAGTCCTTTCCTCCGGGCATGGATTATGAAATCAGTTACGACGTATCCAACTTCCTGGATGCCTCCATTGAAAACGTAATTGATACCCTGAGAGACGCCTTTATACTGGTGGCCATCGTGGTATTTCTCTTTCTGGGAGACTGGCGATCCACATTAATTCCAACCCTGGCTGTGCCTATTTCCCTGGTGGGTGCCTTTGTCTGCATTCAACTCTTTGGGCTTACCATCAACATGATCACCCTCTTTGCGTTGGTGCTGGCGATTGGTATTGTGGTGGACGATGCCATTGTTGTAGTGGAAGCAGTGCATTCGAAAATGGAGGAAGAACACCTGTCGCCATACAACGCTGTCCGGAAGGTGATCGGTGAAATCAGCGGGGCTGTGATCGCCATTACACTGTTGATGGTGTCCGTATTTGTGCCGGTTTCCTTTATGACGGGTCCTGTGGGTACGTTTTATCGTCAGTTTTCCATCACCATGGCGTCTTCGATTGTGCTGTCGGGTGTGGTGGCACTAACCGTCACGCCGGTATTGTGTGCGATGATCCTCAAAAACAACCATGGCAAGCCAAGAAAGAAAACATGGCTCAATCGTTTTCTGGATGGATTCAACAATGGATTTGAGAAACTGACCGGACGCTATGTAGGGCTTCTCCGCATCATTGCGCACCGCAAACTGGTAACAGTTGGATTTTTTGCCGTTTTCTCCATCGGTATTTACCTGATCAGTAACCACCTTCCAACCGGATTCATTCCTAGTGAAGATCAGGGTATGCTCTATGCCATCATACAGACACCTCCGGGTTCTACTTTGGAACGCACCAACGATTTGTCGAACAAACTGGTGGGCATTATTCAGAAAGTGGAAGGCGTGCAATCGGTTTCCTCCATTGCGGGCTATGAAGTGCTTACCGAAGGACGGGGCTCCAATGCCGGAACCTGCCTCATCAATCTGAAACCCTGGTCGAAACGAAAGCACACCGTGAACGAAATCATCTATGAACTGGAGGAAAAAGCGAAGGCCATTCCGGGTGCTACCATCGAGTTCTTCGATCCGCCTGCAGTTCCGGGATTTGGTGCAGCCGGTGGTTTTGCCCTTCAGCTTCTCGATAAAACCAACAACGGTGACCTGAACGAACTCGAAAAGGTGAAGAATGATTTCATGCGGGAGCTGGGAAAACGCAAAGAACTGACGGGACTTTTTACATTTTTTAGTGCCAATTACCCGCAGTACGAAATCGAAATCGACAACGAACTGGCCATGCAGAAGGGAGTTACCATCGGTAATGCCATGAATACGCTTTCCATTTTAGTGGGCAGCACCTACGAACAAGGTTTCATCAAATACCAGCGTTTCTTCAAGGTTTTTGTGCAGGCCGCACCGGAATACAGACGGCTTCCTTCCGATATTATGAACCTGTACGTGAAGAACAACCGGGATGAAATGGTGCCGTTTTCTGCCTTTATGAAGATCGTGAAAAAGCAGGGAGCCAACGAAATCAACCGGTACAATATGTACAATACGGCAGGTATCCGTGGTTCGGCGGCCAAAGGATTCAGCAGCGGCGAGGCCATCAAAGCGGTGCAGGAAGTGGCGGCGAAAACCTTGCCGCATGGGTTTGATATCGACTGGGCAGCCTTGTCCTACGACGAAACCCGGCGTGGTAATGAGGCGATCTACATCTTCATCATCGTGCTCGTGTTCGTGTATTTTGTACTGGCTGCTCAGTACGAAAGCTTTATTATTCCCCTTGCCGTAGTTCTATCGCTGCCGGCCGGTGTGTTTGGTTCCTTCCTGTTTATCAAAGGATTGGGCCTTGCAAACGACATTTATGCACAGGTCGGACTTGTGATGCTGGTAGGCTTATTGGGTAAAAATGCGGTGTTGATTGTTGAATTCGCCGTCCAGAAACAGCGGCAGGGATTTACGGTCCTCGAAGCGGCGATTGAAGGAGCCAAAGTCCGGTTCCGGCCCATTCTGATGACGTCTTTTGCATTCATTGCCGGTTTGATTCCGCTCGTTCTGGCCCATGGTGCCGGTGCGCTGGGCAACAGAACCATCGGTGCTTCATCACTGGGAGGGATGCTCTTCGGAACTGTCTTTGGAGTGATCCTCGTACCCGGACTCTACTACATTTTTGGTTCTATGGCACAGGGTAAAAAACTCATCAAAGATGAAGATGAAAATCCGCTGACCGAGAATCTGGTTCATCATATTGATTCATTCCCACAACCTGAAAACGACGAAAATGAGGATCATGCATAATTTCAGAAATCTATGGAAACTGGCTGTCCTGTCTCTGTTTGTTCAGGCCTGCAGCATTCCGCCCCTGGTGAAAAGTCCGGATAAAAGAGCGATACCGTCCGGCTTTGCAGCGGCCAATGATTCGACCAACTCGGCCCGGATTTCCTGGAAGAATTACTTCCCGGATCCGAATCTGCGTGCCCTCATTGAGGAAGCGCTGACCAACAACCAGGAGTTGAACATCACCCTGCAGGAACTGGAGATTGCCCGAAATGAAGTACGTGCCCGGAAAGGAGAGTACCTGCCGTTTGTGAGTGGCGAAGGCAGTCTGGGTGTAGAAAAACCGGGACGATACACGAGTCAGGGTTCGTCCGAAGCTACAACTGATATCAAGCCGGGAAAAGCAACGCCCGATCCGCTTGGGGATTTTCGGGGAGGATTGTATGCCAGCTGGGAAGTGGATGTGTGGCACAAACTTCGGAATGCCCGGAAGGCGGCTTACCAGCGATATGTTGGAAGCAACGATGGGAAGAATTTCCTGGTCACCCAGCTGATTGCCGAAATCGCCAACTCGTATTATGAATTGCTGGCTCTGGATAATCAGCTCGAAATTGTAAAGCAGAATATTGAGATTCAGAACAATGCCTATAAGATGGTGCGGCTTGAGAAGGAAGCCACCCGGGTAACGGAACTGGCCGTGAAGCGGTTTGAAGCACAGGTGCTGCATACACGTGGTCTTCAGTTTGATATTCAGCAGAAAATTGTGGAGATGGAAAACCGCATCAACTTTCTGACAGGACGGTATCCTCAGCCCATTGCCCGGAATTCTGCGGGTTTTGTCAGTCTGAAACCGGATTCCATTTTTACCGGATTGCCTTCGCAATTGCTGCAAAACCGTCCGGATATACGGAAAGCCGAACAGGAATTGCTGGCTGCCCAACTCGATGTGAAGGTGGCCCGGGCCCGGTTTTATCCGTCGGTCAATCTTTCGGCTGCCCTTGGTTTACAGGCGTTCAATCCGGCTTATCTGGTGAAAATGCCGGAGTCGGTCTTGTATGGACTGGCCGGAAATCTGGCGGGTCCGCTGGTAAACCGGAATGCGCTCAAAGCCCTGTATGCCAATGCGAATGCCCGGCAGATTCAGGCGGTGTTTCATTATGAACAAACCGTTTTGAATGCCTTTCTGGAAGTATCCAACCAGATTTCCAATATCCGCAATCTGGGCAGTCGGTTTACGCTGAAAGACCAGGAAGTGCAGGCCCTGATGCAGTCGGCCACCATTTCGAACAGTCTGTTTCTTTCCGCAAGGGCTGATTACATGGAAGTTCTGCTTACACAACGGGATGCCCTGGAATCGCGTTTCGACCTGATCGAGACCCGGAAACAGCAGATGAATGCCAGCGTGAATATGTACCGGTCGCTCGGTGGTGGCTGGAATTAAGAAAGGACGGAATCTTCAAGCCTTTTTCTCGAAGGTGGCCTTGCGGAGTTCATCCCGGATCGATTTCCCGGGCCGGAAGTTGATCCGGGTTTTGGAGATGGACTTGCTTTTGACTTGTGCGGCCGTTTCCTCGCCCACACTGGAAAAGCCAACGCGGAAGGTGCCGAAATCACCCAGTTTCACCAGGTAGCCTTCCGACAGTTTTTCGGGGAGAAGTTCGATCAGTCCTTCAAGTACCGCCACCACATCGGGCGGACTGATGGAAGACCGCTGACTGAGCATCCGGGCGATTTCTTTGAGCTCCAGACTGCCACGACTCCGGGCCTGGGCATAGAATCGCTTGGCTTGTCCGGGTTTCTGGGGATTGTGTTTTTCTAAAACAACGAAGGGTATCGGCATTGGTTCTGAGGAGGATAGGAGGGAAGGACGAGTAGATT
>ERZ795056.853-NODE-853-length-37354-cov-6.120673_pt1 | contig 37354 bp, 26 predicted proteins | sample MGYA00375140_ERZ795056 | MGnify/ENA primary metagenome ERZ795056 (study PRJEB30185, sample SAMN05720227) | activated sludge metagenome | isolation source: Anaerobic digester | place: USA | collected 2015-03-09 ...
CGAACGGGTTCGATGTCGGGTTGACGTGGAGCTGTTCCAGGGTCAGCGGTCCGAAATGTCGAGCGATCGCCGGGGACCCGAGGTTCGTGACCGCGATCGCGCCGAACAGCGGATGATAGAGGTGCTTCGCCACGACCCGCGGCGTCGCGCGACGCGGCAACAACAGGCACTGGGTGACGAGCGCCGTGGCCGGTCCGTGATCCGACCGTGCCCCGTGCACGGCGTCGCGGACCTCGCGGGCGAGCGCCCAGAAGTCGAGCGATCCGTCGACCTCGTGGAAGCTGACGACGGGCCCGACGAACAGGCCGATCTCATCGTCGCCCAGCGGCGGATCGAGCTCCGAGCGCAGGTTCACCGGGGTGCAGCAGCCCAGCAACGCGGCGCCGCGAGAGCCTTGTGCGCGCTGAAGGTGCGCGTACACCGAAAGCAGCGCGGCCGCGGCCAGAGCCCCGTGGACCGTGGTCCGCTCCGCCCGGCAGCGCCCTTGCAGGGCCGCCGTGAACTCGGCTTCGAAGACGACGTGCCGCGTGCGGCTGCGGCGGCGATCGAGGGGGACATGGCGCTCCTCGGCGAGCTTGCGCGGCCGACGGAGCAGCGTCAGGAGCTGCCGCAGGCCGTAGGGGATCGCCCGACGCAGGCCCTGCCATCCGCGCGCCTCCCGGGACAGGAGTTGATCCACCCCCGGACGCGGGGGCAGCGACGCGAGGCGGTGATCGCTGCCCGCGAGCCACCGGCCGGCGGCGTCGAGCAGGTCACGCATGAAGTAGATCGCGGTCATCCCGTCGCTCATCACGTGGTGGGACGTCGCGAGGATCTCGCTGCGCTCCGATGAACGTACCAGCACGACACGGACGAGCGGGCCAACCGCGGCGTCCATCGGCGCCTCGCGCTCCCGGTCGACCTCTGCACGCCACGTCTCGTCATCGGCGCGAGGCACGACGCGGAGCTCGAGCGGCCGCGTCGTGTAGCGATATCGAGGCGGAGAGCCGGGCGTGATGCCGACGCGCAGGAGCGGATGCCGCGCCTGGACCGCGTCGAGCGCCTGCCGCAATCCGGCCTCGTTCACGTCGCCGACGACGTGCGCCACGGTGACGAACTTCAGCGGGCTCACCTGGTCGATCAGCCAGGCGGCGCGCTCGACGTCGGTGAGGGGACGTTCCTGCGAATGCATCGTGTTCGCCTCCAGGAGGTTCGGACTTCCGGTCGTGGTCACGCCCCGGCGTCGAGCGGTGCGCCAGCCGGTCGCGGGTTCGGCTGGTACTCGAGCGAGAGCGCGTCTTCACAGGCCGCCGACGCGGCCGCGACCATCTCCGGATCCAGCATCCGCGCCAGCACCTCGTGGTGGCCGAAGAGTCGCGCCACCTCGGGGATGTCCTTCAGCATCGCGCGAGCAATGACCGGCAGGAGCAGCCGCGCGAGGTACAGGCGCACAGGCCCGAGCCGGCTGCGGAGGTAGTAGACGTGACCGACCTCGTCGACGAGGAGCTGGGTGAGGAGATACTGCAATCGCTGCGCGGGCGCCGGCTGGTCGGCGAACAGCACCGCCGCGCGCTCCCGCATGAGCATAAAAGACGCAACGCCGATGAGCTCGCCGCACAGCACTGTCATGTCCGACAGGAACCGCGGCAGCCGGATGATCTGCCGGAGCATGAACCGGGTGAGGCGGGGCGGCGGACGCCACCTCGGCTCGAGGCCGAGGGTCCGCAGCGCGTCGTCGAGCAGCCGCCCGTGATAGCGCTCCTCGATATCGATGTAGGTCGACGGATCCTCCGGGCTGCCACCGGCGTACCGACCCCGCGACTCGAGGTACTGGATCGCGTACTGCTCCTGCCGGTTCATGCGGGCGGCGAGCACGGCCCACAAGGTCGCCTCGTCGAGCCCCTCGTCCGCGACGTCCTGCTCGTTCGCGTTCCGATCGAAGACCGCCTGATCGACGATCGGCTCACCCGTGCGAACGACCGGGTTCGCCTCGAATTCGCGGAACATCGGCTCTCGCACGCTGAACGTGTACGTCGTCGTGTCGGGCACTCCGTCGCGTCGGCGCAGATACTCGCGGTAGTGCGTAACGAACGCTTGGCGCTCCGCTCGCGTAAGGGGTGTGAACACATGCATCGGAAACCTCGGCATCCCATCACCCCGTTCGCGCTCGAAGTGCGCGTGAGTCCATCTATGAACCGCAATATACCAGGAACCGGCACGTGGGCAGCCGCTCGAGACTGGTCTGTCCATTGGTTCGCGCCGGGCAGGGCCGCGCGCGCGTCGGCTCCTCGTGCTGGCAGGGCGAACGCGTGCATGGCAGACCATCCAGCCGGAACGTGGCGACGAGCGCGGCCGCGACGACCCCCGGGCGCAGTGGGCGCCATCGGTGGACTTCGTGGGCTGCACTCCCACGCTCGAGCCGTCTGGTCGCGGAGGCCGGTCAGTCCAGGCGCTCGATGTCGAGGTCCGGCGAGATGGCCCAGGCGTGGCGGCGAACCTCGTAGATCGACACCATCGGCGCGATGAAGCCTGGATCTGCGAACGCGCCGACGGCGACCGTGACGAAGCCGGGCAAACCATCGAGCGTCCAGAACACGGTCGAGCCGCACGTCGGACAGAAGCGGAAGGTCGCACGGCCGCCGCTGTCCCCGGTGCGCACGAACTCGGTCGCGGTGCCAGAGAACGTCACCTGTTCGCCGGCGAAGCGCGCCTGGACGCCGAAGGCGCTCCCGGTTCGCTGCTGGCAGGCGAGGCAGTGACAGATCGAGACGCGCACGGGGTCGCCCTCGCAGGTGACACCGAGCTGGCCGCAGGTACAGGAGGCGCGACGCGTGGTCATGTCCGGGCGTCGTAGCATGGGTGCGTGTACAATGGCCCGCCTGTGGACCCGTCGGTGCCGCCCGAGACGAGGACCGCCGCCGGGGCACCTCGGCGGCGGCTGCTGCGGATCGGTGTGCGGCTGATCGGGCCTGCGTTGCTGGTGGTGCTGCTGCTGCGGCTGCAGGACCTCGACGCGGTGCTCGCTGCGCTGACCTGGGACGACGCCGGGCTGCTGACGGCGGGGATCGTGCTCGGGATGCTCGCGCACCCGCTCAAGGCCTTGCGCTGGCGGACCCTGCTGGCGGCGCGGGGGCACCGTTACGCGCGGTCGCGGGCGTTGCTGTCGCTGCTGTCGGCCGGGTACGTCGGCCACCTGACGCCCGGCCGCGTCGGCGACTTGCTGCGGCTGCAGTACCTGCGCCACGACCTCGAGATGCCATACCCGGACGGCCTCGCGCTGCTGATGATCGACCGCTGCTGCGACGTGTACGTGCCGCTGATGGTCGCGGTGTTCGCTGCGTGCGCGCTGGCGCCGGTGCTCACGGACGACCTGGTCCTCGTGACATGGCTCGGCATTCTCTTCATGGCGGTTGGGCCGCCGTTGTTATTCGTACCGGCAACGGCGCGCGGGGCGGCGGCGCTGGCGTTGCGCGTCGCGCCGGGATGGGCTGCCGGCGAAGGATTCGATAGATTCTTCGCTGGCCTCCGGCACCAGCGGCCGCGTCACCTCGCGGTCGCGGCCGTGTTCACGGCGCTGGCGATGCTGCTGCACTACGCGCAGGCGTACACGGTCGCGGTGGCGCTCGACCTCCCGCTGGCGCTCGTCGACGTCGTGTTCCTGCTGGCGATCTCCGGGGTGCTCGGGGCGGTGCCGATCACGATCGCCGGGCTCGGCGTGCGCGAGCTGTTCTTCGCCCTCGCGTTCCCGCAGCTCGGTAGCTCGGCCGAGGCAGGCGTGATCTTCGGGCTCGGCGTGTTCCTGGTCGTCCACGTGCCCGCGATTGTGCTCGGGTTCATCAGCTGGCAGATCGCACCGCCGCCGCTCGGCGACCGCGCCCGCTGAGCCCCGTCGGCGGCCCGGGCCTGGACCTGCGCGGCGGGTTCATGCGATGCTGTCGCGCTGCCCACCACTCGCCCCAAGACCCGATCCCGCGACAAGGCGAGGCGTCACCCGGATCCCCAATTCGACGAGGCTCGCCTGACGCCCGACGATCGCGCGCTGTTGTCGGCGTTTGCGCAGAGGAGGGCGATGTTCGAGCTAGCGATGGCGGAGAGCAACATCATCCACCACAAGCACACTTGCCCGGCGTGCGGCTTTCCGACCCTGAACAAGCGCCACGACCATGAGGTCTGCGTCCTCTGCCTCTGGGAAGACGGCACCGGCGAGGCGCGACCGGCGAGCATCACCGCCCCCAACTACATCTCTTTGATCGAGGCCCGGGTCAACATAGCCAGCGTGATCGGGGTATTCGAACAGACCCATGCGATCGATGACTCGGTCGACAATGTCATCAAGAGCATCCGCCGCTTCGAGCATGGACTGGAGCGCGGCGAGGCGCATATCGATCGCGTGGACTTTGCCACGCACCTGACGAAGCTCTTGCCGACCATACAACGAAGCGTTCGGCCTGACGCGGCCCCGGATACACTGCCCCGGAAGCCCAACGAATGAACCTGTGGAATTGGATCCGTAACGTCCTGCGACGCCCTCCACCCCCGTCGGATGGCCCGGAGAGGGTCGAGGCGCGCCCGACTCCGAAGGCGCCCAGCCTCGACGAGATGCGCACCCTGCTCCGCGCGGGCATGACACGCGACGAGTTCTTTACGGTGCTCGACGATCTCGCCATCGAGCGGGGCCTGCGGATCTCGCTGCCCACCAACGACGACCGACTCGTCGCGCTGCCCGTGGCGGACGGCGGCGAGTTGCTCTGCTTCCTGCCCACGGGGGTGCTGAACTACGTCGAATACAAGGGCGGCATCTTCCTCGAGAAGGTCGACGACGGCGGATGACCCGGGGCGGAGGTTCGATGGCGCGTCCGCTGCGGTTCTGCTCGCGCCATTCCTCCCGTGCGCGTCGCGCAGGCGCTCAGCGCTTCACGCAGGTGACGTTGTAGAACGGGTACGACCCGCCCGCCACCGGCTCGTCGATCTCGGACACATCCGTGATCCCGTATGCGCCGAGCTCACGCGTCACCGATGCCTCGTCGTAGAAGAACATCGGCACGCCGGGCGCGCGCTCGTACCAGTCCTCGCCGAGCTTCGGACCCTGCCCGTACATGGGGGCGCGCTTCGAGATGACCGTGAAGATCATCGAGCCGCCCGGACGCAGCTGGCGAAAGCAGTCGGCGAAGAACTTCGCGCGCGCCGCCGCGTCGAGCAGGTACGCGAGCCCGTAACAGAACACTCCGTCGTACTCGCGGTCGTCGAAGGGCATGCCCTCGACCGAGCCGTGGTGGATCGGAAAGTCGAGACCGAGCTCCGAGCGAGCGAGCGTGATCGCCGTCGCGGAGACCTCGATGCCGGTGACCGACATACCGCACTCGACGAAGGGCCTCGCATTGCGCCCGTAACCAACGCCCGGGATCAGGATCTCGCGGGCGCCTCGCGCCACGAAGTGGTCCCGCGCGAGCAACGCCGAGCGCGTCGGCTCCTCGCCCCACATCACCTGCCTGGCCGCGAACATGGACTCCCAGATTTCGGTCACCCAGCTCCTATAGCCCGCCCACCCGGCCAGCGATAGACCCGTTTCGTTTCGATCGGCGCTTTTTTCATCGTGCCGATCCTCCCCGCCGACCCCAACGCAGCCGCAACGCCCGCTACCTCATCGACGCCGATCCCGGGTGAGGTCGACGCGGTGAAGCCCACGGGCGCGTTGCAAACCGGGCGCGCTCAATCCCGGCCCGGCTCCGCGGTTTGCCATGCCCGAATCTCGGCCACATTCTTCGCGTATTGCGCCCCGGCCTTCGAATAGACCGTAATCGCCTCCTCGGCCAGGGTGACCACCTGCGCCGGCTCGCGCCCGAGCGCCTGCAGCACCCGCGCGAGCGTAAACAGATACATTCCCAGATCATGAGACAGAAGCCCGGGCCGCCTGGATTCATCGACCCGTTGCAGGTGAGCCAGCGCCTGCTCGTCGTCGTGCTCGAGGTGGGCGACGAGCCCCAGGCGAATGTCGACCCGTATCAGGTCCTCGTTTGTCGTTCCCTGCGTCTCGACGATCCGAGTGCGCAGCTCGTCTAACGAGTGTCGCGCGACTGCCAGTTTCCCCTCGCCGATCTCGAGCTCGGCCCTCAAAAAATCAAGCACGAGGGCGTATGGACGAAGCTCCGGGGACCGACGGAGCAGATCTTCCGCCCGGGCGAACTGGCGGCGCACCTGCGTCAGGTCGCCCCGCTGCAGATACAATGCAGCCAAATCAGCGAGTGTGAGAAGCGCATATCCCGGATTATCCTCCATCAGGCCGGCGAGCCCCTCCTCATAGGCCGCAACCGCCTCCTGGGGGTGACCCAGGGCCTCCTCGCTCGCCCCCAGCACGATCCGAAGCGACCCCGTGACGGGATGGAATCGACCGTACTGGGCCGCGAGCTGCAACAGGGCGGGACGCAGGAGCTCCGCCGCGCGCACATAGTGGCCGGTCGCCGCGAGTTCATCAGTGAGGTTATGAAGGACCGCCCAGCGCAGCGGATCTGCCGGCAGATCCGTGTCGAGCAGCGCCAGACTGGCCTCAAAACCGGCAATGGCCGCCGCCCGTCGGCCGAGCGCGGTCTGAAGCGAGCCCAGGTTGTTGTGCATCAGCGCCGCCACGCGCGGCGAATTGCCACTTCGCCGCAGCAGTCCCCACCCGAGCGGCGCCAGCACCATCGCCTCCATGGGGCGCCGTTCGACATAGCCGATCTGGAAGATCTGCGATGCCAGGGCCTCCGCCGCCAGCGCGTCGAGCTTGACCTCGAGGCTCACCTCCAGCGCCCGCTCAAAATGAGCCCGGGCGTCGGGCTGCCAGGTGTTCATGAACAGCTGACCGGCCAGCAGGTGCGCCTCCGCGACATGTGGCAGGTATCCGAGTCGCTGCGCCTCCGCCACCAGTTCCAGCGCCTCGGTCGCTCCCTCGGCATAACGACCGCCACGCTCGAGCGCCTGCAGTCGGGCCAGCCGCTCGCGCGACGCCTCGACCGCAGCCGCGACCGCGGGATCGTCCGGGGGTGCCACCGCCGCCAGCAATCGCTCGTCGTCCTCGCACTGCGCCAGGGCCGGTAAGCCACTCGCCATGTTTACCGCCTGGGCAACGGTCTCCCGGGTCGTCTGGGCCAGCGCCGCCGTCGTGGCCGCGAGCTCGGATCGCCGCTGTCGCAAGCATGCCATTCGCCGATCGAACAATTGCGGCGAAGTGTGTCCACGCTGGTGCGAGGTACATGCCGCGGTGTGCAAATCCGTCCACTTCGCCGCGTACTCGTCGAGGTGCTTCACGGTCGAGGTGAAGGACTGGTCCACGTACGATACCCCGGTCGACCGTAATGCCTGCTCGATCGCACCCCGCTGCTCGGCGCCCCATGCACCGATCAATTCGTCCTCCGCGCCGCTGCAAATCTGCGCATCCGTGGCCCCGTACAATGCGGCGCTGTAGCTCGCCGCGGCGATCGCCAGCACGCCGGTCGTCACCGCCAACCATCGCCAGCGCGTCCGCGCGGGGTCGCGCGCCAGCGCCGTCAACAATGCCTCCATCGTCGGCCAGCGCGATGCGGGCGCGAGCGCCAGTCCGCGCTCGAGCACCCGTCGCACCCAGGTCGGCACGCGTTTACCCGCGGGCGGATCGCGCATCACGCCGCTGCGCACGTTCGCGCTCAGATCCAGGACCGACTCGCCCGCGAACGGACGCTGGCCATAGAGCGCCTCCCACACCGCCACGCAGAAGCTGAACTGGTCGCTGCGTGCGTCGGCCTCCTGGCGGCCGAATTGCTCGGGCGACATATACGCCGGTGTACCCACCAGGCTGTTTGCAGCGGTCATCTGCAGCGCCAGCGCTGCGGAGCTCGAGCTGCCCGGGCTCGGCCCCTCGGAGGTCGCGTGCAGCCGCGACAGCCCGAAGTCCAGCACCCGGACGCGTCCATCCGCGGCGAGCATCGCGTTGTCGGGCTTGAAGTCACGGTGCATCAGGCCGGCCGCGTGCGCCGCTGCGAGTCCGCGTCCCGCCTCGATATAGACGCGAATGGCCTCGTGCCACGGGCGTGGTTCGGCCGCCAGCCAGTCACGCAGCGTCACGCCGGCGATGTACTCCATCGCCAGAAACAGCTGCCCGCCCTCTTCCGCGACCTCGTAGACCTGCGCCACGTTGGGGTGTGACAGCCGGGCCATCGCCTGCGCCTCGCGTCGCATGCGAACGGCGCGCTCCGAATCATCGAACACGTCGCCGCGAAGGATCTTCAGCGCGACCTTACGGTCGAGGTCCGGATCGTAGGCCGACAGTACGCGGCCCATGGCGCCCGACCCGATCTCTCGCAACACCACATAACGGCCGATCTGCTGATGTCCAGCGGGCCGCGCCGGGACGGCCGCCGAACCCGACGACGGCATAACCGGGCCTCCCGTCGCCGTGACCGGCGGCTCGCGCCTCGTCGCCTCGGATGCCTCCCTCTCGTCGACCGAAAGCAGCTCCGGCAGCCCCTGCCACAGCAGCGCCGACGCGGGCATCGGCAACACCGGCCCCGAGCCACTGATGCTCTCGGACTCCAACTCGATCAGGATCGACAAATCCCGTGATCGGGGCAACGGTCATGAACGGTCCCCGGCGGTAGAAGGGTGACTTGCCGCAGGACCCCAAACGGTGACCGTGCATCCTCGATCCTCCGCGGGTCTTCCGGTGGAGACCACGCGACGAATGAGGCGGTCGCCCATCACCCCGGCCGCATCGGCGTCGTCGCGCGCGACGAGCGGGGTCGAGACCCGCCCATACTCGTCACGCGCGACACCGCCCAGGCACGCACGGCCGCGGCGATCAGTCGAACATTGCGATGAATGGGATATCGCTGGTCTCATCAACATTGCTGGCGGCGTGGATGACACCGGCGGCGTCGATCGGGCCAAGCCCGGCGATCTGCCCCGCGCTCTGCCGGGCCCAGGCCGACCCGCGTAATACCCCTGGCCGCACCCGCGCCGCCACGCATGAGCCGGCTGCGCTACCCGCGAGCGGCCCGTTCATCACGCGCGGTCTGCAGTATCCTCGCGGGATGAGCCCCTCGCCGCCCGCATCACCACGCGCCCGCCTCGCGGTGGCCTGGGTGTTCTGTTTGCTCGCGGCGCCCATCGCCGTCCAGGGCGTCACGCGGGTGCTGTCCGCGTGGACAGGTGAGCCGCACGCGGCCGCGCTGCTGACCCTGGCAGCGCTGCTGCCCGTGGCGGTCGCCGGCGTCGCGGCGCTGGCGAGCGGGACGCCGCGTCCGCTCGCGGGCTGGCTCACCGCGGGCCTCGCCAGCGCGCTGCTGCTGGCGTGGATCGACGCGCCGCTGATCGCCGTCACCACGGCGGCGCTCGGCGGATGGTTCGCCGCGTCGGGCCTGCCGCTGGCCGCCGCCCACGCCCCCGTGCCGCGAGGCCGCGTGAGCGGGGCGCTGTGGGTTTTGCTCGCCGTGCTCGCCGTGGTGCAGGTCGGGCGAATGAGCGTATTCATGGCCGACCCGACCCAGCGCTGGGGTGCGCTGGCGCCGGTGCAATTTCTCACCCAGCATTCGTGCCTGTCGAGTTATGTGCACGGGGCCGAGCTGGCGCGCCGCGGCGACGCCAATATCTACGACGACCGTTACGGCTTCGAGGTGCCGGGCGAGCCCCCGGCGCTCGCGTCGGCGATCGACATCGGGCCGCTGACGATGGACACCTATGAATACCCGCCGCAGTTCCTGCCGCTCCCGCGACTGTTGCTGGCGGTCACGCACGACTTCATGGCGATCCGTGCATTATGGTTCCTGCTGACCGCGCTCTGCTTCGGGTGGACCGTGGTGGCGCTGTCGCGCTGGCTCGACGGTGATGCACGGCGACGGGCACAGCTGCTCGGGCTCGCGGTCGGGCTGTCGCCGCCGGTGCTGATTACCGCGTACTTCGGCAATTTTCAGCTCGTCGCCATGGCCCTGTCGGTCGCGGCGATGCTGGCGATCTTCACCGGCAGGACCCGCCGCGGCGCCGCGCTGCTCGCATTCATGATCGGCGCCAAGATCTTCCCGGGGATCCTCGGCCTGTATCTCCTGGCGGCCCGGCGCTTCGCGGCCGCGGCCTGGACCGCCGCGTTCGCGGGCGTGTATGTGCTGTTGACGCTCGCGCTGTTCGGCACGCGCCCCTTCGTCGACTTCTTCGCGTATCACCTGCCGCGACTCGCCAGCGGGGAGACCTTCGCATTCCTCAGCCAGCCGTCCGCGTCGATGGGCAACCTCGCGGTGTTCGGCGTCCCGTTCAAGCTGCGGATCGCCGGCTGGGGCGGCTCCGAGGCCGACGCGTGGGCGCTCGCGCGGCAGCTCTCATGGGGCTACACGCTGCTGGTGGTCGCCCTGGCCGTGCGCGCCGGCTGGCGCCACGCCACGCCCGCGGACCCGCACGCCCGCGCCACGCAGGTCGGGGTGTGGTTCGGGCTGCTCGCGCTCGGGGCCCTGCGCAGCCCGTTCGCGCCGCCCGAGGCGCTGATCCCCCTGGTATGGGCGCTGTCGCTGCGGGCCGCGGCCGCCGAGCGGCGCCGCGACGTCGCGCTCGCGGCGACGCTGTGGATCTCGCTGCTGATCGTCGTGCCCGTGCCCTCCCCCGCCGGCGCCGCCGTGTCGCTCGCGGTGCAGGCGATCGCCTACGGGACCGCAATATGGCTGGCGCTCGCCACGACACGCACACATTGAAGTGGCCCGCGTCGACCCGCAGTGAGCCCGCGGCGCCTCAATCGTGCCAGGTCGCCGCGACATCCCCCGCCGCGACCCGAACGCCGCGATCGCCCGCACGCTTCAGGAAGGCGCCCGGGGTCAGCCCGACGAGCTGCTGGAATTCGGCGATGAGGTGGGCCTGGTCGTAATAACCGGCGTCCGCGGCGATGCGCGCCCAGTCCTTCGAGGTCGCCGCCCACCGCACCGCACGCTGCAGGCGAACGGTCCGCGCGAAGTCCTTCGGCCCGATGCCGACGCTCTCCGTGAAGGCGCGGCGAAGATGCCGCGCCGTGACGCCCAGCCGCGCCGCGACGCTCTCCACCCGAACCTCACCGGCCTCGAGCAAACGAACCGCATGACGAGCGAGCGGTCCCGACGCCGGTTCGAAGGTCTGGCGGGCACGAAGGGCGAGCGCCCGGGTGAGTCGGTCCATCACATCCTGCAGGCTCGGCGCCGCGAGCAGCTCGCCGCCCAGGTCGCCGCCCGAACGGCCCCAGAGGTCTTCCAGCAAAACGGTCCGGTCGGTCAGCGCGTGCGCCGACACGCCCAGCAGCGGCGCCGACCAGCCGGGCTTGAATCGCACCATGACCGCCCGCGCGACGCCGGTCGCGTGCTTGAACAGCGCGCGCGTCCGCGGGCCCGCGACCGACACATCCGCGGTCCGGCCGTCCTCGATGACACGAAAGACGAGGGTCGTTCTTCCGTCGGGCAGCCGATCGACATCAAGCGCACGTCCAGCGACGGGCACGACGGCGCGAATATCCTCGATGAAGCGGGACAGCGCGAACCTCGGGGCGGCGGAGTCCATCGCGCGGACACCCTCGCACGTCCACTGCCGCGGTTCAAGCCCATGCGCGGCAAGCGGGCGACCGCGCAAAATGTCCGTTTCTTCCAATCCTCGGGGCGCGGCGCCAGCTACGAACGCGGTGGAGTTACAGCATGACGAACCAAGACTTTTCCGACCAGATCGTTGTCATCACCGGGGCGAGCGGGGGTGTGGGAGCTGCGGCCGCCGAGGAGCTCGCGCGACGGGGCGCATCGGTGGTGCTCGCCGCGCGGCGTGCCGGGCCGCTCGACGAGGTGGCCGCGCGCTGCGGCGTGCGGGCGCACGCCGTCGTCGCCGACGTGACGCGGCGCAGCGACGTGCAGCGCCTCTTCGACGCGGCCATCACCAGGTTCGGCCGGATCGACATCTGGATCAACAACGTCGGTCGCGGCATCGGCCGCCCGCTGCTCGAGATCTCCGACGAGGACGTCGATACGATGATCGCCGACAACATGAAGTCGGCGCTGTACGGCATGCAGGTCGTGACGCCGCATCTGCAAGCCCGCGGTACCGGCGCGATCGTCAACGTATCGTCGCTGCTCGGCAAGACCCCGCTCCCGCCGCGCGCCGCCTATGCCGCGGCGAAAGCGGCGATGATGTCGCTCTCGGAGGCGTTTCGCATCGAGCTCGCCGGCTCGCACCCCGAGCTGCGCGTGGTCGTCGTATACCCCGGTCGCATCACCACCGACTTCGGTCGCCACGCGCTCGGCCAGCGAACGCCGGACGGCGGGAGCCTGCCCCCGGAGGTCCTCGCCGTCATCGGCGGCGCCACCCAGACGGCGGAGGAGGTGGCCCACGTCGTGTGCGACGCGGCCCTCGGCGCCCGCGGGGACGTCTATACCCAGCCGAATGCATTCACGCACGTGCGCGAGTACATGGATAAGCAGTGTTAGGTCCTGAGCGCCGTGTCGACGTCACGGCGCGACGTGATGGGTCCTGCCGGCGACGTCGCAATCGCGCAGCGTGCTGCGATACACGGTGAGGTCATCGGACTGCGGCGTCACGAGCGTGAGCCACGGCCGGGGCGGCAGCGGGAGATCGACGCAGCAGACGCGAATTTGTCGCGTACGTGCGATCGCCTCGAGGTCATCCAGGACCTTCTCCAATCGCTGGCCGCTGAATGGACAATAGAGAAAGAAGATCGACCCGATGGTGATGCAACCGGTGAGCTGCGCCGCATCCCCCTCGACGGGCGAGTAGCGCAGCACGTTCAGGCGCGTCTTCAGGTCCCACGAGGTGTGCACGAGTCCCGGCTGGATCTCGAGGCCGATCGCGGCGGCCCCGGTCAACAGGTGCACCAGCACGGCGGCTCGCCCGACGCCCGCGCCGATGTCGACGAATACGTCGGAGGCCTCGACGCCGGCGTGGTCCACCATTCGCAGCAGCGCATCCACGGAGCACGGCAAGTAAGGGACGCAGCCGCGCGGCAGGGCCGGGCCGTCGTCCGGCAACGAGTCGAGGCCGAGCACCAGATCCAGCCAGGCGTCGCGCTCGGACGCGGGAACATTCATGAGGGTCGCGCGAAACACGGACGGGGACGCCTCGGTGTTCAGGAGCCGCTCACGCATCCACTCCGCGCTCGCACGGTGCGTATCATCCACGGGCTCGCACTCTAACGCGGGCCCTGTTTGCCGTCAATCGTCGCTGCGCCGCTCGAAGGACCACGCGGCGAATTCGGTTTGACCGCAGGCGGCCCGCACGACATCCTCGCGCGCGAGGTCCCGCCGATGTTCGAGTACAGCCCTGCATGGCCGCATGGAGCGCTCGAGGCCGCGTTCCCCGAGGTGTTCGTGGTCGCCGGGACCAACAAGACCTCCCACGCCGGCGTCGACTTCCAGACCAGCCGGACGATGACCGTGGTCCGCGAGGCCGGCGTGCTGACCCTGCTCAACACCGTCCGCCTCGACGACGATGGGCTTCGCGCGCTCGCGGCCCTCGGCGAGGTCCGCCACGTCGTCCGCCTCGGCGCGTTCCATGGCCGCGACGACCCGTTCTATTGCGACCGCTTCGGCGCGACGTTATGGGCCCTGCCGGCGGCGACCCACGCCGACGGCCGCGCGACCGGACGCCCGCTGGCCGAGGGCGGCCCGTTCCCGCTCGCCGACGGCGCGCCGTTCGTGTTCGCGTCGGCGTGCCTGCCCGAGGCCGCGGTCCTGCTCGCCCGCGCGGGCGGCATCCTGATCACCTGCGACGCGATTCAAAACTGGACGCATGTCGACCGCTTCTTCTCGCCGGAATGTGGGGCGATGTTTGCGGCGCAGGGGCTGATCCGATCCGCGAACATTCCGTCGACGTGGCTCGGCGCCTGCAAGCCGCGCGTGGACGACTTCCGCCGCCTGCTCGCGCTGCCGTTTCGCCACCTGATCAGCGCCCACGGCGAGCCCCTGCGCGACGAGGCCCACCCCCGCGTCGCCGCGACCGTCGCCGCGGTGTTCGCGGATTGATGACACCAACTGCTGTGATTCGTCCATCAGCGCCCATGGTCATGGGCCTCCCCACGAGATCTCGCGGCCCTCGAGGCTGACCCCCACCGGCAGGGTGCCGAGCTGGCCGTACTGGTTGTCGCCCCAGCAGGTCACGTTGCCGTCCGTCAATACAGCGCACCAGTGGCCCGTGCCGGCGACGAGATCGACGACGTTCTCGTCGATGGGGTTCGACGGCGGCTCGAGGCCGAGCGGATCGAGCGACGCGCAGCGCAGGCGTCGCTCGGGCAACAGGGCGCAGACCTCACGATCATTGCCGACGATGCGCTGCGCGCCCGCGAGGCCGGTGTCCTCGAGCGAGGCGCCGGACCAGCAGCTCACGCGGCCGGAGCGGTGCAGGGCGCATCGACCCGAGATGCCGATCGCATCGGCGATCGCCGGCACATGCTGGTGGATGCGCACGCCCCACGGACCCCGTTGGCGAGTCCAGCAGCGGATCTCACCGGCGCCAGCGAGCACGCAGGTCTGGTTCCAGGAGCTGCTCATCTCGGTGACGGGGCCGCGCAGGACCGGATCCTCGAGCGAGCTGTCGCGCAGCCGCAGCACGCCGTGCACGATCTCGGCGTGCTCACCTCCGCGGCCCACCGCCGCGATCGTGCGCGGCTTGCTGCCGTGGGCGAGCCGCAGGTCGCCCGGGTGATCGGGATCCGGGCGCAGCACGCCGCAGACGATGCTGCGACGCTCGTCGACGAAGCACTCGCCGTCCAAACCGGCGATCGCCATCGGCGCGCCCCCCGGAAAGTGGACCCGCCTGGGCCCGGATCCTTCGACGCCGGTGCCCCAGCACCAGGTGCGCTCGCCGCTGTCGACGATGCAGGTCCGGTCCGCGCGGCTCATGATCCGGCGGGCGTCGAGGGCCAGGATGCTGTGCTGATGGTGAACATCGACCGCGCCGTTGCGCCCGAAGCAGCGCACGCTCGTCGCCGTCATCACGCAGGTCTGCTCGTCGGTGACGGCGACCTCGCGGACCGCGTCGATGCCGGGGATCTCGACGGTGTCACGACGGGGCAGTTCGTTGAATGGCTCACCGGAGCCGAGCTCGCCCCAGCGATTGCGACCGGCGCACGCGACCATGCCGGTCCCGGTGACCACGCAGCCGTGATCGTCCGTCAAACCGATCGAGCGCAGGGGTCCGGGGACCGCGCGCAGGGCCGCGAGGAGCGTCGCGGGCCCGGGCTGCCCCGCGTGGGTGCAGCGCAGCGCGGACCGCTCGTCGAGCGCACAGAGGGGCGCCACGAACGGGGCCGCGATCAATGCCCGTGCGCCGCGGATCGTGGCGATGCGCGTGGGCCGGAGCTCCACCTCACCGTATTTGCCGACGGGCCCGAACATGTCGAGGATCCGTCCGTCACGGCCGAGCGCCAGCGTGCGTCCGACGTGCTCGAGATCGAGGACCTCACGCAGGGTCTGCTCGGGCGTCTGCTCGACGAAGGACCGGTAACAGGGCGCCGTGTCGTCGGGCAAACGCACGCAGACGAACTCGCTGCCCATGCTCCGGGCGTGCACCGCGATGTCGAGCGCCCCGGCCGTGCCGACGAACGGCCCCCAGCTCTCCGCAGCGCCATACATCGAATGCTGCCAGCAGCGGGCGTCGGCGTCCTTGAAGGTCGCGCAGGTCACGTGGTGGGCCGGGCTTGCGGACTCGCGGTCGCTGGCGAGGGCGAGCACCGGCCCCGGTGTATCGACGCGCACGGCCTGCCACGGCGGCGCAGGCACCGGGCCATGACCCCAGCACCACAGCGCACCGGTCACATCGACGACACAGCCCCAGCCCTCGCCGATGTGCAGGCGCGTGAGCTCGCCCGGCCGTGGTGTCACTACAGCGGGCGCTGGCGCTGGCTCGGGCGGGGCCGCGAGCGCGTGGGGTCGCCCGGGCACGGATGTTTCGCCACGCGGCTCCACCCGCGTCGGCACGGGCGTGCAGGCGAGCGCGAGCGTCCCCGCGATCACGAGCCAGCGAGCGTCGGGGGCCTGCACCCGGCGATGATGCCGTAATTCGCCGGCGCAGCCGCGCTACGCTTGCTCGACCTCGCGCTCGCCGTGCGCGTCAGAAGCAGCTCTTGGGGTCCTCGCCGAAGGCCCCGCAATAGGAGTCCGCGACCAGGGCGCCGCGCGACGGGGCGAGGCTGCCGCAGTCCGGGGCCTCGAGGTCCGGGAGGCAGGCGGGCGGCGTGAACGGGATGCCGAGCTCGGTGAGGTGCTGCAGGCGAAGCGAGGTGCCGACGCAGCGGGCGCCCTCGGGGCCCCACTCGGCCTCGATGCCCCACATCGGGTTGTCCTGGGTGGCCTGGGCCTGGATGGCCGGGCTCATGTGGTCGAAGGCGTCGATCACGGTGCCGTCGACGGTGTGCGGCACGCCGTCGCCGCAGTAATCGGCGCGGACCATGCGGGTGCAGGCCTGGTGATGGTCGGCCAGCGAGATCTGCATGCAGGTGCCGAATTCCGGGTCGCAGTACTCCGCGGTGGCCCACGGGCGATAGCCCCAATTGACGCACTTGGCCAGCGCGCCGCCTTGACACGCGAAGGTGACGGCGGCGGGATCGTCGATGCGATCGCCGGTCTGCATGTCCCAGTGATTGCTCAGCGGGATGGCCGGGGCCGGCTGGCCATTCACGGTGCACAGCGGCGCCATGAGGTCGTTGTCGACGTCGTATACGCGGATGTCGTACAGGTATACGTCGCCGGCCGGATTGTTGACGTCGAGGTAGATGTCATCGAAGAACAGCACGTAGACGTGCTCGTCGTGCAGCAGCGACAGCCGCGAGCCGATCAACCCGCTCCCGCCGATCGGCTGCGGGGCGCCGTCGATCCACTGGGTGCCGTTGAACTCGGTGCCGTTCAGGGTGAACCCATTGAGGGTGAAGCCGTTCAGCGTGAACCCATTGAGGGTGAACCCATTGAGGGTGAACCCGTTCAGGGTGAAGCCGTTCAGCGTGAACCCGTTCAGGTTCGCACCGTTCAACACCGGCGCGTTCTTGACCTGTTTACGCGGGAGGACGCTCTCGCTTTGCTCGGAGGAGCCGTCGTCACATCCGCCGATCACGCACAAGCCCATAGCGAAGACTGTCGACGCCACGATCTGCGACACGAAATGCATTGCGCGCTCCTTTGACATGGATCACACATTACACGGTTACAGCCCACTGACACAAGCCCGGGCCAGACAATTTGTATCGTGCACATTCGGCATCACCTGCCGGGGGCTGCAGGGAGCACCATGCAATGTTGGCATTGCGACGATCAATCGTCGGGGTCGTCGCCCCGGACATGTAGGGGCGCGCACACACGCAGCCCGACGGTGCCATCGGCGAAATTGCCGTCGAGCAGCGAGCGGTTGGCGACCCGGGCCGCGACCTTGCCGTGATAAAACGAGCCGCCGCGGACCAGCTTGCCGCCGGCCGCATCGGCCGTTTGTACCCACTCCCAGACGTTTCCGACGGTGTCGTGGAGGCCGAAGGGGCTGGTCACGTCGGCATTGGTGCCGACCTCGTCGGGGCCGGTGGCCTCCACGTCGCGACCATATCGATCGTCGAAATTTGCTTCAGCGGGATCGATGTCGTTACCCGTGGGGAAGTTGCGTCCATCGGCGCCCCGGGCCGCCCGCTCCCACTCGACTTCACCGCAGAAGCGGGCCCCGGGGACCCTCCCGGTTGCAGACAGCCACGACAGATAGGAGCTCGCGTCGTCCCAGGAGATCCCGGTGATCGGCCAGCGTGACCAGTCCTGCTCGGCGTGGTGCTGGCGGCGGGCGTATCGGAGCCGCTCGCCGACGCTCGCGTGCAGGGCCGCGGCGCCGCGGTGCAGCTCGATGTGCCAGCCGTCCTGCTCGCGGGTGAGCAGCGGCGCCGACAGGAACACCGCGCCCTCGCGCCGACCGCTGCGGCGGCGCTGCTCGTCCGGGGGCAACGATTCGAGGAAGGCGATCCAATCGCCATAGGTGGTCTCCTCGCGGGCGATCAGGAATGCGCCGGTCCGGCTCTCGTGCAGCGGCGAGGCGGTGAAAAAACTGCGCCGCATATCCTCGTCGTCGGCACTGCCGAACAGGAAGCGGCCGGGCGGCACGTACACGAAGCCGGGCGGGACATCGGCGATACGAGGCTGGTCGATCGCCGCCGCGAAGCTCTCGCCCCGGCCGAGCAGCACCGGATAGCGGACCTCGGCCCGGCCCTCGGCCTGCAAGGTCCACACATAGGAGCCGGGCGCGAACTCGTGGTCGGCGATCGGCGTGAGACCGAGGTCCTCCGGCTCACCCAGGCGCAGCCGGCCGTCGAGGTCACGCTCGTAAGCGGCGACCAGGACCTTCGCGCCGGGCGGGTCGCTGGTGATCGTCACGTGGGCCGCGGCGCGCCAGCGGGCCATTCGCTCGCCGTCGGGGTCGTGCAGGCCGACGCGCAGCAGCAGCGCCTCGGCCTGGTCGCGGTCGTGGTCGCGCTCGGCCAGCCGCGCCTGCTCGACCAGCGCGTCGGCGAGGGCGCTGCGCACGTCGCCGCGGTCGATGTCGAGGCCGAGCGCCGTCTCGAGCACGCCCGCGGCGCGGACCAGCAGGCGCCGGACGTCGGGCGTGGAGCGCAGGGCCAGGTGCCACGCGGCCTCGCCGGCCGCAGCGTCGCCGCGATCGAAGGCCATGAAGGCCGCGGTGCGGCGGGCCTCGACCTCGCGGTCGAGCGCGCGGGCCTCGGCGATCAGCTGCCCCGACTCGACGAGCAGTCCGTCGATCTCCCGCTGCACCGCGCCGCGAAGGATCATCAGGGACACCACCACGCCGAGGGCGATCAACAGCGGCGCGCCGACGACGAAGGCGAGGCGGAAGTTGCGGGCCCGGTGATGAAACGCCGCGCTCGCGGCGAGGAAGGCGGACTCGTGCGGCCGCATGTTGCGGGGGTCGAGCGGGCGGGCCTCCTCCTGCTGCCGCGGGCTCCACAGGCCGTGCGGCGGGCGGCCGAGGCGGTCCCACTCGGCGGCGGCTTGCTCGAGGCGGTGATAGGTCTGGCGGCTCTCGTTCTCCTCGCTGAGCCACTCCTGCAAGCTCCCCCAGCCGCGGATCAGCGCCTCGTGGGCGATCTCGTAGACGGGCGGGCCCTCGGGCAGCTCGCGCAGCAGCAGCAGGCGGGCGTCGAGCAGCGCGTCGAGGGCGACCCGCGTGTCGTCGCCGTCGACCGCGAGCTCGTCGTAGTTGAGGCTCGCGCGGGTCTCCTCGATCGTGATCAGTCGCAGCAGCAACGATCGGGCCGCGCGGCGCTGCAGCGGCGTGAAGCGGGCCAGCACGCCCTCGGCGTGGCGAGCCAGCGCGCCCGAGACCCCGCCGAGCTGGTCGAGCGCGGCGGCGGTGATCGTCGCGCTGTCACTGGCGCGGGCCTCCCACAGCTCGGACAGCGCGAACTGCAGGAGCGGCAGGCTGCCCTCGATGCCGGCGGTGACCAGCTGCTGGATCAGCGCCTCCGACTCGAAGCGGACCCCGCGAGCCTGCAAGGGCCCGACGATCGCCTGACGCACGCTGGCGGGCGAAAGCGGGTAGAGGAAATACAGCCCGCGCAGCAGCTCCTCGCCGAGGCCCGGCAGCGGCGCGATGCGGGTCAGGAAGTCGCCGCGCACGGTGGCGATCAGGCGCAGGCGCGGGACGCCGCGAGCGATCACCCCGAGCATCTCGGCCGCGAGCGCCGCGTCGCTCGCCGAGGCCAGCGTGATCAGCTCCTCGAGCTGGTCGATGAACAGCAGGGTCCCGTGCGCCGCGCCGCCGGCGAGGGCGCTGGCGAAGGCCAGAGGCGTCGCGCTCGCGCGGGTCAGGGCCAGCTCGTCGAGCTCGCGGGCGCGGGCGATCGCGGCGACCAGCGTGTGCACCGGGCGACGCCCCGGCGTGACCACCACGGCGCTCCAGCGACAGCTCGGATCGAGGCCGCCGTCGCACGCGGCAGGGATCACGCCGGCGCGGCACAGCGAGGACTTGCCGACTCCGGAGTCGCCGGCGACCAGCACGAAGTGCTGCGCGCGCAGCAGGGTGACCACCGCCGCGACCTCGGCGACGCGCCCGAAGAACAGGTCGCGCTGGCCGGCCTCGAACACCCGCAGGCCGCGATAGGGGTTGCTGCTCTCGACCGCCTGGCTGCGCACGCTGGCCGACAGCGCCTCGAGGGCCTCACACAGCTCGCGGCCGGTGGCGAAGCGCAGCGCGGGGTCGCGTCGCAGGCAGCGGTCGATGATCTCGGCGAGCTGGCGGTCGACCTCGGGGGCCCGCTCGCGCAGCGGCGGCGGGTCCTGGCTCTGCACCCGTCGTGACAGCTCGAGCAGGTCGTGCCCCTCGGTCGGCGGGGAGCCGCAGCACAGGCAATGCATCAGCACGCCGAGCGCGTAGACATCGGAGGCGCGCGAGGCCGGCGCGCTGGCCCACAGCTCGGGCGCCATGTAGTGCGGCGTGCCGACCAGCGCGCCGACATCGGTGATCTCGGCGTGCCCGCTCGACCACAGCGGCGCCGGTGGGGCCGGCTCCGCGGCGACCTTCGCGGGGTTGCCGAGGGTGATCGTGTCGGCGAAGCGATTGACCGGGCCGGACGGCAGCGTCGGGGGCCGGCGCGGGGCCATCTCGATCGGGGCGGACGGCGGGTGTCCGGCGGAGCGCAGCCGGCTCTGCGCCGCGTCGACGAACTTGGCGAGGCTGAAGTCCAGCAGCTTGATCTCACCGGCCTCGCTGAGCACCACGTTGGCGAGCTTGATGTCGCGGTGCAGGATGCCGTGGCCGTGCGCCGCCGCGAGGCCGCGAGCGAGGCCGAGGCCCAGCTCGAGCGCCCGCGGCCACGGCATCGGCAGCGCGAGCTCGGCGAGCGACTTGCCGCGCACGTACTCGGTGATGAGATAGGGCCGATGGTTGAGCTCACCGACGCGGTGGACCGCGACCACGTTGGGGTGCTGGATCCTCGCGGCGGCGCGGGCCTCGACGACGAAGCGCTCGCGGGCCTCGGGCTCGATCGTCGTGATGAACTTGATCGCCACCAGGCGGTCGAGCAGGTGGTCGCGCGCGAGGTAGACCTGGCCCATCGTCCCGCGGCCGAGCAGGCGGATGAGCTTGAACTCGTCCACCTCGTCGGGCGGGGACCAGTCGTCGTGCCCCTGCTCCGGCCCCACGCCTCAGGCCCTCCGGTCGGGGCCGATGGCGTGGCGCTTGAGCTTGTTGATGAAGGTCCGCAGCGGCATCGAGATGAGCTCGGCGGCGCGGGTCTGGTTGCCGCCGGTGGCCGCGAGCGCGGCGGAGATCCGCTGGATCTCGAGCTCGCGGATCTCGTCCTCCAGCGGGCGAAACTTCGGCCGGTCGTCGTCGCCCTGGTCGGGTTCGGTGCCGTCGCCCGCATCACCCGATGTCCCGCCGAGCCACTCGAGCAGGTGGTGCGGTCGCAGCACCTCGTCGGGGTGGGCCACGGCGACGCAGTCCATCGTGTGTCGCAGCTCGCGGACGTTGCCCGGCCACGGATACAGGGCGAGCCGACGCATCGCCGCCGGGGAGATCGTCATCGGCGGTAAGCCGGCGGCGTGACGCGCCGCGGCGAGGAAGCGATGCGCGAGGATCGGCAGCTCGCGCGGGCGGTCGCGCAGCGGCGGCAACCACAGCTTGGCGCCCGTCAGTCGGAAGTAGAGGTCGCCGCGGAAGCGGCCGTCCTGGACCGCCTCCTCGATCGCGTGGTTGGTCGCCGTGACCACGCGCAGGTCGATCGCCCGCTCGCCCTGCTCGCCGATCCGGACCACGGTGCGGGTCTCGAGCGCGCGCCGCAGCTTGGCCTGGGCGATCAGACTGAGCTCGCCGATCTCGTCGAGGAACAGGGTCCCACCGGCGGCGCGCTCGAGGTGACCGGGGCACCCGGGTCCCGAGGCATCGGCGCCGCGACCGAACAGCTCCGCCTCGAGCATCGGCCCCGGGAGCGCGACGCAGTGCATCACCACGAAGGGCCCGGCGCGCCGCAGCGACCTCGCGTGGATCGCCGCGGCGACCAGCTCCTTGCCGGTCCCGGTCTCGCCGGTGATCAACACCGGCAGCTCGGCCAGAGCGATGCGATCGACGAAGGTGAACAGGCGCTGCATCGCCGGGTCCGCGACCACGACGTCGACCTCGCCGACCCGCCGCGTCTCACAGGCCGCGGCGGCCGCGAACGGGCGGCCGGGGCTCGCCTGTGACGCGGCCGCCCGGGCCGCGGCCAACAGCCCGTCGGGGTCGCTGCCGTCGATCGGGTAGCAGGCGTAGCCGACCCGCGCCGCGCCGCTGCGCACCAGCGCGCCGGTCAACGCCGCCACCGCGCCGGTCTCCGGCAGCAGCACGACCGCACCGCCGGTGATGTCGACCCCGACGATGTCACCGCGCCGCGCCACGCCGCCGAGCGCCGCCTCGACCGTACCGCGCTCACCGTCGCCGGCCGCCTGCAACACCAGGATCGTGAGCTCGTGCGAGAAGCGAGCCGCACGCTCGACCTCCTCGGCCAGCCGCGCGCGCAGCTGCGGGAAGTCGAGCGCCCGCCGGTGCCGCGGCGGGGCCCCGCTGCAGTGATACACGAGCGTCGCGCCGCCGATCGTGAGGCTGTCACCCGACAGCAGCAGGCGCGAGGAGACGACCCGCTCGTCGTTGACCCAAACCCCGTTGTGACTGCCGAGGTCGGCCACCCGCGCCTCGCCCTGGTCGACCGTCAACGACGCGTGCCGCCGCGACACGCCGTGCTCGTCGATGCGAAGGTGCGCCTCGTCCGAGCGGCCGATGAGCACCGTGCCGCTGGCCGGCAGGACGAAGCTCGTCGACGACTCGCCGTGGATGACCATCAGGTACTGGCGCGGTTGCGCCGCGCCACCGCGATGGTCCTGGAGCCCCAGGGTCGGCCCGTCGAGCGTGAGCTTCTCGCCTGGCACGGGAGCCCCAGAGTCCCGCGTTCGCGGGTCCGTCGCAAGCGGGGCCTCCCGCGCAGCGTCGGGCCCACAGCGCGGGAAATCACCCACACCACGCAGGCTTTTGCCACATCCCGAGCGCCGCACGCGGGCATTTCACGGCCATGAGTCGTACGAATCACGCCGCGCGCCGCCCGATCCTGAGGCCTTTTCAACCCGAAGAACGCCGCGATGCGCGCCTGCATCTGCATCTGCACCGGTCGCGGCTCGCCGACCTCGACATCATCACCTGCCCGGATCCTCGATTGTTATCACTACACCTTCGACGATATGCAGCTTCTCGTCGAGACGATCCTTCGTGGCTCGCGTCGTCGGTCGACCTGTTATCGTCGCCGGCATGCTGCCTGACCACCCCGAGGGTCGCCACGAGGGTCGCCGATGAAGGTATTCGAGCCCGCCGCGGAGCGCTCGACGGCCGCCAACCTCGCGCGAACGCTGGCCCAGACCCTCGTGTTTTGGGTCGTCTTCATCGGCGTCATGCCCTGGCTGATCCTTCGGCTCGAGCGTGAGCTCGGCGTGCCGGCGTTCACCTTCGCGGGCCAGGATCTCGTCGCGCTCGCGCTCGGGCTGGTCGGCGCGACCTTCAACCTGTGGTCGGGTGTGATGCTCGCGGTGATCGGCCGCGGCACGCCCTTCCCGTCGCAGACCGCACGCGACCTGGTGATCTCCGGCCCCTATCGCTACTTGCGCAACCCGATGGCCTTCGGCGGACTCACGGTCGGATTTGCGGTCGGCCTCCACCACGGCTCGTGGGCGACGCTCGCGTACGCCGTGGCCGGCGGCGCGATCTGGCACACCATCGCCCGTCCGATGGAGGAGCGTGACCTCTCGCAGCGATTCGGCGGCAGCTACGATCATTACCGCGCGAATGTTCGCTGCTGGATCCCCCGGCTCACGCAGTACGCTCCACCGGTACACTCATGACAGTGCGAATCTCTGCCCTCGCCGTGCTCGTGCTCGGATGCGCCGCGACCCCGCCCCGCCCCTCGCCTCCCGCGGACCCCATGACGCCACCCACCCGTCCCGCCGACACGACCCCCACCGATCCGCTGACCCTCGAGCTCGCGGCCCAGGGTTACCGCGTCGCCTTCACGACCGACGGCGGCGAGCCCTCGCTGCGGTTCACCGGCGGCCAGCTCCGCGGCTACGCGCTCACGGGGCGCACCGCCGACGCCGCGGCGCTCGAGCTGCGCTTCGGCGAGAAGCTCGAGCGCCGGCCCTTCCTCGCGGAGGGGTTGGCCATCGCGCTCGGGGTCTCCGTGCACATCATTGCGCTGCACGCGGATGGCGAGCGGGAGTGGTTCTCGGTGATCGAGTCGCCGCCCGCGAGCGCCGATCCCTCGGTCGCGGCGCCGCCCTGGCGCGTGCGTCTGTTCGAACGCAGCGGCGGACGCGGCAAGCTGCTCGCCAGCCATGACAGCTACGCGCATATGGACCGCAAGCAGACCCGCAGCCTCTACGAGCAGAACGGCGAGGTGGTGATCGTCGGCTTCGGTGGGTCGCTCTACGCGGTCGCCCGCGGGAGCTTGCTCGTGCTCGACGGACCGGGGGCCGACGCCGCGCGCTTCATGGAGACCAGCGATCCCGACTGTCCGCCCAACAAGCGCTGTTACATGCTGCCCGCCGAGATCGACGTCAAGCGGTTCATCGGTGAGGCGCCGAGCGGCCGTAGCCTCGTCATGGCCGGCGAGGGCGACATCCTCCGCCGCGACACGGCCACCGGCGCGACGATCGGGTTCGGCTACAACAACTTCTTCTATACGGGCCTCGTCGAGGAGGACGCGGTCGTCCTGGCCCACGCGGGCGAGCCGCCGTTCGTCAAGCGCTGGTCACCGGCGGCACAAACCCGACCGTCGCCCCCGCACGCCGTCGGCAGGCCCACACCCGTGCAGGTGCAGCCGGGCGTCGAGCAGCTGCTCGTCGAGGGCCCGATCTACGTCCAGCTGGCGCGCACCACCGACGGCACCCTGTATGGCGTGACCCGCGAGGGCTCGCTCGACCGCATCGCCGACGGCCGGGCCAACCCGGTCGTTCGTCTGCCTCCGGGGCACCGGGTGGTCTCCGTCGCGGCCGCCGACACCCTCGCCTTCGTGGTGGCGAGCGACACGACGCCGCCGGTGCATGCCATCGTGATCCCGAACCGCGGATAGCGTCGCGGCGCGCGACCGGGCATGATGCACCCCATGAGCGATTACCAGGACGTCACGGTCAAGCACATCGACGGCGCAACCATCCGTGTCGAGGTCGTGGAGATCCATTCGGACATGACGGAGCTCGATCGCATCGTCGACCGCAAGGGTCAGCTCCGCAAGTCGATGATGAAGCGCGTGCGCAACTTCGCCGCGCTGCTGCTGATCGACTACAACCGGCAGGACAACAGCTTCGTCGAGCTGCTGAAATTCCTGGACGACGTCGGGGCCGTGTCGTCGCTCGAGGCCGGTGTGCAGCGGCTGATCGCCGACGTCGAGGTCGCGGACATGAAGGTGCTCCGGCCGGGCACCAACGGCCCGATGCACCGCGCGATGGTCACGATCACCGTCCGGTCGAGCCTGCTGCTCCGCTCGTTTCGCCAGGGCAAGGGCCACGGCGCCGTGGCGACGCTCGACGGCGACATCAACCTGTATTGATCCGCGGCGCCCGTGCAGGCGCGCCCTCGCGCCCGATTCGGTGCGATCCTGCCGGCATGACGCCACTGCAAATCGTCCTGCTCGTGCTCGGCATCCTCGGCCTTGCGCTGGCGATCTGGCTGCCCCTGCTGTGGTGGCTCAGGCGGGTGACGGCGCGGCGACTGGGCGAGCTTCGCGGCGAGCTCGTATCGACCGGCGAGCATGTGCTGCTCGGGCCCGAGGCGGCGGTCTACCGCGGCGCCTCGTTCGGCTCGGGCCACCCGCGAGCCAGAGGCAACGGCGTGGTCGCCCTGACCGAGCGGCGGCTCATCATACGCCGGCTGTTCGGCGCGCCGATCGAGGTCTCGGCCGCCGATATCACCGGTGTGCGCACCAACAAGTGGTTCGAGGGCGGCTGGACCGGCGGCCGGCTGCACGTCATCGTCAAGACGAGGGCCGACGCCGAGGTCGGCCTGTTCGTCCAGGATACCGAGGCCTGGGTCGCCGCCCTGCAGAAGCTCGGCGGCTGACCCACGATTCGTCATCACAACAACCGGCGCTGCGCATCAGTATCGATGCATTCGTCGCCGACCTCCGCTCACTGGCAGGCGAGGTAAACGTCGACGATCTCGCCGCTGCGGACCTCGCCGGTCGGGGCGCGGAACTCGAAGCGGGCGCGCTCGCGGCCGCAGTTGCCGCGCTCGTCGCATTCGACGCGGGACGCATAGGCGAGGTCGATCGCCACCAGGCTCGCCTCATGCACCGGCAGCAGCTCGGCGAGCTCACCACGGCGATCACCGTCGCGGTCGGTCCACAGCACGAGGTCGGCGAACGCGGGGTCGGCGGGGGTGAGCTTGCCGTCGTGATCCGCGTCGAGCTCGGCGAGCGCCTCGAAGCCGTCGGCGGCGCGTTGACCGGTCACCATCCGCGTGCCGCTGCCGAACAGCTCGCGGCCGTCGGAGATCGCTCCGTCGCCGTCGCGGTCGAGGGCGAGCCAGGGGAGCGTCGGCCAGTCGGTCGCGGCGCACTCGCTGGCACCCATGAGGTCGAACGACGCGGCGCCGACCGGCTCGAAGTGCAGCGCGCCGGCGCCCGCGAAGTCGACGACCAGCGGGGTGTCGCAGTCGGGCTCCGCCCAATCGTAGGAGTACAGGTCGGTGCCGTCCCAGGCGCACAGGTACCCCAGGCAGCCCTGATCCAGCGACTCTCCCGGGTAGCAGGGAATGTCGGTGTTGGGATAACAGGGCGTCTGCACCTCCGCGCCGTCGACGACGATGCAGAAGCTGCTGCCCTCGGCGCCGCCCTCGGCGGTGCAGGCCGTGCCGCTCCACTCGTTCTCATCGCAAGAGACGACCGGGTCCGGCTTGACCGGCGGAGGCGGCGGCGGCTCCTCCGAGGTCGTGCTGCTGCTGCCCGACGCGCCATCGGTGGCACCCTCGGTCCCGCCCTCGCTGCTCTCCGTGCCGTCCGTGCTCTCCGCACCGTCCGTGCCGCCGGTGCTCTCGCTGCCCTCGCTGTCGGCGACGGCGTCGCTGGCCGAGCCCTTCTTGTCCCCGGGGTCGCAGCCGGGCGCGAAGGTGATACAGGGGACCAGGGCGAGGGCGAGAACGAGGCGATGCGGCTTCATGCCGCTCTCCCTAGCAGGACTCGTGCCAGCGCCCTGCAAGCCCCGCAGCGGCCGTCTGCGGCCGTTTGGGGCCCGGGCGTGACATCGATGTCGGGGCCCGCGAGCATGCGCTCTGGCCCGGGTGTCGCTGCCGGCCTGCGTCACAGCACGGCGCCGGGGCGATACCAGGCGAAGTCGTTGGCGAGGGCGAAGCCGAGGCAGGTGACCGTCACGCTGGGCGTGAGGGCGTCGACCTGATGCCACCATCCTGCGGGGATAAAGAGGGCATCACCGGCCGCCACCTCGATCTCGATCAATCGTTCAGGGGCGTTTGGGTCCTCGGCGGTCACGGGGTCCCAGCGCGAATAGACGCCGCGGGCCAGGGCCAGCAGCGCGAGCGACTCGGGCGGCGCGAGGCGAACGCGCTTGCGGCCGTGCAGCTGGCACAGCAGGCTGTTGTCGGTGTCGTGGTGCAGCGGCGTGTGCGTGCCCGCGCCCCCGATCCACAGGGCCGTGCGGCGCGGGTCGAGGCTCGGACCGAACAGCGCCACGGGCAGGCCCAGCTCGGCGAGCAGCGGCCGCAGCCCGGCGCGCTGGGTCGCGTTGTTCTTGGCCAGCATGTAAATGTCATTACCTGTCTCAGGGGACATGACACGATCGATCAGCTCGCGCAGCGAGAGCTCACGGCGCAGCGGCTGCCAGTCCGGGTCGGGGTCGACCACGCCGCGCCGGCCGACGCAGGCCTCGACCTGCACCTCGCCGAAGCGCTCAGCCAGCGCGCGTGGGGCCCACTGATCGGAGCGCGGCGCGAGATCGGTGAACACCGCCGGCACGCCCGGCACCCAGTGCGCCGCGAGGAAGACCTCGATCCCCGGGAACGGCCCGCGCGTGATCATGGTATGGCCCGGCGCTTGCGCGGCCCGATGTGCACGCCGCAGACGGACGATCTGCTCGAGCGCGTCGATGCGGCGCAGGAACATCCGGGCGGCGATGAGCGCCGGACCCGTGGCCAGCGCGTCCACCTCGGCCCGCGCCCGCTCGCCCGACAGACCGCTGGCGATCAGGCCCTCGACAATGTCCCCGGGCGGCGTGTCGGTCGCCAGGTTCTCGAGCACCCACGTGGTCCAGCGCGGATGCAAGACCGTCGGTTCGCTCGCCATGCCTCAGCCGGTGGTCCCGGTCGAGGTGGACGCGCCGGTCGTCGCCCCGGTCGTCGCCTCGGTCGTGACCGTGGTCGTCGCCCCGGTCGTGACCGTGGTCGTCGAATCGGTGTCGGTGCCCGATGTGGCATTCGTCGCGGTGGTCGCGGAGCTGTCGCAGTCGTCCGGGTTGGTGTCCTGCGCACAGGGGCTCGTGGTCGCGACCTCGCCCGTCGGCGTGGTGGTGCTCCCGGTGCTCCCGGCCGGTGGCATGATGGTCTCGGTGGTCTCCACGCACGGGCTGGGGTGGCAGTCGGTCGGGGCATCCGCGGAGCCGCAGGACAGGTCGGGCACGAGCAGCGCGCCGAGACCGGCCACGTGGATCAGCACGGGCACGCTCGGCCGCGGAGTGAGACGGGATGTCACCATGGCGGACAGCCTATCAGAACGGCGTGGTGATCGAGGAATCCGCCTGAAGTCTCGCCATATCTCCAGTGCCGCGCCAGTCGCGCTGCCCCACGACGCCAGTTGACAGCGCAGGGACAGGCGGACGAGCCTCCCCCGGTGTCGCGCGCACGTCGTCGGTTTCTCCTCGATCTCGCGGGGGTCGCTTGCCTCGCCGGCTGCCGCACGGCGCAGAGCACATGTCCGGAGACGGATCCGGTAAAGCCGGTCGAGCCGGTCATCGTCGAGGCGCCCGTCGCCGCACCCGTCGCCCTGCCCTATGCCCATCTGGCCGGCGCGTGCGAGGGCGTGCCGGCGATCGCCCGGGCCGAATACGAGGCCCGCATCGAGCAGGTGCGCGCGCGCCTTCACGACCTGAAATTGGCCGCGATCATCCTCGAGGCCGGCACCGATATGTTGTGGCTCGGCGGTCCACGCTGGGGCCGCAGCGAGCGCGCGCTGCTGCTGGTGATCCCGGCTCGCGGCGAGGCACGACTGATCGCCCCGGCGTTCGAGGCCGGTACCTTGAAGGCTCGCGCGGGCGGCCTCGACTTCCCGCTCGCGCCCTGGGACGAGCACGAGGATCCGCATGCGCTGGCCCTGGCGACCCTCACCGCCAGCCGTGGTCCGATCGTCGTCGGCAGTGACACCCGCGGCTTCGTGATCGAGGGTCTGCGGCGCGTCGCGCCCGGGCGCGGCTGGTCGGCATCGACCGCGGTGATCGAGCCATCAAGGCGACGCAAGAGCCCGGCGGAGCTGGTGATCCTTCGGCGCGCCAACGAGGTCACCAAGCGGGCGATCGCCGCCGCGGCCACCCGCGCGCGCGAGGGCATGCACGAGCACGAGTTCGCCGACGAGGTGAGCGCCGCGTTGCAGGCCGCGGGCCTCCGCGACACCTGGGTGCTGCCGCTGTTCGGGCCCAACGCCGCGTTCCCGCACGGCACGCCGCAGGGGCGCTCGCTGACCGACGGCGATCTGGTGCTGGTCGACACCGGCGGCCACCTGCACGGTTACGCGAGCGACATCACCCGGACCTGGGCATTCGGCGATCCTTCGCGCATCGACGATCGTCGACGCCTGGCCTGGAACACCGTGCGCACCGCCCAGGCCGCCGCGCTCGCCACCATCCGTCCAGGCGTGCGCTGTGCCGAGGTCGACGCGGCCGCGCGCGCGGTGATCAAGGCGGCCGGATTCGACGGTGACTATCGCCAGTTCACCCATCGACTCGGCCACGGCATCGGCATGCAGGTGCACGAGCCGCCCTACCTCGTCCGCGACGCCGAGCATCGGCTCGAGCCCGGCAACACCATGTCCAACGAGCCGGGTCTCTACCTGCCCGGCGAGTTCGGCATCCGCCTCGAGGACATCGTCGCGGTCACCGAGCACGGCGCGGAGGTGTTCGGGCCGCTCGCTGAATCGCTCGAGCGCCCGTTCGGGTGATCCTGTTCGGCGCGCGCCGGTGCAGCGGATCGGGCGCGGCCCGGGGCGATCAATCCAGGCGCGGCCTGCGGTTTGGCACTGAACCACGCCGTCCTCGCCTGGCGCCGCGAATCGGGCCCGCGACGCCACACCGCAGATTTGCCCATCACGCCCGCGTCCCGACGCGTGAGCGGATCGCCGCGAGTGGCGAGTGTCGGCAATGCATGAACATTCGGATATGCCCGCGCCGATCCGCCTGCATGCTCGCCTCACCGCGTTTCGCGTCTGGCGCCGCATGCAAACCCAAGAACCTGGCAAACCGCTGGTGCTCGGTCGGTGAGCGCGCGACGAGCACCCGATCCTCAACGCTGCGAGGGGTACACAAGATGGCGCACAAAACAGCCGGAACCATAACCACGAGTGATAGCGGCAGGATCGTGACGTCCTGCCTGACCCTCACGCTGGCCGGGGCCCTCCTCGTATGCACGGACTCGGCCTGCTCGGCATCAAACCACCCGGCCGACACTGCCGACGGCGCCGACTCGCCCGGCACGATCGACCCCACCCCTGCCGACTCCTCCGCCCCGGATGACTCGCATGGCCCGCCAGACGCGCCCGGCTCCTCCGGCCCCGGTGACCCGGGTGAATCGCCCACCGACGATTCGTCCGGCGCGGGCGACTCGTCCCCGACGGACGGGACCACGGGGCCCGCGGAGCCGCCCAATGACTGCGCCCTGTTTAATCCGTCGCTCGCCGTCGATTGCGGCGAGATATCCCGCATCGTCCCCACCGGCGTCGGCGTGTCCGAGGCCCACGTGGTGCGCCGTTACTTTCGCCTCGAGGACGCCACCGGCGCCGCGCTGGGCCCCGCGTATCACGAGTGTCTGCTCGTCACCAACAGCGAGTGCGAGGCCGTCCCGCTCACCCTCGAACCCGCGCCGAGCCGCGCGATCACGGCGCTGCTGGTGCGTCCCTCCGACGACCCCACGGCCAACGCGGCGCTCGCCGAGGCGCTGGCGAACTTCATCGACGGCCGGCCCGACGACGAGCCGATCGGTGTATTTCGCTGGGGCGCCGCGGTGACGCAGATCTCGACGCCGACCGCCGACAAGAGCCGCCTTCATCGCCTCGTGGCGAGCGGGCTGCAGCCGCTCGAGGGGGACGGCCTGCCGATCGCCGACGCCGTCGCAGCCATCGCCGGGTCGCTGGCCGCGATCCAGCGCGACAGCCACCTCGGCCTTCGCCAGCTGCTGGTCGTCGCGCCCGGCCACGCGCCGCTGGACCCCAAGGCGCTCGCGCTCGGCGGCGAGGCAGCGCCCATTCGCGTCGAATTGCTCGCCGACGCCGAGGTCGAGGCCGCGCTCCAGGGCGCGCATACGCGCCTCGACGCCGCGCTCGCTGCAGGTCAGCTGCTCATCCGTCAATGTGGCCTCGACCCGCAGCCGGGCTTACACATCCACACCGCCGGCGACGGCCCGACGCTCCCGCTCCCGGACGTCACCATCGCGGGCGCGGACCAGGCCGAGGGCCCGCCCGGCTGCGACCCGATCGATGACAAGGCGACCCCCGCGCTGCCCGAGGTGATCGCCATCGAGTTCTCGCCGGAGGAGCAGCTCGAGTACAAGGCGCGCGTCAAAGATCTCAGCAAGGAGGCCTTTTACGGGTCGGTGCGCACCAACCTCAACGCGCCGGGCATACGCGCGCGCGTCAAGCTCAAGCTCCACGGCCAGGGGTCTCTCGACTGCGAGCGCAAGTCGATCGCGGTCAACTATACCGATGACCTGCCGCGGCAGTGGCTGCCCGACTCGGGCACCGACCGGTTCTTGCTGGTATCGATGTGCAAGGACGACCGCTACATCACCCAGTTCACGGCCAACCAGTTGATGGCGCAGCTCGGGCTGCTCGCGCCCAAGTTCCGCATGGTCGAGCTGAAGATCGGCGGCGAGAGTCAGGGCCTCTACCAGCTCATCGAAAAGCCCCAGGCCGTGCTCGAGCAGGGCACCACCCGCGCTCGCGTGATCGTTCGCCGGCGCAGCGACATCGAGGGCGCCAAGCCCGAGCTCGACTACGCCGTCGACGACGAGATGCAGGCCCTCGCGGACTATGAGACCTTGCTCAGCCAGGCCGAGGCCCTCAAGGGCGACCCGCTGCTCGCATGGCTCGACAAGTCCATGGACCTCGACCAGTACCTGCGCTGGATCGCGTTGATGAGCCTGCTCGAGTCCGGCGACTTCATCGACGAGGTCTACTTCATGTCGACCGAGGTCACGGGACCCAAAGCCAGCCCCGCGGACTACTTCAGCATCTCGACCTGGGACCAGGACGACATCTTCAAGGCCTGTCACGGCGGTGGCATCAATGCGATCGTCGACCCGCACGGCCTGCTCAACTGCACCGAGGGGCGCCTCGACCACGCGATCTTCGCCGAGCCCAAGGTCTACAAGCGCTTCGCCCAGATGCTCGAAACGACCCTCGGATGGCTCGACCAGGCGACCTTCGACGCCGCGACCAAGGTGAGCGAGGACGCGGCGCTCGCGGTCCTCGTGAGCGACGAGGCGCGCGCGGCCATGGTCGAGCTGCTCGACGACAACCCCAAGGCGCTCGCGTACGACGTTGCCAGGGAGGAGGTGCTCGCGCGTGGGGCGGAGCTGCGCAAGCGGTTTGCCAAGCGGCGGGCGCTGCTCATCGACCTGCTCGCGGCGTACAAGCCGTGACGCGCGAGAAGCTCCTCGGCGCGTGTTCGACCTGATCTCCCTGCGATCAAGACACTCACATAAGGTCTCGAAGGTCTCGCGGCGCTCCGACCAACCCAGAAACTGAAACCGCCACGGTGGGTGGCGGCCCGATGGGTCGGAGGGCCGCGAGGTCCATTCGTCAGGGGACGATATTCCACGAGCGCGGGGCTCGCAGCGCCGGAAGCAAGCCGGGCCGCGAGCTGTCCCCGTTGTCGGTAATGAACGCGGTTGTCCCGCTCCGCTCGCGGCTTCGAAGGTCGGGCCCGGTGGAGCCGGCCTTGATGCTGCTGCACTTCGATGTCACAGAGTAGCCGCGCCGGCACGGCGACGGATCATCGATGAGCGCACAGGGCCGCGTATACGACCGAGGTGTCGGCGAGCGGCGTCTCGAACTCCTGCGGGCGCTGGCGCTGGCGACGGTCTCGACCACGTCCGCCGACGAGACCTGTCGCCGGGCCGCGGATGTGCTCGCCGGATATGCGAAAGAATTTCCGTTCGTGCTGTTGTTCCTGGTCGACGAGGCCGGCACGACCGCTCGCTTGACGGCCCGGGCCGGCCTCGAGCCCGGGGCGCGCGCCGCTCCGGCGCAGGTCTCGCTCGACCATGATGATACCGATAACACCGGTTGGCCGCTGGCGAAGGCCCGTGCCACGGGGGTTCGAATCGAGGTGCTCGACGTCGAACGACGTTTCGGTCCGGTCCATGTCGGCACATCGGCGGAGCCGATCGCTCGAGCGGTCATTGTCCCGCTGCATGGGCCGGAGGCGCCGCCCCTCGGGTTTTTGGTCGCGGGCCTGGGTCCCCATGGCTCGCTCGCCGAGCACGAGACCGACGAGCTCGGCGAGCTCATCGCGATCCAGCTGGCGAGCACGCTCGGGCATGTGCGCGCCTTCGAGGCCGAGCGGCAGCGGCTCCAGGTCCTGACGACGGCGCAGCATTTGGCGGCCGAGACCTTGAAGACCAGCGAGAGCCGGTTTCGCACGATCGTGCGCCAGGCGGCGACCGGCGTCGTCCAGGCCGACGCGAGCGGCAAGATGACCCTCGTCAATCAGCGCTGGTGCGAGATGCTCGGCTACACCGAGGCCGATCTGCTCACCATGAACATCGCCGACATCACCGCGGACCTCGCGCCCACGCTCGCGGCGGTCAAGCGGCTGGCCGAGGGCGGCCCGGACTTCGTCATCGAGAAGCGATATCGCCGCAGAGACGGCTCGCTGCTGTGGGCCAGCAGCAGCGTCAGCGCCCTGCGCGGCGCCGCGGGCGAGTACCTCGGGCTCGTCGCGGTGGTCGTCGACATCAGCGAGCATAAGCGGACCCAGCAGTTCCTGCTCGAGCAGCGCAACCTGCTCGAGGGCATCGCCGCCGGGAAACCGCTGGACGAGTGCCTGACCGCGGTGACGCGGGCCATCGCCAGGCTCGGGCCGGACGCCCGCGCTTGCATCTTGCTCGCCGACCCCGAGCGGCAGAGCTTCCCCTGCGCGTATGCAGCGGACATTCCGGAATCGTTCCAGCTCGGCCTCAAGGGCGCGGCGATCGACGACCGGGCGATCGGCACCTGCGGGGAGGCGGTGTTTCGCGGCGAGCCCGTCACCTGTCCGAACATCGCCGACGACTCGCGGTGGTCCAGGGGTTGGCGCGATCTCTGCGTCGAACATGGCATCCTCGCGTGTCACTCCGAGCCCGTGATGGGCACCGACAGTCGACCGCTGGCCTCGCTGATGCTCTGCTTCGATACACCGCGCGAGCCGAGCGTGTGGGAGCGCAGCCTCGCCGAGTTCGGCACCCACGTCGCCAGCATCGCCATCGAGCGCGACCGGGCGATGCAGGCGGTGCGCGACAGCGAGGAGCGGCTGCGGCTGATGGTCGAGAGCGTCACCGATTTTGCGATCTTCACCACCGACCCGGCGGGCATCGTTACCACCTGGAACACCGGGGCCGAGGCGGTGTTCGGGTGGCCCGAGGCGGAGATCGTCAATCACAGCACCGAGCTGCTGTACACCGCCGAGGACCGGGCCGCCGGCGTGCCGGCCGAGGAGCTGCGGCTGGCCCGCGAGACCGGCCGCGCCAGCAATGAGCGCTGGCATGTGCGCAGGGACGGCACCCGGTTCTTCGCCAGCGGCGTCGTCACGCCCCTGCACGACGATCGTCGGGTCGGATTCACCAAGGTCATCCGCGATGTCACGATCCGCAAGCGCACCGAGGACGCCCTCGCCGCCCGTGTCGCGGAGCTGGCGACCCTGTTCGACGTCGTCCCGATCGGCCTGTGTGTCGCCGACGATCCCGCTTGCCGGATCATCCGCCTCAACCCGGCGATGGCCCTGCTGCTGCACCAGCCGGGGGATCGCACCATCTCGCTCGCGGCCCCCGCCGAGGTCCGGCTCAACTGGCGGATGTACAAGGGTGATCAGGAGCTCGGCCTGCATGACTTCCCCATTCAGCGAGCCGCCCGCGGCGAGACCTTCCACGACAACTTCTGCGTCGTCATCGAGCACGGCCCCTCGCTCGATCTCGAGGTATTCGCCGCGCCGCTGCGCGACGCCCGTGGCCGCGTGACGGGGGCCGTCGCGGCCTTCCTGGACATCACGGAGCGGACCCGGGCGGAGAAGGTCCGACTGGCGGCCGAGCGCGCGCTCAAGGCCTCCGAGGAGCGGCTGCGCCTCATGGACCGACTCGGCGAGGCGACCCGGGCGGCGACCGATCCGGAGGGCATCATGGTCGCGACGATCCGCCTGCTCGGCGAACACCTGGGCCCGACGAGATGCGTTTATGCCGAGGTCGCGGGCGACGGCGGTCGATTCGAGATCCGTCACGAATGGACCGCCACCGGCGCGACAGGCACGCTCGGGATATATACACCCGAGCAATTCGATCCCCGGGCCGTCGCCGACATACGGGCGGGCCGAACATGGGTCGTCCGCGACTTCGCCCGGGAGGTCCCCGCATACGCGGGCGGAGACCTGATGTGCGCCATGGGCATCCGGGCATGCATCGTCTGCCCGGTGGTCAAGGACGACCGACTCGTCGCCATGATCGGCGTCCATCAGGACATGCCGCGCGACTGGACGGACGATGAGGTGTCCGTGCTCGAGGAGGTGACCGAGCGCGCCTGGGCGCACATGGAGCGGCTGCAGGCGATCGTCGCGCTCCGCGAGGCCGATAAGCGCAAAGACGAGTTCCTGGCCACCCTCGCCCACGAGCTGCGTAACCCGCTCGCGCCGATCTGCACGGGCCTCGCCCTGCTGCGCATGAACCCGACCGGCGACGCGGCGGAGAAGACCCGTGACATGATGGAGCGACAGACCAACCATATGATCCGCCTGATCGACGACCTGCTCGACGTCTCCCGCGTCAGCCGCGGGAAGGTCAATCTCAGGAAGAAACGGGTGACGTTGCGCTCGGTCCTGGAGAGCGCCGTCGAGACCAGCCGGCCGGCCATCACCGCCCGGAGGCACGAGCTGATCGTCGCCATGACCGACGAGCCGCTTTATCTCGACGCCGACCCGACCCGCATCAGTCAGGTCGTGAGCAACCTGCTCCACAACGCCGCCAAGTTCACCCCGGACGGCGGTCGCATCATATTGACGGCGCAGCGCGACCGCGACGAGGCGCTCATTCGCCTCACCGACACCGGCCTGGGGATCCCTCCTGACATGCTGCCCCAGGTCTTCGATCTGTTCACGCAGGTCGGCCATGGCATCGACCGCGCGCAGGGCGGGCTGGGCATCGGCCTCTCGCTGGCGCGACAGATGGTCGAGATGCACGGCGGCGCCATCACGGCCGACAGCGCCGGACCCGGACTGGGCAGCACCTTCACCGTTCGTCTGCCGCTCGCCGGCGCTGGCACGGACGAGCCCGTGACGGCGCCGGCGGAGACGCTCACCGCAATGGAACCCGAGCACTGCCGCATCCTCGTGGTCGACGACAACACGGACGCGGCCCAGGGCCTCGCCATGGTCTTCGAGTCCAGCGGCCACGACGTCGAGATCGCCCACAGCGGGCCAGCGGCCCTCACCGCCGCCGAGGTCTTTGCCCCCGAGATCATCTTCCTCGACATCGGTCTGCCCGGCATGAGCGGCTACGAGGTCGCCCGCGCGGTCCGGGCCCTGCCAGGTCTGTCCAATGTCATCCTCATCGCCCTCACCGGTTATGGGAGCGAGGCCGACAAGGCGCGCAGCAAGACCGCGGGCTTCGACTTCCACCTGACCAAGCCCGTGCAGGTGGCCACCGTCGAGGCCGTGCTCGCCCGGGCCCTGCTCGCAATGCACGATTGACCAGCCGATGATTCCGCCGGCGGTTCATGGCCGCCAAACGCTTCAGGGCACCGCATCGACCTGCGCGAGCGCGGCCGCCAGCATCGCCGCACGCGAGGCCGCCCGCGCGCCCTCCTCGCTGCTCACCCCGCCCGATTCGGTGAACATCGCCGCCGCCCGCACGAACAGCTCGCGCGCCTCTTCCTTCGCGCCATTCGCCTCCGCCAGCTGCCCCAGCCCCTCCAGCG
>ERZ795056.861-NODE-861-length-37112-cov-87.447932_pt1 | contig 37112 bp, 27 predicted proteins | sample MGYA00375140_ERZ795056 | MGnify/ENA primary metagenome ERZ795056 (study PRJEB30185, sample SAMN05720227) | activated sludge metagenome | isolation source: Anaerobic digester | place: USA | collected 2015-03-09 ...
CGCCGCTCCCGCGATAAGTAGCCCCACTATCAATAAGAAACGGATATAAAGCGGAACATTTCTCTTCATTTCTTAACCCCCCTCAGTACTCATTCATATATCATCTGATTAAAATTTTACGCCGCGCGATTCGTTTTGCTCTGAACGGACGCGCGTTTGCACGCAGGAAACTGAACGCCCGTCGCGTTTTGCCTATAATTGGAAATCTCTATAGGTTTGAGATAGAATCCGATATAACTGCGGGTTTTGTTGTTCGGGCGTTTTACTCACGTCAGGGTATCGGTAAATCAGAACCCCGATATCGTTGATATCGATGATTTGCGTATCGGGATAACCCGGTAACGGACTGTTTACTTTTATTTCAATGATTTCGTTCGCGCGAGAACGCGAGCGAATCCACCCGGTTTTTTCTCCGGATCGATCGGTGAAGCAGTTTAAGTATACAATCTCCGGGAATGTCGCCACGCCCGTGTTCTGTGAGACAAGCAATCGCCGCACTTCTTCGGGATTATCCAGTCTGAAAACGTACGGGGTGACGATCTCCGCATCGTATTGGGTTTTCTTTTCCGGTTGCGAGAGCTCATTCACGCTCTGACGGATGAGCGCGGCGTCCACGCTGATCTGAACGGAAACCGGCGCTCCGGTGTAGGGATTCGTCGTGACCGTCGTCGCCCTGACAGGCGTCGCCGCGGGAGCCGGTTTCGGTTTGGATCCGAACAGGTTTATCCCGAGCGAAGGCAGCGTAAAGAAGACCATCACCAACGCGACAGCCACTAAGATGACGATGAGGATAATCAGTTTAAGCGTTTTATTATCTTTTTTCTTCTTAGGAGGCATCTCAATCACCTCTTGCTGAGTTTTTCGTTATACTGGATCGACTTGACTTCAAGATTTCGTATATTGAAGGTCGTCGTTTTCGGCTCGCTAATCAGTATCGGCATTTTTTCCGTATTGCTGGCGTTGAATCGGTTGATTTCCAAAGTGTAGGCGTTTCCAAAGTAGCTCAATAGTTCGGAGAAGGCTTGCGCGCTGACTTCACCCGAGAAGGTCAGGGTCTTTCCATTCACCGCCGGTTTCAGGTTGTAGCTCCGCAGAAAGGCGTCTAATTGCTCGAACTCGCTTTTTTGGCTGTCGATCAGTCGGGCATATTGCGTGTACTGGTTGCTTTCGTTATCGTGTTGGCGCCAGGTCTGTTCGTATTCCTGCGCGATCAAGGTCAAGGTCTCCCGTTGTTTTCGAAAGTCCAGGGTGGGCAACACGCCGAAGATGACAACCGCCGCGATGAAAATGCCAATCGCCAATAGTATTCCGAAGGTTCTTCTGAATGCCATACCCTTCACCTTCCTCAATACTTGCTCGTGTCAACGGTTATTTTTGTTTTTAAGGCGGAAAGCTCCATGAATCCCATCTGTTGCGACTGATTCCGCGTGTTTCCGATGATCTGATCGATATTCCTCAGGACGTCGTTGTAGAACAGAAATTGGGCGCTGCCGGCCTTTAACGGTATATCGTAAAAGTCGATCTCGATTTTGGATTTTCGTTCGATTAGGATGCTGTCGATGAAAACGCGTTCTTCTCGACTGAACTTTTGATAACTCTCGTCGATCGCCTGAAAGAACTTGCGGGTAATCATGGCGTAAACGAGGGAGCGTTCGAGATTCCGTCGTTCGCTCTGAAGTATCGAAATCTGGGTCTTCGTCTCCTCATCCTTCGCATTCAGCAACCGAATGCTGCCTTCGTAATCGGAAATGGGCGTAGCGCGCAGGACGATGCCACTTTGGGGGTTTGTGGCGCGAATCTTCTGCATTTCATTGTTCTTCAGGGTCATTAAGGTGACGCGATAGCCCAATACGGGCAGCAAGAGGATTACGATCAGGAATAGGATCGTCGTGATTTTAAGCTTCTGTTTTTTGTTTTTGTAGAGGTTTATGTTTACCAAAACCGCTTCCCCCCCTCTCCGTTTCCCTAATAAACTTATAGTTGCCGATTTCACGAATGCCGCGATAGCTCAACCCAACTACCGTTCGGTAAAGGTCCAAATCTTCCGGGAAGTCCTGTTTAAGCGGTATGCGGACGATCGGCGTACCGTTTAAAAGGCGCATGTTGCGCGCGATCATCTCAAGGTCCAGTGTAAGACGATGGTTCAGTGAGAGGAGGTAGAGAGCGTCCACCTGATTGATCGCGTTCGCGATTTGAGAATTGTTCAGGACCAGGCGCATCGCTTTTTCCGTTTCAAACAGGAAATTCCGGTAAATCTCGTCAATTGCGGGTTCTATGTCTTTTACATATCCCAGCGAACCGATTTCAGAACCCTGCGCGATCGCGGTGAGCACTTCTTCCACATCGATGGACATACCTCTCAAACGGTCCAGCAGCGTTTTAATCGTCATCGGGATTTCGGTGACATTATAGATGCTGCCGTCGAGAAAGGAGAAGAGCAAAGAATATTGGATATCCATACACGCCAGAAAGCAGAAGTGGTTGCCCGGCTTCATATTCCCCAGAAAGGTTTTGCTATCGATTAGCTCGAAGTATTTCATACTGTCCGGCAATAAAACATCGGGCTCTGGCGACCGCCCTTCCGAGAAGAGGCGGCTGAGATATTGATCGAGGGATTTGCGTTTCGTCGCAAAGGCTAAGTGCCGAGTTTTTTCAAGAAGAGTTTTGGCTTCCCGTATCGGCCGGGCTACCTGAACGACAAGTTCGCTGACGGGAATCGTGAAGTCTTCAGACATCTTGAACTTGATGGCGTTGGCCAATTGTTCTTCGGAGAGGTCCGGCATCTGTTGGACCGAGGTGATTAGCTTTTCCGACGGAAAGTTGAGAACGACGAAGTCCTCCGCATCGGGCGAGAGGGCTTCGATCGCGTTCTTAAAATGGGTGATCTGCGTGTCCGAAACGATCTCGTCCGTAAAAGAAGGATGCGCCTTCATGATCTTTTTCAGTACTTTGACTTTTTTCCCCGAAAGGCGCAGCAAAATCGCTTTCGTTAAAAACGGATTCGTTTCCAGAGCTAAGACTCTACGGTTAAAAATCTGCACAGAGAATCCCCCCACCCGCTATGGAATCTTCGAGAATCGGATCTCTGCAGTGACCGGAGGTATACTCAACCGGTAATAGTCGTCGTCTTTGACGACGCCCACACTGCTTCCCTTCTCGATAACGCCGAAATGATTGAATACGATACGAAAATCATCCATGAAGCGAAATCCACATATGACCGTGTCTTTTTCTATGAAGAACGCTTTTTGTTTCAATTGGATCAAGGCTTCGTTGCGGGTTTTACTCATCTGCCTCTCGACGGCGGCAACAAAACTCTCCGGTTTTCCCACCGCAATATCAGAAAACGAAGAGGTCCAATGGACGAGAAACGCGGTCTCGATCGATACGGTCACCAGGATATAGAGGACAAACTCAACCAATGACCAGCCTTTTCGTCCATCCATACCGTTCCAACACAGCCATGAACCGATTAGAATTTCGTTAGGTTCTGTTGACCCGAAAACATCGAACTGTACATCGCGTAAGCGATCAATCCGATAAAACCGCCCACGATCACCATCATCGCCGGTTCCAACATCGAAACCAATTGCTTGACCGACGTCCGGACCTTTTCCTCGAAAAAAACGCTGACTTTCTCTAAGACAGTATCCAGTTTACCGGTCTTTTCGCCGGTTCCCACCATCGCGATCACGATTCCGGGAAAGAGCTCGGTATCAGAAAAAGCTTGTTCAAGCGTCACACCCGATTTAATCTGTTCGGCCATTTCCTGCGCCGTTTTTTCGAACCGGACATCATTCGCCGCCTTGCTCGCAAGTTCCAGCGCCCGAATGATTTCGACCCCCGCGCTCACCATGACGGCCAGCGTTCGGCAATAACGTTCCAATGAACTGTTTTTCCGTATATTTTTCACTGCCGGTATCACGCTCATAATATAAGAAAGCGCTTTTTTCCCGGCAAAGGTCTTTAAATAGTACAGAAGGAATACGACCAGGCCGACTAAAGCGATAAGCAAGATGATCCAGTTGCTCCGGATAAACGTGCTGGCTTGCATCAAGACGGCCATCATTCCTTCTGCCGCGCCGCCAAAGGCTTCGACCAGTTTTGGCAACACAAAAACGAGAATACCGATCACCATAATCACTGAAAAACCCATCACGAAAACCGGGTAAGAAGTCGCCGATTTGATCTCGTCTTTAAGCCGTTTCTGGGACTCGTAGAAACCCGCCACTTTTTCGAGGGTCTCGGACAACGTACCGCTCGTTTCCCCGGCTTCGATAAGATTGACAAAGAGATCATCAAAGGCTTTTTCGTTGTCAAGCGCTTCAGAAAAGCTCATTCCGGCTTCTATGTTGGAGAGAACACTCACGATAATCCCTCGAAACTTGGGAGAAAAAACTTCCTGTTCCGCTAAAGTGGCCAACGCGTTCGCCAAGTTGACGCCCGCTTCGATCATGGTGGCTAACTGACGGGAAAAGGTCATGATGTCCAACAATCGAAGCGTCATAATCCGCTTGCTTTTTCTTTCTACGATCGTCTCAAGGGCCAGAACGACATACCCTCTGTTAATCAACGAGGTTACCGCAGAAGCTTCATTTGCGGAATTCACCATACCGGTTATTCGGTTGCCACTCGTGTCTGTCGCTTTGTAACTGTAATTGGGCACGTTTTTCACCTATCTGCGCGCTATTTGTCCAAACCCCTTCGTTTGAGTTCATCCAGCCCGCGCGGGTCGTTAATTTTTTTCAAAGCTTCTACCGCAAATTTATAGACGGCCATTTCGATGCTTTTTCCTGTTTTCGGATCCACACTTTTCAAAAGCGTCGTATCGTTCAACAAAGCGAACAACGGATAAACGGCGCGGACATCTTTAATTTCCCCGAGCGCGTAAGCGGAGAAGGCTTTAATCACCGCGTTAGGGTCCGAAAGCAAGTTGATCAGGTATAAGGTGGCGCCGGGATCCTTTAGTTCCCCGAGCGCGATCACGGCCTGCATCCGAACGTTCTCGTCTGTATCCCGCAGGAAAGTAATCAAATAGGGCAAATTCTCGGAAGATTTGATCCGACCCAAGGCATTGGCGACGGTGCGGCGAACGACGGGATTAAACGATTCCGCCTGGCCGTATAGGATTTCGAGCGCCTTGTCGTTGCCGATCGTGACCAAAGTGTTCAGAATGTTGATTTTCACCTCATCGGAATAGGTTCTTTGGAAAGCGACCATCAAGGGATCGATCGCCTTTTCCCCGATTTGCGAAAGCATCGATACGGCTTTGGATTTGTAGGCTTCGTTCGTCAGAAGATTCGTCAGGAAATTCGCAACTTCCACGATTCCGTCCGGGTTATTGATATCGATGATAATTCGGGAAACGCGCAACCCCTGATCGTAATCCTGCATGATCCCATTCAACTTCAATTTCGTGACGAGGTAAGGAATCGCCAGTTCTCCGAAATTGATCAAGGCGCCGTCGATGCGCACATCGTCGTCGGAGCTGAGCAGCCAAACGATCGGTTCCACAGCCAAGAGACTCCTGATTTGCCCGAGCGACCAGACGGCCGATAGTCGAAGCTCTCTGTCTTCGTGGTCCAGATACGTTAAAAGCAAGGGTTCGATTTGGGGTTCGAATAAATAACCCATCGCTTCCAAAGCGACGCGTTTTTCAGCATTGTTGCCGTGATTTAAGACCTGAAGCCATTCTTCGTAAGTCAACCCTTTGTAAGCGTTTGCAAAAAGCGATGCACTCAAAGTAAAGAAAATCAGGATGTAAAGCCATTTTCCCCTACGCATACAACCCCCCTCGAATGAAATCCGATAAAAATTGTTTTTTCCTCATCCTATTTCGTATAATCTACCTGCATTTGCAAAAGCATCAGGCCACAACAGAGGAACCCCTCGCTGGCGCAAATGATCAATGATCCTCTTTTTTACCCCCCTGGGCGCTATGGCAATAGCGCCCATTTGGTTTAGAGGAGCGGAAAAAACGCGATAATATGGTTCTATTGTACAACAAACGGAATTTTTTCGCAACCTTATCCTTTTGTTAATTCTTCTTTTCGATCCTTTAATGAGCAAAATCAACGGCGATGCTTCCAGGATTCTCGAGGTCGCTAATTGCGCCAATGGAAACGGGCTCTCTTCTATTTAAGACGTAATCGTATCCGATCTTTTCTTATTTGAGCCTTATTTAGCCCCGAACTTCGTTCGGCCATCGTAATATCTAAAAATGAACCGCCCTTTTCACCGAGGTTTAGCGGGGGGCGGTTCTTATAACCTCCGAAAAGTTCTTCGGATTCTCCAACCACGTCTTCGCTTCTTCTAAAGAATCGGTGTAGTGAAAATCATTCCAGCGGTTTGCCTCCAGGACCATATCCGCGAACTTTCCCCTCACCTTCACAGAATCCAGAATCCAGACCACCCGAACCCGATAGGTCTGGAGTTTCCCTAAGAAGGCGCCGGCTACCCCGGTTCCGAGCCGATAGAAATCTTCCGGTACATTCGCCGCGTACAGAATCGCCCGATCCCGGTCGTTTTCCCCGCAAAAGCCGATAAAATCAAGCAGATCGCTTTCGTTCTCAATAAACCTCTCTTCGCTGATGGATTCGACATACCCCTCTCTGAGAGCAACGTAATTTCCGGGTTCCAATTCTACCTTCGCTCCCTTTTTTTATCCATCACGGCATAGGCCGCATGTACGATGTCTTGCGCCGTCATATGGTATTTTTCCATGAGGAAGTCCGATTTTCCCACTTCCCCGAAATGATCCTGTATACCGATCCGAAAGACCGGAACCGGGCAGTGTTCCGTAACCACTTCCGCAACCGCTGAACCCCACGCGTTCAACACGCTGTGGTTTTCGGCCGTCACGATCGCCCCTGTCTCGCGAGCTGCCCGAATGATGGTTTCCGCGTCTACCGGCTTTAGGGTGTGCATGTTCAGTACGCGGGGACGAACGCCTTCCTTCCGTAGCATCTCTGCAGCTTTCAGAGACGGTTTTACCATCATGCCGCTGCAAATAATCGTAACGTCTTCTCCCGCTTCGAGAGTTTCTATCTTTCCGACCTTAAAAGAGCGACCCGGAGCGAACAGGACTTCCTTATTTTTTCGATGCAATCGCATGTATACCGGACCCGGATGATCGATTATTTGAGGCAGCAAAGCTGCCAATTGCGCCGAATCGGCAGGTTCGACAATCGTCATGCCGGGTAGGTTTCGCATTATCCCGGCATCTTCGAAACTCATATGGGTTCCGCCGTTCAACTCCGCGCTCACGCCGGGATCCGCGCCGCCGATCTTCACCGGCAACTTTGAGTAAGCGATTGATATCGTCACCTGGTCGAAGGCTCTCCGGGTGGCGAACGCCGTGAAAGAATGCGCGAAAGGGATCTTCCCCATCGACGCCAATCCGGCTGCGATACCCATCATGTTCGCTTCCGCCACGCCAACGTTGACGATGCGGTCCGGGTATCGTTCTTTGAAGGCTTTCGTCCCGGTCGAACTCATCAAGTCAGCTTCCAAAAGAACGATCCGGTCATCTTTTTGAGCATAGTCGATCAATAGGTCCGCGTAGACCTTTCGCATCTCCAATCCTTCGTACATCCCTTTCACCCCTCACAAGACGAAGCGGGGTCGCTTTCTTTTCGCAGTCGATCCACCGCTTCTCGCCACTGTTCGTCTGTAATCGTCATATTATGAGAACTCACTTTTCCTTCACAGAAGTAGGCGCCTTTGCCCTTGGTCGTGTTCAGAACGATCATCGTCGGTTTGCCCTTAAACCGCTTTCCGAGGACCACCGCGCTATCAACCGCCTCAACGTCGTGACCGTCCACCTCATAGACATTCCATCCGAAAGCTCTCCATTTCTCCGCAACCGGTTCCAATGAGTTGATTTCGGAAACAAGTCCGTCTATCTGCATATTATTGTAGTCCAGAAACGTGATCATATTGTCTAGATGGCGATTGCCCGCAAACATTGCAGCTTCCCAGATCTGACCTTCCTGGCTTTCTCCGTCTCCGATGATCGCGTAGACGCGAACCCCTCGACCATCCATCTGGGCCGCCAACGCCATTCCCACAGCGGCTGAAAATCCTTGCGCCAAAGACCCCGCCGTCATATCGACCCCGGGCGTTTTCAACCGGTCGCAATGGCTGGGGAGGTTCGTATTCGGTTTGTTCAGCGTATCCAACCACGCTTTCGGAAAATAGCCTTTATCGGCTAATACCGCATATAATCCGGGGCCCCCGTGCCCTTTCGATAGAACGAAACGATCCCGTTTGTCCCAGAGGGGGTTTTCCGGATCGACGGCCATGTGTTTGTAATATAGGACCGTCAGCGCTTCGACGATGGATAGGGAGCCTCCGATATGACCGACTCCAAGTTTTCCGATCATCTCTAAAATCAACTGTCGGATTTCGTTCGCTTTCGACGCCAAGCGATTTCTTTCTGTTTCCTCCATCGGTAAGATCACCTCATGCTTTCAATATTGTCTTAGCCTGATTATATAACGAAATGGTATTTTTCAGTTACTTTTATGGAATGGGGCTCTTGCGTATGGTATGATTAGCGTTGGTTTTTTTCTACCCGCGCATGCTTATTTTTGAAGGGGGTAAAGATGTCACTCGACAGCACACCAAACGACCTTTCCGCTGCACATCGCCGCATCGAAGAATGGAAAAGGCGGTTAATCGATGGGTCCCGCAACAATCAACTGATCTACTGGAAACGATCCGAACGCTCCTTAGAAATCGCTTACCCTGACTTTTCAACCGTTTTGTCCGATGTGATGAATCGCAAGCGGCTTCTCTTTTTCAGTTTTTCAGAAAAAGAGGAAGAAGCCTTTTCCGAGGTGGAAAAAACCGACCGTTCTTTCCTTCTGGGACGCGCGCAAGCCCTTGCTTCCCGCTCCTCAAACTACCTGGTCAATCGGAATGTCTTTTTTCGTAAACCGCTGGATCTATTGCTCCGCCGGATGCATTCCCGCGCTAAAACGGACTTCCTGGAGCGCGGCATACGCGTTTTCTACCTGTTCGCCGGGCTGCTCAACTGGATCGACCCGCAAACGGGCCAACCGATTCGTTCCCCTCTGTTTCTCATTCCCGTCGATCTTTTTCCGCCCAGAAAATCCGCCCAGAACGCGTTTTCGTTCATGCTTTCGGAAGACGACGCCTTGATCAACCCCGCACTTGAAGCCAAATTGTTCGACTTGTACAGTTTTAAGTTTCCCGATTTGATCGAGATGGATACCGGGGACGAGATCTCACAATCGATCGAACGATTGGAAGGCGTTTTCGCCGAACGGAACTGGTCGATCGAAAGAACGATCTGCCCCGGTTGTTTTTCTTTCCATAAAATCGTCCTTTACAATGATCTGCGGCAAGAAGAGGAACACTACCTGAACCACCCGATCGTGAGGGGTTTCGCCGGTATCTCCGCGCCCGACTTTCCAGAAATCCCGCGCGTTTCGAAAGAGGAAGGGCCTTTACTTGCAGAAATAGAGACTGATAGGGACCGCTGGCAAATCTTAGACGCGGACAGTTCGCAGCAGGCAGTAATCGAAGCCGCGCTGAAAGGCAAAAATATCGTGCTTCAAGGCCCCCCGGGAACCGGCAAAAGCCAGACGATTTCGAATTTGATCGGAGAATGGATCGCGCGCGGTCAAAAGATTCTCTTCGTGAGCGAAAAGATCGCGGCGTTGGAAGTCGTTAAAAAACGGTTGGAGGAATGCGGATTGGATCGATTTTGTCTAGAACTGCATTCCCATAAAGTAAATAAGAAAACAGTCATTCAAGAATTGAAACGGTCTTACGAAGGCTTGACCGATCCGAACAACGCGAAGGCAGCCGTGAAGGCGGCAGAATTTGACTTTAACAAATTGGAAGCTTTGAAACAAGAGTTGGACGCTTATCCCGATTCTTTGCATCGCACGATCCCCCCTATGGAGAAAAGTCTCTACGAGATGTTCGGCTTTTTGGCTGCATCCGAAGAGACGATCGATTTCGTGGATCGATACGATTTCCTTGGAACCGATAATCAACCCGGCGCCTGGCACGAACGCTTCCCCTCGGTTTTCAAGAAAGTCGCCGAAATTTGGGACGAACTCATACAAAGCCCGGTACAATATTGGCGAGGTTTGAAGTACCAGGATAACCAGTTTTTGATACGCGAAACCGTTGAGAAATCCCTTTCCTCCCTCGCCCAAAGCGTGATGGAGGTCCATCAGATGCTCCAACCGCTTTCCCGAACCTTGTCCTTCCTTCCCCGATCGCTTCGGGATACGGAAAAAACCTTGGCCGCTTTCGATCTTCTGCGTGACGTGGGCGCTTTACCGCCCGAATGGCTGTCCACCGATACGCTCGATAGATCGCGGCAAACGCTCCTGCGGATCATTCGCAAAGAAGAGCTTTTCCAGAATACCGTCGAGAAGTATAAAGAACGCTTTCACGCGGAATTTCTGAAGCAGAGTCTACCACAGATCGACCGCAACCTCGTGGAGAGGTTCGGCGCGCTTCCTCTGAACAAACTGGAATCGCTGTCGCTTCAAACCCAGTGGCTTCAAAAAAACCTGAAAACCGCTTACGATACCGTTTCTTCCCTTCTAACCGGGATCAATACGGATCCGAATACGCTTCTTTACTCGCAATTTGAAACCTATTGGCGGGTGATGGCCGCGTTGTCCCAAACAGACGGTCATCCCTCCCTCAACTGGCTCTCACAACCGCAAAAGTTGAGGGAAGCGCGGGAGCTTCTTAGAACACATCGTCCCGCGCTGGATACGCTTCGGTCTAACCGCGCTTACCTGCGTGAAAAATATACGGAACAAATCTATTCGCTGGATCTGGCCGTGATGATCGAAAAGATGGATTCTTTCTTTTTCACCTTCTCGAAACCGATGAAAGCCCTAAAAGAGTGCGCCTTATCCGGCAAATTAACGCAAAGCTGGAAAGAGGACCTGAAGAAAGCGCAGTACGTGAAAGAGCAGGAGCCGGAGCTCCAAAAGGCTTTCATCGCGATGAACGATCTTCCGGGTGGCGCAACGATGAATCCCTCCGAGTATTTGGAAAAGTTTATGAAGCGTTATGAGTCGACGGTTTCTTATGAAGAAAAAAATGAAGAAAAGTATATCGCGATCGAGATCCTTTCGCGAATAAAAACCGATGCGGCCTTTTCGTCGCAAGTTGCTGCCGTATCCCAAGCCTTTCAAACAATCCAGCAGATCTTTGGCGAGATTCGCGAGATTTGTGGGGCCGATCTTCGATCGGTATTCCTGCCCATGACGGCGGGGGAATCACTGCGCGCGATCGACGAATACCGGCAGGCTTTGATCCCGCTGATCAACTTTTACAGGACCGGCGAAGGGTTCTTGAAACAAGGGGCGGCGTTGCCGATGGCCACACTCTCCGAACTGTCGCGCGCGATCGGGGAGATCAACGAAATCCAAGGGTATCCAAAAGAAAAAGCGATACTACTGGAAAAGATAGAGACGTCGGGGGCAAAAGCGCCGACTACCCTCCCCGAGATGCGGAAGCTGAACACCCAAATGGAACAAATCCTTCAGGCGGCAAAGTTTTTGAGGAGCGCGGGCTTTCCCCCGGAAAAATCCGAAAGCTCCGATCATCCTTGGAGAAAATTGAACCAACCGGCATTTTTCCAGACCGTCTTAACACAACGAGATCAGGACCGGCTTAAAGAAGCCCTTCGCTTACTCACCGCGCGCCGTCAAGCGCTGCTCGCGTTGTTCGACCCCCAGTCGTGTCTGTGGACGAAAGTTTTCGGAGAGGATGTTTCCTATACGGCTCAAATGAAGTATCTTGCAATACTTAAGGATCATCTCGGTCAAATTCCCGCCTGGATACGATTCGAGACAACGATAGCCGAAGAGGGGCGCTCTCCGATCACACAATTTCTGGCATTGGCGATGAGCGCCCGCGTACCCGCGAAAATGTTACCCCATACCCTACTGAAAACCCTCTACAAGCAGACGATTAAACGCGAATGGGAACGAAATAACGTTCTGAGGCATTTCACTCCGCGATACCGGGAAGAGCAGATAGAAGAGTTCAGAAAGATGGATCGGCAAAGTATTCGGGTCACGCCTTCCCGAATCGCGAGAAGGGTCATGGAGCGGATTAAAAAAGACGGCTTGCCGGAGGAAGAGGTTCGGATTCTCCTGGCCGAAGCCGATAAGAAGAGGAATGTCATTCCCGTGAGAAAGCTCTTCGAACGCATTCCCGAACTCCTTTTCTCGCTGAAGCCTTGTATGATGATGAGCCCGCTCACCGCCAGCCAGCTGATCCCGTTGCGATCGCTCGCCTTCGATGCCGTGGTATTCGACGAAGCCTCCCAGATCTTCACCGAGGACGCGATCGGGGCGTTATGCCGGGCGAGGCAATTCGTTATCGCAGGCGATTCCAAGCAGCTTCCTCCAACCAACTTCTTCCAGGTTCTCAGTCGATTGAGCAACGAAGAATCCGAGTCAGCGGAGGAAGCGCTGGAAGATTCGAGCGCTAACTATGACAGCGTGCTGGAGGAGATACAGCGCGTTCCGAATATCCAGCGACTGACGCTCAACTGGCATTACCGCAGCAAATCCGAAGCGCTGATTAGTTTCTCCAATAAAGCCTTTTACAACGATCGACTTGTGACTTTTCCGGAGCCCTATCATAGCAGCCCGGCTCTTGGCGTAAAATACGTGTTTGTCCCCGACGGCGTTTATGACCGTGGAAAGAGCCGCCAAAACGAAGCGGAAGCAAGAAAAGTCGTTGAGCTGGTCTTTGAGCACTTTACCAAACACCCGGCGAAGAGTTTGGGCGTTATCGCGCTGAGCGAAGCGCAGATGGATGCCATTCAGGATGAGTTGGATAAGCAGTTGGTCAAAAACGAAAAGTATCGTAATTTTTTCCTTGAAGACCGACTGAACGGTTTCTTCGTGAAAAACCTTGAAAATGTTCAGGGGGATGAGCGAGACGTCATCATCTTGAGCGTCGGGTACGGCAAAGATAGAACCGGAAAGTTCTCTTTCCAGTTCGGCCCGATCAATCAGCAAGGGGGGGAGCGGCGTCTAAATGTGGCCATCACGCGCGCCAGAGAGAAGATGATCGTGGTGTCTTCAATTTCCAGCGCCGACCTAAGCGTTTCGGGTTCCGCAAGCGAAGGCTTGAGAGCGCTGAAAAACTACCTGGCTTACGCGGAGCAAGGGGTTTGGGAAAGCCCGTCCAAAGCATCCGCCTATGACGAGGCGGCGGACAATGCCTTCAGCGTCGACTCGGACGTGGCGAAGACACTTCAGGAATGGGGATTGACGGTCTTCCGCCACGTGGGGAACGGCCCATTTCGTTTGGATATCGCCGTATTAGATCCGGATGAAGAAGGCGCTTACCAATTAGGAATCGAGTGCGACGGTCCGGAGTATCGGGCGGTCCGATCCACAAGAGACCGAGAGCGGTTGCATTTCGAGGTCCTCCAAAGAATGGGGTGGCGCGTGCATCGGATCTGGTCACCGAGCTGGGTCCAGAACAAAACAGCGGAATTGGAGGCCTTGCGCGAGCGACTACGAATCGAAAAATCCGTTCAAAAACCTCACAATCCAACGTATAGCGGGATCGTCGCCGCTCCTCGTAATGATCAACTTTTAGAACCGAAAAACCAGAATCCTTTGTGAAGGCCGTTTTTCGAGTTCTTTTAAAAATAGTCTCAATCAATTTCACTAAAAAATGAAATCACTTGACAAACCGATAGAAAAAGAGTATTATACCGTGCCATCAATAAGATGGTGAATTATTTTCTGGAGGAAAAAACAGCATGGTAAAAGGCACAGTTAAGTGGTTCAATTCCCAAAAGGGGTACGGCTTCATCACTCAAGATGGAGGCAACGACGTTTTTGTACATTTCTCCGCAATCCAAACTGACGGCTTCAAAAAACTGGAAGAAGGCCAACGCGTCGAATTTGAAGTTCAAAAAGGTGACAAAGGACCTCAAGCTGCGAATGTAAAAGTGATCCAATAAGGATACTATTCGACCGCTAAAACGGGGGGGGAATTCCCCCGTTTTGCTTTTTCAGGGGGAGTATGGGCAATTTTGTCTTTACCGATCTCTACGAAAGAGCTACCAATTATTTCAGGCTATCCTTTCGAGAAGCATTAGGAAAATGGAAACAAATTTCTTTCGAGCAACACCCCATCGCCGAAGGCCTTACCATTGACTCTTATCGGTGCGAACCCTTTCAAAAGGCAGAAAAACTTCTGGTTATTACAGGTGGGGAACACGGCATTGAGGGGTACGCGGCGATCGCATTTTTAGATATCTTTCAAAAGGAGTTCCTGTCGCTCATCGACCGAAATCGCGTCGGTCTGCGTATTTTGTTGCCGATCAATCCCTGGGGGATGAAGCATCATCGCCGTGTGAATGAGAACAACGTCGATCTAAATCGAACGTTCGTTTTGGATCCTGAAGCGATAGATCGCAATGCAAATCCCGCTTATACCGCCGCGTTGAAGCTCTTGCAGGAGGAGAAACCGGTAAGAGGTTACAATCTGGCGCGATTCCGCTTCGCCTGCCGGTATCTTTGGATGGCCAACAGAATCGGGTTTAGCGCCTTAAGAGAAGCCTTAACCTTAGGCCAATTCCAGTATCCCCGGGGCTTATACTACGGCGGCGCTCAAATCCAACCTTCCACCGCCTACATGAAGCGGTACTTCGATGAGGTGTTCTCTTCCTGCGACGATATCGTTCATCTCGATATCCATACAGGCGCAGGACCAAAAAATCGGATGACCATCGTCAATTCCGCTTTTTCTCCGGGAGAATCGTCCGAATATGAACTCCGGTACGGTTATCACCCCATCGTGAAAACCACGAACGACGAGTTCTACGCCATGGTAGGCGATATGATCGACTATATCAATCAAATGGTGCCGGTCAAATTTCCGGAGACGAAGTTTTACTCCACTTGTTTTGAATATGGTTTAGTGGGAGAAAGTCCGTGGGGAAAGCTGAAAAGTCGTCAGGCTATCATCCAGGAGAATCAGGCCTTTCACCACGGGGCGGAATCGGAATCCGTTCACCGCTTGATACGCAAACGCTTCGAAAAGGTATTTTATTCCAGTTCGGAAGAATGGCATAGAGCCATGGCAGAAGATACGCGCCGGGCTTTGTCGGGTATCCTGCGCGCCCATCGTTTTATCACGTAGCCGCCGCTGAAATTGTTTATTCCGCTTTCTTGCCAGAGCCCGTGGGAGGTATGGTAGAATAGGCTGTTCCGAATCCCAGCATAAAACCAGGTGAAGTTATGTATCTACAGGACATGATCCAAAAATTGGACGCCTTCTGGGCCTCCAAAGGATGTTTCCTCTTGCAGCCCTACGATATGGAGATGGGCGCGGGCACTTACCATACGGCAACCGTTTTAGGCGTTTTAGGGCCGAAACCCTGGCATTGCGCTTTTGTCCAACCCAGCCGAAGGCCCACGGACGGAAGGTATGGAGAGAATCCCAATCGGATGCAGCGGTTTCTCCAGTATCAAGTTTTGCTGAAACCTTCCCCGAAAGACTCTCAGACGTTATACCTCGAATCTCTAAGAGCTTTGGACATTCGACCGGAAGAGCATGATATTCGTTTTGTTGAGGATAATTGGGAATCTCCGACGCTTGGCGCGTGGGGAATCGGGTGGGAAGTCTGGCTGGATGGCATGGAGATCACGCAATTCACGTATTTTCAACAGATCGCGGGATATGATGTCAAACCCATTCCGCTCGAAATAACCTATGGCATCGAACGGATTGTGATGTATCTTCAAGGCATCGACAACGTATACGATCTAAAATGGAATGAAAACATAACCTACCGAGAATTGTATCATCAAAACGAAGTCGAGTTTTCGCGTTATAACTTCGAGAAAGCGGATACCGACATGCTTTTCCGGTTGTTCGACATGCATGCGAAAGAATGCGAACGTTTAATCGGTGAAGGGCTGGTCCGGCCGGCCTATGAGCAAATGGTGAAGTGCGCTCACACCTTCAATTTGTTGGACGCCCGGAATGCGATCAGCGTCACCCAACGTCAAACGTATATTGGAGCGATCCGGAATATGACAAAGAAGTGCGCAAAAGCTTACCTCGACGCTCTGGAACCGGGAAATAAAGATCTGAATGCACCGGAAAACGGATGAAGGAAGGTCAGGAAATAAAAAACAACGGGATTTCGTCAAAATAGGAAGCTGAAGTGAATTCGCAGGATGGGTGAAAAAATGGAAGAAATGAAAAGATGCATATTCCCCGAGGAAAGCAGAGAGATCGTGGAGAAGTTCCGATCGGGTCAGACAGAAATCGCTTTTCTCGAGTTGAAACATCACGTCAAAGAATGCCCAGTATGCGCACAACGCTTTGAAGCTTTTTGCGCCGTCGATCATCTATTCACCGGAGCCAAAAAAGATGTCGTTTTATCCGATTATCTAAAACAAGTCACTAAACGGTGCGAGCGGGCCGGTATCGGTCAATCTGAATGTATGACCTTGTACGAGGTTTTTATTGCACATACGTACACGCAAAACACGAGCGGCGATTCGGAAATCGCCAAAGAACTGTCTTTGGCCCAAGAGTTTTATGACCTTTTGGATGTCAATTTACCGGTTGACCGTAAAGGTGTCGGTAAACAAAAAGGGTTTTTATATCGATGGGCGACCTATATGGCGCCTGCGGCGATTGCCTTGATTTTTTCCATCCAATGGGTTTCAGGACCTCTTTTAGCTTCAAATAATGGACCGTCCGTGATAAAAGGCACGTTTTTACCCACCTTTGATTCTCAAGCCTTTTACACGCCGAAAGAGGCTTACAGCACCAGCAAAGTGGAACCGGAATATCGAAACTACGCCTTGCCGGTAGACACCGCTTTGAGGAAAACCTATGATTTGTCTTTCGATTCCGAGGAGACGGAGAACTCGTTCAAAATCATCAATATTTCTTTTAAATAGATCGTAAAAGGTTATTATGCCTTTCATTGTCTATCCGAAGATCAAAAAACAGTCGTTTTTTGATCTTTTTTTATGATCAACATCATAATATAAAAAAAAGGAGAAGCAGAGAGATGAATCGAACACTTGGAAGAATTCCGTTTTCCGAAACTTTGAAGTATACCCAACTGGCGCAAAAAATGATCGAGCAGGGAAAAGACATCGTTCGACTGACCGCCGGCGAACCAGACTTCAATACACCCGACGCTGTTATTGAAGCCGCTTACGTGGCGATGAAGAAAGGGATGACGAAGTATACGAACAGTTCAGGTATCGAAGATCTTCGCGTAGGGATTTCGAAGATGCTTCAGAAATACGGCGTTCAGTACAAACCTGAAGAAATCGTCGTTTCCAATGGCGGAAAACATGCGCTGTTCAACGCGCTTTATGTTTTAACGAATCCCGGGGATAGCGTCGCCGTGATCACGCCTGATTGGGTCAGCTACCTCTCTCAAATCGCGATTTGCGGATGCCAAGCGGTGAAAATCCCCACACTATTCGAAGAAGACTTTTACCCAAGCCCCCAAACGATCCGAGAACACCTGACCCCCGAAACAAAAGTCCTCATTATCAATTCGCCTAACAACCCGACCGGCGCCGTCTATTCGAAAGAACTGCTCGAAGAGATCGCTCGCATCGCCATTGAAAAAGATCTTTGGGTGATCTCCGATGAGGTTTACGCCAATTTGGTTTACGACGGCGAACACACCAGTATCTCGACCTTTCCGGGTATGCGGGAACGCACTGTCGTGATCAATGCCTTTTCGAAATCCCATGCGATGACCGGATGGCGATGCGGTTATTCCGCCGCGCCTGTGGCCGTCACGAAAGAGATCGGCAAATTGCAGTCCCACATGACCTCCAACATCAATGCGCCGACTCAAAAAGCCGCCTTGAAAGCGCTGGATGTGGATACGCATGAGATGTTCGATGAATTCAAAAAACGACGGGATTTCATATGCAGCCAGTTGAAGCAAATCGGATTTTCCTTCGTTTATCCCAAAGGCGCGTTTTATGTGTTTATGGATTTCAACCCGTATATGGCCTCTTTCAAAGACGACGACGAACTGGCGCAAAAAATCATCACCGATTTCGGTGTGGCGATGATCCCCGGAAGCGCCTTCCACGCGCCGGGTTTTCTGCGAATGTCTTACGCTTCCTCGATTGAGGATTTGAAGAAAGCCGCGGCGCGATTGGAGCGCTTCTTGCGGGAATACCGCCGTTAAACGCAAATAGATCGTTTTTGGCCATACCATCTGAAGATGGAAAGAACGAAAAAGGTGGTCCGACCGGACGCCTTTTTTATTCGAAAAGGAGGGGGATTATGGAGTTGAAAGCGAAACGAAAACCGCTCGCGCAACTGCCGACGCCGATTACGACGTTAGACCAGTACATCGAGGGGTTAACGATTGAGGTTAAGCGTGACGACCTGACGCATTTTCTGGCTTCAGGCAATAAAATACGAAAGTTGGAATTTCTTTTTCAAGAGGCGATCGACAAAGGGTGCCGACAGATCGTTACGTGCGGGGGAATCCAATCCAATCACTGCCGGGCGACAGCTGTGATGTGCCGGGAAAACGGGATAAAGCCGATTTTGTTTTTACGAGGGCAGAAGCCGGCTTTTCCCGAAGGGAACCTTTTCATCGATCATCTGTTAGATTCGGAAATCCATTGGATCACCCCCGAGCAGTACGCCCAGCGGGATGAATTGATGGCCGAATACCGTCTCTCACAAAAAAGCCCGGACCAGATCTACGTCATCCCCGAAGGCGGGTCCAACGCGTTAGGCGCTTTGGGGTACGTTCAGGCCGTTCGGGAGTTGCGGGAACAAACGGCTTTGGAAAATCTCGAAGGGATCTTTATCCCCGTTGGAAGCGGCGGCACCTATGCCGGCATTCTATCGGGATTGGAAATGCTGGGCCTTCAAGTACCGGTATATGGCATCAACGTGACCAAGACGCCACGCGAAGACTTCACAAAAAGAATCATCGACATCATGGGGGAAATACAATCTCGTTATGAACTTCCGTTACGGGAAGGATATGAAAAGCGAATTCTACTTTTGGACGACTACGTGGGCGAAGGGTACGCCCTCCCGACCGAAGAGGGGATCAAACGGTTGAGATCGCTGGTTTCTAAAACCGGTATTCTGATTGACCCCGTTTATACTTCGAAATGTTTCGTTGGTATGCTGGACATCTGCCGAAAAAAAGCGTTGAAACATGTTCTGTTTTGGCATACGGGCGGGGGGTTTTCCGCATACGCTTACGCCGATCGCATCTACAAAGGCGTTTAGAGCGTTTACCCAAAGGATTTGTACCTCAAAACACCGACCAAAAATTGTGATATAATTCGGCGATATTATGCTTAATGCGTAAGAGGAGGAATTAGATGAGGGAATGGTTTTTGAAATGGGAAAAAATAATCATCTGGGTGGTAGCCGTCGTATTCGTTGGCGGTATCATTTGGTGGAGCATTGCGGAATATATCAGCGTCGGTCAGTCGACCAATCAACGCAATGCTACTGACGGTACGTACACCCCCAGCAGAGACGAGGCGTTAGCTGTCTTAACGAAAGATGGCACGGACCTCAAGCACGACTATTGGGTCTTCTCCAACGAACTATCGACGACATTGCAGCAACTGATAGCTTATTATAAACAGATGGGAATGGACCCCGATGAGTTGTTCGAAGAACCGTACGTCGAGCTGAACGCCGTACGGAGTTTGGTCGACGGGAAAGTTCTGTCCTATTATGCAGACAAAACCAATATCGCGCCGACGAAGGCCGAAATAGAAGCCGCGTTACAACAAGTGATCGATGAGAACGTCACAACCGACGAAATCCGACAAGCCGTTATTGCTCGATACGGCAGCATCGAAGCTTACAAAGAGATCATTCGACAACCGATGACGACCCAGTTGACACGGGACAAGGTCAACGCCACCGTTTCCCAGCCAACGGAAGCCCAATACCTTGCCTATTTCGAAGATAACTTGGAAACCCTTCAAAGTGAAGGGAATCAAGTAAAAGGCGCCCATATCCTCGTTGATACAGAAGAATTGGCCAGTTCGTTACTCGAACGCATCAAATCCGGGGAACTGTCTTTTACCCAAGCAGCCAGCGATTTTTCGTTGGATACTTCAAATGCCCCCAACGGCGGCGAACTGGATTGGTTCGGCAAAGGGCAGATGGTGAAAGAGTTTGAAGAGGCCGCTTTCTCTGCTTCGTCGGGAGACTTGGTCGGACCGGTGAAGACAGATTACGGTTATCATATTATCCGTATCGACGATAAAAAAACGCTCTCTTCCTTTGAAGATTTCAAAAATCAGAGCGACCTGTGGGAAAAAGCCAAAGAAACTTTGGAAAGCGAAAACTACACCCAATGGCTGGCGGACTATAAGGCGGGGGAAAAGCTGGATTACCTGCTGAATGACAACGTCCTCGCAATCTTCGACCAATACGTGAAGGAAACGAATGAAAGCGAAGTCGCGACCGCGGTTGTCGCCTTCCGGTCTAAATTGGAACCCTTCATCGTGATCCCGACGGAAGGAAAGAACGCTTGGGCGCAAGACGTCGACCCGCGTGTTTCCGCGTTGTTCCTAAAGATCCTGGAAACAGAAAACGAGGAACTCCAAAAAGACATTACGCTCTTTGATCGCGCCAAATTGCTGAAGAATAGCCTGAATCCGAATTTGGCTGGGCTGAAGATGGATGAAGTATTGAATCGTATCGCCGAAATAGACGCACAATTGGCGGGAACAACAGAAGGGGCGACCCGCACACAGCTCCTCAACCAGAAGTTCGAGTTGAAAGATGTCGAGGAATACTTGCAAAAAACTGATGAAGTCGCGGCTAAAGGCGTTGCCTTATCCGAGGTCGATCAGGCAATAGAAAAACTCAAAGCCGCAATCGCTCAAAACAACGAACTGAGGTTAATGGGCTATCAAGAGCTTTACAACTATAATACCTCTTCGAAAGCCGTTATCGAAATGCTCCACACCATGATGCCGAACGATCCGCAGGTTTCACTGAGATACTACCAGAGCACGCTCGATGATCTTTTACCTTATATCCAAAACAAGAGCATCTACCTGCAATATCGAACCTATCTGGAACCTCAGATGATGGAGATCCAATCCAATTTAGTCGGTTTGGCGCAAAACGAGAGCGCCTCGATCGATACACGCGTGACGGCCTATGAATCCTTGCTCTCGATGATGGAATCTTTGGAGAACTTCGAAGAAGAGGTTGTCTACCTTAAAGAGTTGAAAACGCTGAAACCGGACTATCCGGATATCGATTTAATCATCAAGCAAGTGGAAGAAGCTATCGAAACAGCCCGTTTGGAAGCCGAGGAGGCCCTCAAGAACGCAACTTTGAACGCTTCTGCCACCACTGCCGAAGCGACCGTCGCGAATTAATCATAAAAAAGACCCGGGAAACGCGTTTCCCGGGTCTTTTTTGGCTGGGACGGAGAGATTCGAACTCCCGAATGTCGGAGCCAAATTCCGATGCCTTACCAGCTTGGCGACGTCCCAAAACGGTGGTATTTTACCCTATTCCGGAAAATTTGTCAAGAACCAAAAAGAACGAAAACTATACGTGGAAGTGAACGAATTTGATCCGTCTCTCAGTTACCAATAATAAAACCGATTATAGCTTTGAAAAGCCGATTACCGGTAGTGCGTTGCTTAAAGAAACGGGAATCGCGTTTCCACGCCCAGTTTTGGGCGCGCGCGTGAACAATCGGATACGCGAACTCGCCTCGCCGATCTTTATCGATTCTACGGTGGAATTCTTTGATATCACCTCTTCGGACGGATTTCGCATGGTTCAGCGCGGTTTGATCTTTTTGCTCTATTTGGCGTGCAAAGAATGCTTTCCGGAACGGAAACTCCGAGTCTTGCACAGCATCCAGAACAGCCTCTACTGCGAATTGGGAGATTGGGTGTCCGGTAAAGAAATCCAGCTGCTAAAGGAAAAGATGCGGGATCTCGTCGAGCAAAACCTCCCCTTCTGGAAAGAGACGCTCGACAAGATCGTCGCTTTGAAGTTCTTCAAATCTGCGGGAGACCACGATAAAGTGAAGGTTTTCAAATTCCGGAAAAAAAGCACAGTGAGTATCTATCATTGCGGCGAAAAAGCCAACATCAACTACTTTTACGGGTATATGCCCCCGAGTACCGGGTGTTTGAGCGTATTCGACCTGAAAGTATACAGCCAGGGGTTTTTACTGATCCACCCGACTCCGCTTTCTCCCGACCGTCTTCCGGAGTACAAAGAATTGCCCAAGTTTTCTCAAGTCTTCTTGCAGTATCAGAGATGGGGTGACATTCTCGAGGTAAATAACGTGGGAGATCTTAACGAATGCATCGTAAACGGCCGCATAAGGGAACTGATCATGATCTCCGAAGCCTTGCACGAAAAGAAAATCGCGCAGATAGCGACCGAAATTGCGCGTTCTCCCAACAAACGCCTGATCACAATCGCGGGACCCTCCTCCTCCGGCAAAACGACCACTTCGAAACGGTTGGAGCTGCAATTGAAGGCGGATGGTCTCTTTCCCATATCGATCTCTTTGGACGACTATTTCGTCGCGCGGGAAGCCACACCCCGAGATGAAAAAGGAGAATACGATTTTGAAGATATTCTCGCCCTGGATCTCGAACTACTGGACTATCACCTTTGTAGCTTACTGGAGGGTAAAGAAGTCCATTTGCCAAAGTTTGACTTCATAACAGGCACATCGAAGCCCAGCGGTAAAGTGATCCGGATCAATAAAAACCAACCGATCATCATCGAAGGCATTCACGGATTGAATGATAAACTCACCACCAGCATTCCGAGGGAGATGAAGTATAAGATCTATGTCAGCGCGCTCACTCAGCTCGGGATCGACGATATCAACCGAATTCCGACGACGGATACCCGGTTGATCCGACGTATCGTTCGAGACCATCACTTCCGCGGCCATAGCGCTATCCGGACAATTAAGATGTGGCCGTCGGTCAGGAGGGGGGAGGAGAAGTTCATCTTCCCATTTCAGGAAGACGCGGATATCCTGCTCAGCTCGGCATTGACCTATGAGCTTGCCGTTCTGAAAATCTATGCCGAACCCCTTCTGGTTCAAATCAGCGAGGACAACTACGAAAATACGGAAGCGAAACGACTCTTAAAATTCCTGGAGTATTTCTTGCCGATCACGGATACGCACTTGATCCCTCCAAATTCTATTTTAAGAGAGTTCATCGGCGGTTCTATTTTTGATTATTAATAGCGGCTTTTAAAGGAGTATCCATTTTATGGACAAAGATCAGAATAAGCCCATCATCGTACGTTTAAAAAAAATCGAAGGACAGGTGCGCGGCCTCCAAAGGATGATCGAAACGGACAAACCGTGCGCGGAGGTTTTAGTGCAGGTTTCCGCTGTTCAGTCCGCTTTGAGAATGGTAGGGAAGAAGATCATCGAAAATTACGCTTCGGTTTGCCTGGCTGATTTTCAGGCGATCGCCTCTCATTATGATGCGGGCGTTTCGGAAAACGGGCAGGAGAAGAGCGCCACATCGTCGGATTTCAAAGAAAAAATAGAGGTTCTTTCCGAGTTGATCGGTCTATTGACGGGTTCGGAACAGCCTCTTAAAACTCGTTTATCGGAGGGGGAAAACGAATGAAGAAATTTTTAAAGGTCGCATTGGTCGTTTCGGTCGTATTCACGGTTATTTCTTTTTCCTGGACGCTATTCGCTCAAACGCAGAACGTCAATGTCTATGAAAAATTGGAGCCCTTTTTCGAATCGCTTTACTTTATCGAAAAGGACTACTACGAGAAAGACGAAATCGATTACGACAATTTGGTCGACGCCAGTATCCGCGGGATGCTCAGCGGATTGAAAGATCCTTTTACCTATTATCTCACCGAGAAAGATGTCGCAGAAAATCAAATCGATCAAGAAGGGAAGTACGGCGGTGTCGGTTTGGAAGTGACCTATCACGCTCAGATGAAGGTTCTTCAAGTGGTCGCGCCGATGTATGGAACTCCCGCTTACAAAGCCGGGGTGAAAGCCGGAGACCTCATCATCACCATCGATTCCGACCCTGTCGAAGAGATGACCTATATGGAAGCGGTGAACCGATTGCGGGGAGATCCCGGAACGCTCGTAACCATCCAAGTTTATAGGGAAAACACAGGGGCTTTGGAGTATATTCTAAGTCGAGAAGAGATCCACACCGCGATGGTTCAGTACGGGATGGTAGATTACGCGAGTCAAAAGATTGGATATGTTCGAATAAACAGTTTCTTCAAGAACACGGCTACGGAACTTCACGCCGCTCTGCAGAAGATCTTCGCTCAGAATCCAAAAGCGCTGGTACTTGATCTTCGAAACAATCCCGGCGGATATCTCACGCAAGCGATTCTCGTCTGTTCGATGTTCGTCGACGCGAACGAAGTAATCGTAACCACGCGGTCTTCCGACGGGTTTATCAATACCTACAAATCAATCGGAAACGATTATCCAAACCTTCCGATGACCATGCTGGTCAACGGCGGCAGCGCTTCTTCTTCCGAGATTCTCGCCGGGTGTTTAAAAGACTACAATCTGGCGACGCTGGTGGGGGAAAAAACCTTTGGAAAAGCCGCCGTACAGACGCTGTTCCCGCTCTCTAACGGAGGCGAGTTGTGGCTGACAACCGCGCATTATTTCACACCGAAAGACAACGATATCCATTTGAAAGGGATCGAACCAGATATTGTCGTGGAACCTTCCGAAGAACAGCTGGAAGCTGTTTCCGAAAGCAACAGCACCCAATACGAGATCACGGTTGATCCTGGAAAAGATATTCAACTGCAAACCGCATTGGATTTTTTGAGCGATCTATTGTAAAAAACGATGAAAGAGGTTTTTCTGAAGCTCTTGGCATTCTCGGCAGGAGTGATTGGTATGGCTTACGGCATCTACGGGGTTTTCTCTTTTATGGGCTCTTACCCCGTAGACCGCAAGGGCTATATCAATCCTCCTGTCTTGTCTTTGAAACAAAGCGGGATAACCCGAGCGACAGAAAATCTTGTTGATCCGAGCATTTTATTCTTCGAAGAAAAGCCGGATATCATGACCCGAGAGGACGGCGTGTATGAAGTGGGCACTTTCCGATCCTTTCAACGATACACCCAAGAGTATTGGAAAGACAACGCCGAGCAAAAACCAGAAGTGACGATCTCGAGATCCAGCTTTTTGGGGAGAGAATACGTTTCTTTAGCGGTCGTGAGGGATGCGCGGGTAGTGTTGTTTTATCGTCCGAAGTTGCTGGTGCTGGTTCACGGATACGGGGACGATGCGACGTTTTTAGAGCTGGAGAAAAGCAATTTCACGCTTTTACGGGGTATCGACCTTTCGAAAAAACAGGTCAGGGAGACCGCCGAAATCTTTCGTAAAATGGATGTGCCCTACTGCGCGATCACCTACTCGCCGATACCTCCTTCCAGTTTAACTGGCTTGCTGGAAACCGTGCTGTTTCCCAACCAATGGATTTTTTACAAGCGGAAACCGGCCATTACGGCTTTCAGCGAAGTGGCCGAAACCCGAGCCCTTCGCGTGAAACGCTTGCTCTATGACGCCATTCTCAGCGCTATTGAGTCGGGATTCGGAGCGGTCGAACTGGAGGCCGGTTATCTGGAGATCGAAACGCTTAATCGAATCTTTGAAACGCTCGAACCTTTTCCAGTCTTTCTGACAGACCAGTTGTTCTGGTCTACAGAGGGGTTCTCTTCAACTGACCGGGTACCCTCATGAAAGAATTATTCGACGCCGTATTCTTCCCGAAAACGTTTTTTTCCAAGTCTGTCAACAAAATGCCCCTTTCCATCGAAGCATTTCTCATCATTTATTACACCAATTACCTTTCCTACTTATCGTTGTACCCTGCGTCCGGGAATTTTCTCCTCTTCCTCCTTGTTACGCTCGCACTCGCTCCGTTTTTCCTGTTCTTTCTAATGCTCGGGATCGACCTGGTCATTACGGGGTATGATAAAAATCATCAGCTGCAAAACTTGTACGGTTTCACCTATTGCCCGTATCTTTTTCTCCCTTTCGCGGTCGTCTTCGCACGGCGGGAGGCGCTCTTTTCCGAGATTTTCGGCTTCTCGCTTTTTGTGTTATTATTCTTGTGGTCGACGTTTTTAACTTATCGTGTATGTGAAAAAAAACGGGTCCTTTTATCAAAAACAATTCACGATCTTGTCGTCTTTTATGTCTTGTTACGGATTTAGGGGGGAATCTCGTGTTTAATCTCTTATCCAAGTTCGTCTACCGGTTTTGGAAGGAAATCTTGCTGGTCGGCGTCCTCGTATCGATCCTGATGACGTATCTTTCTTTGCAAATGTCGATCAAGACGGACCTGTTGGTATTGCTTCCCCATAATGACCCTTATAGCCAACGATATCAGGAAATTTTTACAGGCGAAGCCGTCGGCGAAACGCTGATGATCGTGGTTGAGATCAACGGGAGAACAGAAGAAGCGATGGAAGCGGCCGAACGTATCAAAACGGAACTCGAAAAAATGACCGGTATCGTCAAGAATTTCCGAAAAACGGATACGATATCGCTGATGGGCCCGGCCGGGATTATGTTGACCAATGCCAATCTCTTCGAGAAACTGTCTTCCACCCTCGATCTTTTCAATTTTTTAATAGCCAATCCTGCCGCGGTTGATTTCGGCATTATTCGCCAAACGGGCACTTCCTTGAATAAGGTAATGGACTTGCTAAAAGAGATGGAAGGAATCGAATCTCTGGAAAAGTACGCCTTAATCAGCGAGGACCAGGAAATTCTTACGATGACCGCCGTATTGACCCGCCCTGCCCTGGATTTGGCTTTTACTCAAAAAGCGCTGACGCAATTAAAGGAAAAGGTCAACGAAATCCTCACGCCTTACGGTTTTTCCTACGGGTTCTCTGGAAGCCATCAGGGCGCTTTAGACTCCCAAAGCATCATCTTGCGCGATTTTTCCACGACCACCCTGTTAACGTTGGCCTTGATCACGATCCTGTTCCTTTTCTCTTACGGGAACATCAGCATCACGCTGGGGATTTTTTTATCGCTGATCACCGGTTCGGTTTTCTCGCTTGGCGCGTTTTATTTGATCTTTCAGAGCCTCGAATTCACTTCGAGCTTTGTTCTGGCGCTTTTGCTGGGGCTTGGTATCGATTTTGGCATCCACCTTTCCAATCGCGCGATGGAATACCTTCTGGAGAATCATCCGAACTTCAATACACTCGCGAAAAAAGAGAAGCGCGGGATGATGCGCAAAGCGGTTCAGTACGCGATTCAAAAAGCCGGCAAAAGCATCTTCACGGGCGCCTTGACAACCATCGCCGCCTTCTTGTCGATGGTGTTCGTCGATTCCCCCGGGCTGCAGCATATCGGCCTCATGACCGGGCTGGGCATTATCCTTTTCTTCGTTTCGATGGTCCTTTTACTTCCCGGGTGGTTGATTTTGTTTTCTTCTTTCATGCGTATCCGAACCCCCAAAAAAACAACCGAAGTAAAAAAGGAAGCGCTTTTCCGCGGCTATTTTTCGCGTTTTTCGCGATGGGTTCTCCTTTTCGTTACCCTCCTGGCGATCCCTTGCGCGATCTTAGCCGTTTTGAATTTTGTCCATTTCGATTACACCCCGACCGCCGCGCTTCCCGAAACGATAGAGAGTACACGCACTTTGAGAACGCTCCAGCAACACGGGCTGGGATTTTCGGTTGACGACTCGATCGTCGCATTCGTAGAGGATCCGCTCAAGTTATACGCCATCGAGGAAACTTTGCTGAAAGAATCAAAATACATCGGGTCGGTGATCTCGTTGGCAACGTATTTGCCACGATCGGTCATCGAAGATTTCGATTCTTTTCGCCAGGAGACAATCCGGGTTCTCAACGATGCGCAAAACGCCTTCACGCTGATTGCGTTGAAACGGTTGAATGTGTATGATGAAATCGAGGAAATCCTCAATATCCTCGTGAAGAGCAAAAACTTCACGCAATTCGCCGGATTTCTATTTGAAAGTGATCTCTTCCCGCCTGAAGCGAAGGATTTTTTTACGATGGAGATTGACGGAGAATTGTCTTTTCGCATTTACGCGTTCACGGCCGTCAATATTTGGCGGGAAAATCATTTGAAGTACTACGTGGAAGAGCTCAATGAAATGGGTTTCGAGTTTTTCGGGTATCCGATCATCTACTACCAGATCGCGAAAAAAGTGATCTCCTCGATCATCTTCATCGTTCTGATCGCGATGGTCATGGTCGTGATACCGGTCGTCGTTACTTTAAGGGATTTTCAATTGTCATTCCTTGCTCTCCTCTCCCTTATCTTCAACCTGGCGATCTTATTCGGGTTCAGCTATCTCTTCGGCTACGGCATCAACTTTATGACGCTATTAGGATTACCGCTTTTGCTGGGGATGGCGATCGATGCGCCCGTCCATTTGTTGATGCGTTACAAAGAAGAGCGCTTGAAGGGGAGGGAATGGCATACGGATGACTTCCTGAAACAAGTGTTTATGGGAACCGGGAAAGCCATTACCCTAAGCGCTTTAACCACAGCGATCGCCTTTTTCAGCTTTCTGATCGCCTCTTCTCCGCTTCTATTGGAGTTCGGTTTCATGTTGGGAGCAGGGATTATGATCAACTGGGCGTTGACCTTCGTATGGGTGGGGGGTATCCGAATCGTAATCGATCAAAGACGGAAAAAGAGAGGGGGTCTCGAATGATCGGTTTGGCTCTGCTGGTCCATCCGCACGAGTTGTGGGTCAGTGTATCCGGCGTCTATCGGGATTTGTCCCCCGAGCATTTTGAACTGACGGCCGACCATCGTAAACAAAAAATCCGGTCTATCGAAAAAATCGATCCTTCGAAATGGTCCTCTGATTTGGGGTGGAAAGAAGGATGGGATCTATGGCGCATCCGTTTTTCGGCCCCTCGCGTTGATTCTTATAAGGCGTGCCTGCGGATCTCGTTGGTTTGGAACGGCCACAGCATTTCTCAGAAAACAGCTGTACCGTTCCGGACGCTCTTAATCGACCTTTATGATCCCGAGGCGAATCCTTTGCCGGCGTGGGAAGCTTGCTTTCCCCATTGTACCGAAGAAGAGAGCTGTTTTGCGTTATGGGCCCCGTTCGCGAAGAAAGTCAGTCTGCTGTTCTTCGACCACCCGGAAAGGCTAAAACCCTCCTGGTTGCTTTCGATGAGGCAGGAAACGGAAGACGGCAAAGGATTTTGGCGTTTACGCGTGCCAGGCAATTTGCACGGGACGATTTACAAATACGTGATCGAGGCGAGGGAAACGGTGCTCGAAATCCTGGATCCTTTTTCAATATCCGTCACGGCGAACTCGCGACATTCCGTCTTACTGGATCGCCGTTATTTGAACCCACCGGGTTGGGAGGCGGATAAGCGCTTACTTTTGCGCCAATACAATGACGCCATCCTGTACGAGTCGCACGTTCGGGATTTCACGGTAGATCCGAGAAACAATTCGGATGCGAAGGGGTCTTATCTGGCATGGACTTTCCCGGGCGTAAAAACAGCTGAAGGACTCCCGGCCGGTTTAGACCATCTGGAAGAGTTGGGGATCACCCACGTGCATCTATTGCCCGTTCAAGACTTTGGCTCAGTCGACGACACACATAAAGCCGATTACAATTGGGGATACGACCCTTTGTGCTATACCGTGCCGGAAGGATCCTACAGCCTTGATCCGCAGGATCCCGCCAAACGGGTTCTGGAAATGAAACAATTGGTGCAAAGCCTTCACAACCGCGGTATAGGCGTCATTTTAGATGTCGTTTACAACCATGTCTGGAACCCAAACGCCTTTTCTCTTGCCGCGCTGTTTTCGGAACCCCTTTTCCGCCTCAATATCGACGGTTCTTACTCCAACGGTTCCGGTTGTGGAAATGAGTTCGATACGAAACACCCGGCGTTTCAACATTATTTTCTCGAAACCCTGCGTTATTGGATACAAACCTTTCATGTCGACGGATTCCGATTTGACCTGATGGGGCTGATCGATCGCCGCACGATGGAAAGCACGGCCAGGGCTTTGCACAAAGAATTCCCCGGTATTCTCCTTTACGGGGAACCCTGGACGGGAGGAGACACCCCTTTACCCCCGCAAGAGCGGAGCGCAGGCGGTTTTCCAAAAGACGCTCCGATCGCTATTTTTGATGACCGATTCCGCAACGCGGTCAAGGGGTTTCCGGACGATCAGACAACGGGCTTCGTCACGGGTCATTTTGGCCGAACGCAAGAGGTTCTGGAGCGGATGGCGTCGATCGATAACTTTAATGAACGGACCTATCGAAACCCTTGTGAATTTGTTATCTACGATTCCTGTCACGACAATCTCACACTCTTCGACAAATTGCGAAAAAGCCGACCGGATCTTTCGATTCCCGAAGTGGCTGCGCTCGTGAAATGCTGCCATTTCCTTGTGAGTTTATCTCAAGGGATCCCTTTCTTTCATAGCGGCGAAGAGTTCTGCCGAACAAAATACGGCCAATCGAATTCTTATCAATCGGGGGATCTATACAATGCCATCGATTGGGGGAGGAAAGACACCTTTGCGGAGGTCTTTCGCTATCTGCGCGGTCTGTTGGCGATCCGAAAAACCTATTCCCTCCTTCGGCCGAAAGATGGAGAAACTCTAGCCCGACAGGTGTATTTTCTCGAAAAATGGGATGAAGGGTTTGCTTATGCGCTTAAAGGAAAAGGGAAAGAGAATAGTATATTGATCGGGATTCATTTGGGAGCTTCGGAGCGTACTATCGGAATCCCGCCAGGAGATTGGGAGATCTACGCGAACCCGTTAACAGCCGGAGAAGATTTGCTCGGAATCGCAAAAGATCATCTGTATTTTCCGCCGCGTTCATGGTACTTTGCAGTCAAAAAGAAAGCTTCGGAATAGGGTATCCCTTTCCGATGATCAAAGAAACAAGAAAGGAAAGAGAGAATGATTTACGCCATCAAAGGAAAGATCATCGAACGTGCCGGGGAAGGATTGATCATCCTTGAGAACCGCGATATCGCTTATGAGATTTGGGCGGACAAAGAGCTCTATGAAACCGATTCCACGGAAGTAACGGTATTTACCATATTTCTACCTTCCGAAAACGAATGGCGTCTGTTCGGTTTTCTTAAGAAAGAAAAAAAAGCATTTTTCCAGCTGTTGACGACTGTCAACGGTTTGGGGGCGAAAACCGCCATGAAAATTCTCTATGACGCTTCTGTCCGGGAGATTGCCCGCAGCATCCTGGAAAACGATCTGACCTACCTCAGCACCTTGCCGAATGTGGGGAAAAAGACGGCGGAGCGCATCGTTTTAGAGCTAAAGTCCAAGGTGAAACAGGTTCTTCCCCTTCTTGAAGAGACACAGACCGATGATGTCGAGGTTGACCTCTCCCTCTTCCAGCAAGCGTCAGAAGCACTGGAAGCGTTGGGGTATTCTTCTGTCCAATCCCGTCGGGTATTGAGAGAACTCTTCTCCGAAAAAAAGCAGTGGGGAATGGAAGAGATACTCAAGGCGGCCCTGAAAAAATTCTTCGAAAAGTAGTCCTCTCGCTTCGGTATTCTCTAACGGTATTCTCACAGACATTCCTTTATAATTCACTGGATCCTGACGATAAAATAAGGGACATAGCTTGATGTCGCAGAAAAATAGAACGAGGTGGTTGCTATGCATCAAGCAAAACGAAACAGCTGGAGCCTGGTTATTTTGTCATCCGTTTTTTTCGCGCTCGTTTTGATCCTTACCTCTTGTGTGTTATTCACCGGGAGGGGAACAAGCGATAATACGACAGGTAGCGCTTCGAAATACGGGATATTTCGTTTTTTAGACCCAGCAACGGGAATCCCCATTTCAGGGCCTTTCACACCCCCGGCTTCTTTTGTGGTTGACTTCTCTTACAAAGGAAGGTTGCCGGTGATCAAACTGGAACTGTCCGGTTTTCGAATGGAAGACAACGAATACTGGTTGGGAACCGAAGCGGCCAATACCCGAACCGCAACCTGCCTCTTTCACTCCGAAAACAACGCCGGTAACTTTACCTTCTACGCGACGGTCACCGATTTCTACAAAAACGTCCGGTCTTTCGAAAAGACCTTGAAAATCGCCGATCCGACCCCGCCCATACTTGAAACGATCGAGTTCTACACCACCGAAGAAGCGACGCTGATCCCTCTTGAGAAAAACTTGGCCTACCTGTGGATGCAACTGTGGGATACAGAGTCTCCGATCTTTAACGAAGATACCGTAGGGGCTTTGAGAGAAAAGACCCGTTTCTATCTAAATGGTAAGGATATCACCTCCACCTTTTGGTATGCTCCTCAGGAAATATTCACGACCGGAGCGAAAAACCGTTTGATCTGTATCGCCAACGTGGCGCTTGAAGGGATGAAAAACGGTGAAAATGAGTTGCGAATGGTGATGGGCGGCTATCAAGGGGATGAAGAGGATTTCGTTCTTGCGACGGCGACGATCAGCTCCTCGTACCCCGACACCACCGCTCCCGTTTTCCTGGACTATGATTTCCAGCCGCAGGAACCGGGGGATACCTTTGTCGACTTCAAAGTCACCGACGAGTTTTACCTTGTCCTGTCGGTAAAAGACCTCCCGGACAAACCAAACTATGAGGCGAGCGGCTTGAAAGAGATCACCTGGCTCGTCGAAGGGGAGGGTAAGACGCTCTCGGGCATATATCCTTGCAACTCGCTCATAGAGATGAACGCGACGATTCCGATCCGTTTGAGGCAGAATGATTTCCCGGATGGCGTTTACAGCCTGCTCGCGATCGTTTCGGACAATAACGATAACTGGGCCGCTCTCGGGCCGATCTACTTCCAATTGGGTCTGACCCAATATGAAAGCCTAACGGTCATCGATGAAAAGATCGGCGGGAACGTTCTGCTGACAGAGTACCGTTTAGGAGACACGATCCGATTTACAATCGATACGGCATACGCTTTCGACACGGCGCCGACCTGGAATATCTATCCCGCCAACGCTCAATTTCCTCAAAACTCCCTGGAAGCTCTGTACACCAACGCGCAAATCGGGAACCACGAAGTAACCGTGATGGCGTATCACAAGGGAATTCCGTGTTACGGAAAGAAAGCGGTGACAGTTCAATCGACACCGGTTTGGGAAGACGAAATCCCGCCGGTTATTACGTTTAGCGGGTTGACGGTCGAAGATCCTTCGCTACCATTTGTCGTAACGGTTACCGATGACACCAGTTTGGGAGCGATTTGGGAAGATATCATCCGACCGACATACTATGCCATCAAAGAGCCCATCGCGACGGCCTCGGGAACGACGGCGCTGCCTTATCCTTTGCAGGTATCCTTCCTGCCTTTAGGCAACGGGACGATTTTCGAACAAAACTTTCAATTTTTCCTATCGGATCCGCTTAATGGCGGAAACCCGACGTTGTTAGCTGGAGAGAAGATAAAAGTGTTTTTAGAGGCTCAGGACGAAAACGGAAATATTCGCGCAAGTTCTATTCTATTTTGGAAGTAAACATCGGAACTCAGTACGTTCACGAAATCTAAATTTCGCCCACTCTCGTCTAAAGTATCGTAGGCGATTGAATGCGGCGGTGACGTCGGGTTATGCGAGTGAGGAGTGAAAATGATGAAAAAAACCGTATCAGTAGTTTTGATCATATTGTTCTTTACGCTGTTATTTAGTTCTTGCGTGCTGCAGGATCTTTTTGGGGGCTCATCCCGAACGACGAAGGTTAGGGTAACCATCACGCCCGAAACACCTTCCTATATCGGACAGACCCTTAAGGTTCACGTCACGACGACTCCGAAGAAAGAACTCGCTTATATCCGTTTGACGACCAAGAACTTCGTCACGGGTGAAGAAAGAGCCTACACATACGAAGACGTAAGCGCTTACGAGTTCTCTGTAAAGATCAACTCGTCGCAATTCGGTTTTTTCGTCGAAACTCCCGGAAAGACGAGAAGCAACGGCAAAGAGATATGGTGGCCTTCCAAAGATGCTTATATAGAGATCGAGGACTACACGCCGCCCACCGTTTCCGTGAATGTGTCCCGAATCAGCGAAACAAGCAACGATTTTACCTTGGCGGTGATTGCCGATGAGTCCGAGTCGGCAATATCACGTCGTTGGGTGACCGTAAACGGGACAGAGTACACATTGGATGGGCAGCGAGACTCGACTGTTTTAACCTTGCCCATCGGGACCCATGTTATCCGGGGGTATGCGCAAAACCGTTATGGATACACCGGCAGCAGCTCCAACAAATATATGGAGGTCACGCCCCCGCGGAGCAACACACCTGCTAACATCAGCTGGAACCATCCGAAGCAATTGACGCCTTTCGCCGACGAAATCGTCCCTTTGAGCGCACAGATCACCGACAACATTTCCTACGTCAAGCGGATCGAGCTGCAAACACAATCCGGAAACAAAAAAACCTATAATTTTGACCCGATGGTGCAAACCTACTCGCTTCGCTACAATCTTAAGGCGACTAAGTCCGAAAAGGTGACTGTTACCGTCACGAATGGGAATAACATCCTCTCTACAGATAGCGTGGACCTCTCGATCATCAATCACAGGGCTCCGAAAGTAACCCTCACAGGACCGACAGGACCCTTTCCGATCGATGAATCGAAGACCTACACTTTGACGATAGAAGCCTATGACGACGCGCTGATCGAAAACGCCTGGTTTTTGGTGAACAACGCGACGGTAAACGCTTTCCAGGGAATCGGAGAGAGTGTTTACACGAAAACCCTCACCTACTCCGTACTGAAAGGAAAGAAGTATCTGAAGGCAATCGCCAAAGACGATCGGGGCGCGACAGGCCAGAGCGACGAAATAGAGGTCATCGGTTTTAAAGAAGACAAGACGCCGCCGAGAATACAGCTCTACGTGCCGAATGTCGCCTATACAAACGTTCAAACCGACCTTTCCTTCTTGGTCCAAGACTCCGATTCGGATTTGGCCGGTATCCCAAGCATTTCGGTTCTCGAAGAAGACCTGACTTTGAACCCGCTCACCTACGACAACGCCTTCTATTTTTCGAAGTGGACCCCGGAAGCTACCGGAACCCGGACGGTCCAGGTAAAAGCGGCAGATACCGCCGGAAACCAAGCCACCGCGACCGCATCGATTATGGTAAAGGACCCGACCGGTATCGTGAGACCGACGGTCGGCGCGCTCGCCGCCTACCCGAACTCCCTGATGCTCGGGTCGACCGTGTCTTTGGTCCTATCGGTCACGCCTCCCGTCCAGAACTCGGGGGGGATTTCACCGGTTGTAGAAATCGCGGTTACGGCGCCGAATGCCGAAACCCCATTCAAGTTGAGCCCCGTAACGGGTAACGGGAACATCTATACCGGAACGTATCGACCGGTTACTCCGGGTATCCATACGGCAATCGCTTTCATCCAATGGGGAGAGGACCAGTATACGAGGTCCTGCACATTCCGTGTCGACTCGCCGGACCCGACGATGGTCTTTACCGTCGAACCCCAAGATACCTACATCGGAAATATCGTGACCTTAAAACTATCTCCCGATACGTCCAATCCGAACGCATCCGTTACAATTTTAGAAATGAGCGTGGAAGATGAGGCGTTGAGCTGGGTGAAAACCTTCGGCTCAGGAGGCAGCGTCATCTATGTTGCGACAAAATCGACACTCGAAATGAACGCGGGATCAAAAACCGCGCGGGCGAGGATACGGGACAGCTTTGGGAACGAGCTCGAATCCGTAGCGACCTTCCTGCTCCGCGCTCCGCAGTTGCGTATCACGGGCTATAAATATACAACGGACAGTGGGGAGCTTTTGAACGCTTACGATCCAACCCGCTTCGAAGTCTATATGGGCAATCACGTACCGGCATCCATACCGATTAACGGCGAAATCGCGATCACGCGCACGAGCGCTTCAAGCGAGAGAGCGTCTATCGAAACCTATCCGTTGCAACGGACCCTATCAAACGTATATACCTTTGTTACTTCGGAAAAGTGGATCCCGAAAGAATCGGGCACGTATGGCCTGACTTTTCGCCTGAGTGGGATTATCGGCAACCAGGCGACGGAAACCACGCTGGCGACTCAGGTGAGCGTTGCCGCCGCTCAGTTGAACATCGGACTTTCGGCCACACCGGTCGATATCGATAAAATCCGAACGGGAGAAAGCTTCACACTCGTTTTTTCTGTGACCGGCGCCACGGAAGTGGATCCGATCAAAACCCTCTCTTATGGTATTCGATCGGATACGGCCGTTCACCAAACTGAAACAGCTTTGACGTCCTCTGGAAATCACATTTATACGCACACGCCTCCCGCTTTCAGCGTCTCAGGCACTTATACGATAACGGCGACAGCGGTAACGTTCAGTGGAAATACCAAGGTATTGGCGCGAGTGGTCGAGGTGAAAGTGCCTTCGATCACGATCAGCATCGAATCCAGCCCGGTTCCCATTGATCGAATCACTGTCGGAAACCCCGTCGATCTTCGCTTCTCTGTAGACGGGATTCCTTCAACGGACCGAATCAGCAGTTTTGCTTACGCGCTCTGGAAAGGTAATACGATCTACAAAGACGTCGTTTATCTCAATCAGTCTCGCGCCGCTATCTACATAGATACCTTAGCACCTTTCGTGTCGGAAGGGGAATACACGATTGTTGCGACTGTAACGACCGCCGGTTTATCCATTGGTTCGAACAGCCGGACCTTTAATGTTCTCTCCGCCGAGATCCGAAAGAAAACCTTCACGTTGGATGGAAACCCGAATCAGTTGTTTATCGGCGCGCCCCTTTACTTTATATTGGAACTGGAAAACCCGAATGCTATTTCGGAGCTTTCCGTGCGGATGTATGTGACGGATGAAAACGGGACCCCCATTCCGGGTGTCGGTCCGATCAGTGCTCAGTCATCCAACAATACGACTTTCAGAAATGTGGACCCGTTCTACATCAGCGAAGCGGGAACTATCACCGTTTATGCTTCCGTTACGTTAATACAGGTTCCCCAGATCGATCTGCCAGCGATGCGTTCGGACAGCGATTACATTATACCGCCTTCGA
>ERZ795056.865-NODE-865-length-37036-cov-10.233579_pt1 | contig 37036 bp, 33 predicted proteins | sample MGYA00375140_ERZ795056 | MGnify/ENA primary metagenome ERZ795056 (study PRJEB30185, sample SAMN05720227) | activated sludge metagenome | isolation source: Anaerobic digester | place: USA | collected 2015-03-09 ...
GCCCGCTTCGGGCAATCCCTCCCTCTCCGCCAAGGAAGGCCCAGCCACGAAGTGGCCGGGCTTTTTCGCTCCCTGACCGAGCCAAGCTTGCTTGGGCGAGGGAAGAGAGCGAAAAAGACCCCGAGCGCGAAGCGATCGTAGGGCTTTCCTTGAAGCCTCTCCCTCAATGGGAAAGCCCGCTTCGGGCAATCCCTCCCTCTCCGCCAAGGAAGGCCCAGCCACGAAGTGGTCGGGCTTTTTCGTGACCAGACCCAGCCAAGCTCGCTTGAGCTGGGGGTGGGAACGAAAAAGACCACGAGCGAAGCGCGAAGGGCTTTCCTTGAAGCCTCCCCCCTTGGGAACGCGCGTCTTCGCGCAATTCCTCCCGAACCTTTTCCGCCGCTTGGTCAAGGGGAAGGAACGAAAAAGGCCACGAGCGAAGGGCGAAGGGCTTTCCTTGGATGTTTCCCGGTATGGATCATACCCCCAACGTCACATCCTGCTATTAGGCGAAAAGGAGCGCATCAACGCTACATCGATGTTCCGGGCTGTTTCCTTTGCAGCATGACCGGACCCCAGTTCCTCTCCGACTTGATGGACCACGCCCATGGTTACACCCTCCAGCATTTGGAGCGGTTGAAGGACTCGGACCTACACCATCGCTTCGAAGTACAGGGGCACCGTTTGAACAGCACCTTCTGGATCGTAGGGCATCTGGCTGTTTCCCAGAACTGGCTGATCCTGCGCGGCACGGGCGGTCCTTTCCAAAAGTTCAGTTGGGCGAAGCAATTCACCTTGGGCGCAACCGCTCCGGAGGCCTCGGAATGCCCACCTTGGGAGGAGGTCCTTGCCACCTATCAACGGATCCACGCCTTGGCAATGACACACGTATCCGGCTTGGACGAAGATCTGTTGTCAGCCCCCCATCAAGGTATGCTGAAGGTCGGAGACCAGGAATCGGTGCGTGGTATCATCAAGCACCACATCCGCCACGAGAACGCGCACAACGGTCAATTGGACTGGTTGTGCAAGCTCCACGGCCTGCCGACGGTCTGATCGTGTCAGTGGATGTTGTGCCACATCAACCAGAACGTGACAATACCTCCGAAGTAACCTAGGGCGGCAGGGAAGGCCATGCGCCGCAGGTACCAGAGGAAGTCGATGCCAAGGATGCCCATGGCGGCCACGCCTGCAGCTGATCCAATGATGAGGATGCTGCCTCCGGTACCTGCGCAGTAGGCCAAGAGTTCCCAGAAAGGATGATCCACGGGGAATTGGGTCATGGGATACATGCCCATCGCGGCGGCTACAAGTGGTACGTTGTCCACCACTGAGCTCAGCACACCGATCACCGTGTTCACCGCGTACATGCTACCCAGCTTCTCATCCAACAGGTGCGCAGCATCGGTAAGATGCCCAGCCACCTGGAGTCCGGCCACCGCTGTCAAGATCCCCAGGAAGAAGAGCACACTGGGCACGTCGATCCTCCGTAGTACCGAGGTCACCATCAGGTGGCCCTTGTCGGTCTCGATCGTGTTCTTGTGCATGAGCTCGGTCACGATCCACATGATGCCGAGACCGAGCAGGATCCCCATATACGGGGGAAGGTGCGTGTACGTCTTGAAAAGGGGAACACCGAGCAAGGCGATCAATCCCATGATCAGCACCAGTTGCTGCTGACCGGATGAAACGGCCTTATGTCCTACGTTATCATCCGCAACGGCCTCGGGACGCTGGATGGTGCCCTTGAAGGTGAAGGTGAACCAGATGAGGGGAAGCACCAGACATACCAAGCTGGGCAGGAAGAGCTTCGCCACGATGTTACCCGCAGTCACCTGACCGCCGATCCAGAGCATGATGGTGGTCACATCACCGATGGGGCTCCACGCGCCGCCGGCGTTGGCCGCGATGATCACCATTCCTGCGAAGGTCCATAGGTCGTTCTTGTCGCGGATGATCTTGCGGAGCAGGGCGCACATCACAATGGCCGTCGTCATGTTATCGAGTGCGGCGCTCAGGAAGAAGGTGATGATGCTCAGCACCCAGATCAGGGTCACCTTGTTGGTCCCCTTGATCCGGTCCGTGATCACCCGGAACCCTTCATGTGCATCGATGAGTTCGACAATGGTCATGGCACCCATGAGGAAGAACAGGATGCTGGCGATATCGCCTAGATGCTCCAGCAGGTGGCCGGTTATCGCAGCATGGCCTGCGTGATCCCCGGCCGGAAAAAGCTCGTGTTGACCGACCATGATCATCACCCAGATCAATACGCCCGTGACCAGCGCTGAGGCTGCCTTGTTGATGTGGAGCGGATGCTCCAATGCAATGGCGAGGTACCCGATCACAAAGACCAAGGCTATGAGCGTATACATCCAAGGGGTGGGTTTGGTGGCCCAAATGTGCAGGTCGTCGAACCATTGCCGACGTCTCCCCCCTGCAATAGTTATGAACCGATGTTCGTGCGGTCCACGAATTCGCTCAATGCCACATCACCCAGAAGGTGATGATGCCGCCGAGATAGCCCAAGGCGGCGGGGAAGGTCACCTTCTTCACATACCATACGAAGTCGATGTGCATGATACCCATGGCCGCAACACCGGCCGCTGATCCGATGATGAGCAAGCTTCCACCGGTGCCAGCGCAGAGTGCCAGGAGTTCCCAGAACAAGTGATCAGGCGGGAACTGGGTCATGGGATACATGCCCATGGCGGCTGCCACCAACGGTACGTTGTCCACGATGGAGGAAAGGACCCCGATGGCCCCATTGATCAAGAAGATATTGCCCAAGGTCTTGTCAAGGGTCTGGGCCATCAGTGTAAGGTGACCGGCCACCTGAAGGCCTGCCACCGCCACCAGGATCCCCAGGAAGAACAGCACACTGGGCAGGTCGATGCGACGCAATACGGCGGTCACCATCAGGTCCCCACGCTTATCGACACCATGCTTCATGTGGATGACCTCCGTCACGATCCACAGAACGCCCAGACCGAGCATCACACCCATGAACGGCGGAAGGTGGGTGATGGCCTTGAATATGGGAACGAAGAGCAAAGCGCCAACGCCAAGCATGAACACCAGGTTACGTTCACCGGTGGTCACGTTCCCTCCATGGTGACCTGAGGGCCTGATGGTATCGGGTCGTTCCACGTTCCCCTTCATGGTGAACGAGAACCACACAAGTGGAAGTATCATGGCCACCAAGCTCGGGGCGATGAGCTTGAGCATGATATTCACCGTGGTTACCTGTCCGCCCACCCAGAGCATGATGGTGGTGACATCCCCGATGGGGCTCCAGGCACCACCTGCATTGGCAGCAATGACCACCACTCCGGCGAACAACCAGAGGGTCTCCTTGTCCTTGATGAGTTTCCTGAGCAATGCACACATCACGATGGCCGTGGTGAGGTTGTCCAGTGCCGCGCTCAGGAAGAACGTGATCAAGCCCACCACCCAAAGCAAGCTGGTCTTCTTTGTGGAGGAGATTCGGTCGGTGATCACACGGAAGCCCTCGTGCACATCGATGAGTTCCACGATGGTCATGGCTCCCATGAGGAAGAACAGGATACTGGCGATATCGCCCAAATGCTCGAGGAGGTGACGGATGAGCCCTTCGTGTCCATGGGCCTCGCCCTCGGGGAGGATGCTGTGTTGACCCAGCATCAGGATGGTCCAGACCACTGCACCGGTAAGTATGGCTGAGGCCGCCTTATTGACCCGCAACGGGTGTTCCAAGGCAATGGCCAGATAGCCCAGGACGAAGACAACGGCCATCAGAATGAACATACGAAGAGCGTCATTTTTTGTGAAACGGCGCAAGGATACGTGATCCAGGCGCAGGTTGTTCCATCAACGCACGAGGCCACGCCCATGCGGACGCGGCCTCATATCCGGTTGCGATCGGCGATCAGGCCTTCTTCACCGGGCAGGTACTGATCCCGAAGATGCTGTACAAGGGGCAGCTACCCATGAGGGCCGTGAACAGGAACACTGCTCCGAGCACGAGAAGGACGATACCCAAAGTTCCGGTGACCGTTCCAGTGAAGTACAGAATAGCGAACACCACGGCAAGTGCGATACGGACCATCTTATCGATGCTGCCTACGTTGGTTTTCATGGGAGTATGGGTTATGGGTTGTTCAAGAACGTTCTATGACCAAGGCGACCAGCACAGCGAAGGAGATGCAAAGCAGACATACCAATGCAAGCTTCAACCACTTGGGCGCTTTGTTCACGGGACAAAGGTGTGGTGTGCCGGGAGCGCCAAGTGGTGACCGCGGTCACTACCTCACCCGCAGGCCATGTTCCCCCACCTCCACACGTCCATCGCGTTCCAATTTCTTCAAGGTGCGGGTGATGACCTCGCGGGCCGATCCCAGTTCCTGGGCCAGCTTGGAATGGCGTACATCCAACCACTCCGAGCCATTCACTCCGGCCATGCGATGCAGGTGGTCGAGCAATCTCGTCGGCAGATCGCCGAATGCCACTTGTTCCACGGTACGTAGCATGTCCGCATACCGTTCATCGTACAACTTGAACATGAGGTCAGCGAAAGAGGGATGATCCCTCAGCCAACCACGCACTTCGACCTCCGGGACCAGAAGCAGGTGCGAAGGCCGTTCGGTGACCGCATTGATCCGGCTCGGCGAGCGCCCCAGCAAGGCACTGAAACTCATGACACAGCTTTCTGCGGGACGGATGTGATAGAGCAACAGTTCCTTCTCCTCATGTCCGATATAGACCCGTACCAACCCATCTAGCACCACAGGTAATTCCTTCACATACCCGCCTTCGTGCAACAGTTCCACCTTGGCTGGCACCTCCACGCACCGCCCCTTGGCGATCATGGCATCGATCAACGCCGCGTCCAAGCCAGCCATTGCCTTCCGTAGCCGCACTTCATCCTCCATGGCCCGAAGGTAATCGGTGAAGGGTGCCTAAACTTGACCCATCATGCCTGCACAACGCCATATCCGCCTGCAAGCCTTGGTACTCACCGTCGGCGTTGGGTTGATGGGGGTCAAGTTCATGGCATGGCGCCTCACCCATAGCAACACCATCCTGAGCGATGCGCTGGAGAGCATCGTGAATGTGGTGGCCGGAGCATTCGCCTTGTACAGTTTGTTCCTGGCCGCCAAGCCCCGGGACCGTGAACACCCCTATGGGCATGGTAAAGTGGAGTTCATCAGTGCGGGCATCGAAGGCGGGTTGGTGGTCCTTGCCGGTGGGGCGATCATCTGGCGTGCGGTCCAAGCCCTGCTCTCGCACCAACAACTGCACGACCTGGAAACAGGCATCCTGTTGACCGGTGGCGCGGGAGCGGCCAATCTGGTAATGGGTCTGGCACTGCGCGCCCGGGGAAGGGCAGCCCGTTCCATCACCATGGAGGCCAGTGGTACGCACCTGCTCAGTGACGCCTGGAGCACGGTGGCCATGGTCGTTGGGCTGATCCTGATCAAGCTCACCGGCCTTGCGTGGCTGGACCAATTCTTCGCCATCGTCTTCGCACTGTACATCATCATCACCGGGCTGCGCATCTTCCGCCGATCGGTGGCAGGCATCATGGACGAAGCGGACCTGGACCTTGCGACCACGGTCGTACAATTGCTTGAGGAGCATCGTCGACCACAATGGGTGGACGTGCACAACTTCCGAATGATCACCTATGGAAGCGTATTACATATCGACTGTCACGTGACCCTGCCATGGTACTATTCCTTGGAGCAGGCACACCAGGAGATCGCGGCCGTGGAGCAATTGGTGAACGAACAACATCCCCAGGACGTCGAGTTGTTCATCCACATGGACCCCTGTATCCCTCGGTCGTGCGGTATTTGCCAATTGGCGAATTGTAGCGAACGGCGTGCACCGTTCAGCCAACGGATCACTTGGACGGCTGAGAGTGTGATCGGTAACGCCAAACACGGTGTCGCCGCACCCTAGCGTTGTAGGTGATGTTCGTCACTCGGCAAAGGTGCCTGACCAAGCGACCTTTGTACCGCCCATAAGCGGGTACGAAATGGAACACATGGGATCACATTCAATGCCACGTATCGGGGACCAGGCTCCCGACTTTGATGCCAATACCACGCATGGCCCACTACGATTCAGTGAGTTCGCTCAGGGAAGTTGGGTCGTTCTCTTCAGCCACCCGGCGGATTTCACACCGGTGTGCACCACAGAGCTATCGGAGTTCGCGAAGGAAGGCGCGTGGTTCGCAGCGCGGAACACCAAGTTGATGGGCGAAAGCATCGACAGCATACACAGCCACGTCGCGTGGGTGCAGAACGTCCGGGAAAAGACCGGTGTATACCTGGATTTCCCGATCATCGCTGACATCGATATGAAAGTTGCGAAGCTCTACGGTATGTTGCATGAGAACACGAGTGCCACGGCGTCCGTACGAGCGGTCTTCTTCATCGACCCGAAGGGTATCATCCGTCTGATCATGTACTATCCGTTGAACGTGGGTCGGAACATGGAAGAGATCAAGCGGGTATTGGAGGCGATGCAGACCGCCGATGCGAACGGATGCGCGCTTCCTGTGAACTGGCGTAAAGGGGATGCGGTGATCGTGCCGCCACCCAAGACGTTGAAGGAACTGGATGCGCGTATGGCGGATACCTCGTTGGAAAAGGTGGATTTCTACCTCGCCAAGAAACAATTGGCCTGACCCAAGCGATCGCCGCCGCCATCGGCTTGTGGAAAATGAGGAACGCCCCTTGAAAGGGGCGTTCTTCGTTGAGATCGGGTGGAAGACCGGGCTTGAACCGGCGACCTTCGGAATCACAATCCGACGCTCTAACCAACTGAGCTACATCCACCATTTCCGTTCACCACCGGCGAACGGGCTGCAAATATAGAATGCCCCGTCCACATTTGGCTCACGGCGCGCCAAGGACCCACGACCACCCGTTGTCCCCGCACTGGCAACGGGCCTCCGTACTTTGCACCCCGCGATGCATGTGCTGTTCATTCCCAAGTGGTACCCTGGGCGTAACGATCCCCAATTGGGTGACTTCTTGCGCAAGCAGGCCATTGCCGTGTCCAGGACCCAGCAAGTGACGGTACTCTATGTGCTTGGTTTGAAAGACCCCGATGCCGTGGCCATGAACGAACTGGACGCGTCCGATGGCCCCTGGGAATTGCGGTGTTACTTCAAGGCGAGTACACATCCTTGGGCCGTGTTCCGACAGCCTGTGAACGCATGGCGTCACCTACGAGCTACTCGCAAAGGGTGGAGGCAGTTGACCCGGGAACGCGGGATCCCTGATGTGTTGCACGCCCATATCCTACTCCGACCAGCACTGTTCGCATGGGTGATCCGTCGCATTCATGGTATCCCGTTCTTGATCAGTGAGCAGAGCAGCGAGTACCTCAATGGCACGTTCGAGGCCCGACCGTGGTGGAAGAAGTGGTTGGCACATCGACTGCTACGCAGCAGTAACGAGGTGACGGCCGTTTCCGACTACCTCGGCGATCGGCTCAAGGCCTTGGGACTCGTGGACCGCTACGAGGTGGTACCCAACGTGGTCCCAGGTACGGATAGGCCACTCCCCCCACGGGGCGAAAAGGGGCGCTTCCTCATGGTGGCCGATCTGGTCGATCGTATCAAGAACGTCAGCGGTGTATTGCGCGCCCTTGCCACACTCGTTGCGCGCTACCCGGAAGTCCAGCTGACGATCATCGGGGATGGACCGGACCGGGACCGGCTGGAGCAACTCGCACACCAGTTGAACGTCCTTGATCGAGTGACCTTCCTTGGACGATTGGCCAACAGCGACGTATTGGACCACATGGGACGCACAGGAGCAGTGATCATCAACAGCCACGTGGAGACCTTCAGTGTGGTAACGGGCGAAGGCCTGGCACAGGGTAAGCCGGTCATCGCCACACGATGTGGGGGACCGATCGCGTTCATAACACCCGAAAACGGCTTTTTGATCCCCGTGAACGACGACAACGCCCTTGTTTCAGCCATGGCACGACTGATGGAACAGTGGGACACCTTTGACCCTGCCCTGATCAGGGCCAGTGTTCAGGACCGGTTCGGTGAACGTGCGGTGGGTCAGGCATTCGTGAACCTCTATGAACGCGTTCGTCATGGCCGCTGAGCCCATTCGTATAGGTCTGGTGGCCCGATCCACCCATCTACCCGCCTGGCAGGGCGACCTGATCGTCGCCTTACTGAAAGAGCCACGGGTGACCGTGGAGGTATTTGCTGCCATAGGGGGAAGCCTGCCGAGGACCAAGGGGCCATGGCCTTCGCGCACGGTCATCCGCCACCGCACACGGGGCAAGGGATTTCCACACCTGCGAACCCGCGATGTCGAGGAGCTGATCAAGGGAACCCCTTCGCTGCATGGTGCTGTGTCCGATATCCACGAGGACCTGAGGAAACTCGATCTCGACCTCCTATTGGACCTTACCTCCACCCACGTGACGGGGTTGAAAGGCCTTACCAAACATGGCATTTGGTGGTTCCAGGAACGCAGACCATCGGGTTGGGGCGCAGTTCCTCCCGGAGTGGTGGAGTACATCCGGGGTGTTCACCACGCACGTATCGACCTGTGGCATGCCGATGTGCAAGGCGCGTGCAGGAAGCTTCGCACATGCACCTTCCTGGTCAACAAGGAACGCTTGGACCAGACCCTCTGCGATGTCCATGCACACTTGGCACACTGGCCTGCCGACCTGTTACGCGTTCATGGGGTGCTGGTTCCGGCCGATGCCGAACACGAAGAGGATGCCACCTTGACCCTCACCCCACCGGACCTGTGGCAACGCGCGAGTGCTTGGGTAAGAGCAGGTTCCTTCCGCAGGCCCTATACCCAGCCAGCCATCGAATGGAACATCGGCGTGTTGCCGCAGCCCATCGCTCATTTGTTGGAAGAACGACCCTCTCTGAACGTTCGTTGGTTGCCCGCACCACGTATGGGAAGCCATCGGATGGAACCGTTCCCGTACTTGGACCATGAGCAGGAATTGAACGTCATCTATCGGAAGATGACACCGCAGGGGCCGTCAACCTTCTCACGCGTTCGCCCCAAGAGCGACAATAACCTCAAGCGATCCAGGGAACTCCTCAAACTGGCCAACAGCGTTCACTATCCGTACACACTGGCCACCGACCAGGGTCCGCAGGTGGTCATCGCCATGCATCACCCGGAGCGGATCGAACTCCACAGCTTGGATGTCCGGAATGATGAGCTGGCCAAACGTCAGGTCCTGATGAGCGGAGCATTGCACTCCCCCACCTTGTTCCCGTGGAATGGCAAGTGGTGGCTGATGGGTACTTCCGTCGATCTCGAGCAGGAGGCCTTGTACATCCATTGGGCTGATGACATCACTGGACCATTCACACCGCATCCGCTGAACCCCGTGCGTGTGGATGCACGAGGAGCTCGACCGGCTGGAACACCCTTCATCCATGGTGGCAAACTGTGGCGACCGGGTTCGGATACGACCAACTCACTCTTTCCAAGGGTGGTGATCCATGAAGTGCTCGTGCTGAACGAAAACGACTTCCAAGAGCGAGCCCATACCTGGATCGGCCCGTTCAAGGGTAGCCAATATCCAGCCGGGGTGCTCACCATCAGCGCCATGGGCGACGTGACCATGGTGGACGGCTGCCGGACGGTGACCCGGTCGCATGTGAGAACGGCCAAGGACCGAAGCCGGGAACGAAAAAAGGCCCGGAGCAACAAGCCATGATCCGTTCCATTCTCGGCACGGTGGGTACACGGATGATGATGACCGTGATGAGCCTATTGGTGGTGATGGCAGCGGGGCACGGGTTGGGTGCGGAGGGTGTTGGATCGGTGAGCTTGATCGTACTCGGGGCCGCTATCATCCTATTGGTCATGAACGTCGTGGCAGGTGGAGGTCTCGTTTACCTCACCCCACGTTATGGAACGGAGCAGTTGCGCTGGCCGGCGTACGGCTGGGTGACGTTCATCGGGTTGCTGGGATACGTACTACTCCGCCAAGTGCCAGTGGTACCGCAGGAATGGGTGATGCCCGTATCGATCATCGCCATTCTTCAAGGGCTGTTCAACGCCCACCTCGGCCTCCTCCTGGGGTGCCAGCGAATAGCAGCCCACAATGGTCTCCTGGTGCTTCAGAGCGTGCTATTGGCTCTTCTCTTCTGGGTACTGCTACACCTGGATGGTGCCGTGGTCATGGACTATGTCCACAGTGCGTACATGGCCCTTGGCGCCGTAGCCGTGATCTCGGGGGTACTCTCCATCCGGCGAAGGTCCAGCGATGAGGTCACACGGACAACGGCGTTGGCGCCCTTGTTCCGCCAAGGTATTCCGGCACAAGCCGCCAATGCCCTTCAACTCATCAACTACCGATTCGCTTACCTGTTGGTGGAGCGTGCCAGTGGGATGGCCGGATTAGGGCTGTTCTCGGTCACCACGCAATTGGCCGAAGGTGCCTGGTTGGTGCCCAAGAGCATCGGTATGGTGCTTTATACGCGAGTGAGCAATAGCGCTCGGTCCCGCGAGCAGGTGACGCTGGCATTGACCGCGGTGAAGGCTTCCGTGGCCACCACCGCCATGGCCGCATTGGTCTTGATCCTGGTCCCTGACACGTTCTATCGCTGGCTATTCGGAGCAGGGATCACCGGTCTATGGCCGCTGCTACTTCTTATGACGCCGGGGCTATTGGCCATGGCCGCTTCACAAGCGCTCAGCCACTACCTGAGTGGTTCGGGAATGGTGCTACAGAACGCCCTGTCCTCCGGCATTGGTGCCGTGGTCACACTGGGATTGGGAACTGCCTTGATCCCAACTCATGGGTTGCATGGGGCAGCGATCACCACCTCCTGTGCGTACATCGCCGCTCTCATGCATCAGTGGTTCGTATTCCGACGGATCACCAGAAGCCGAGCGAAGGACCTACTGCCGGTGAAGGGCGACGTGGAAGCCTTACGCACGTTGGTCGTAAGAGCGTTGGGGCGTTAGGCCAAGGTGGTCAGATCGGTGATCCCGGGTGGCCGCGCCACAGTGAATCCTTCACCGAACGCGACACTCAAGTACCGGCCCAATTCACGCGCGCGGCCTTCCAGGAAGGGCATGAACTCCGGTGTGGCGATCGGACTTACAGGTTCGGTGCTCGCCGGGTCGTGGAACTGCGAGGCGAAACAGTTGAGCGCGTTCGTCTTTCCCTGCCAATAGGCCGTGATGTCCACCACCAGATCCGGCTCCACCCAATGGTCCTGGATGGCATGCAGCAAGGTGGTGGGTCTCCATGGCGGCAGGTCCTGCTTTCCGTCCGACATGATGATGCGGCGCAATCCACTGAGGAACGCGGCCTCGGCGACCAATGCGGCGGCACGCCCATGGTCAGGATGCCGGTCACGTACCGCGTTGGTGATCACCACCCGTGGGCGATGTCTTCGGATGACCCTGACCACAGCGAGCAGCGATTCCTCATCCGGACGGAAGAAACCATCCCGTAAGCCCAATTGATAGCGGAACAGGGCCCCTAACACGACACGCGCATCCTCGGCCTCTTTGGCCCTTCGTTCAGGAGTGCCTCGCGTACCCAACTCACCCGCCGTGAGATCCACCAGACCAACTGAACGACCGAGGGCCACGTGGTGGAGTACGGTTCCGGCCATGCTGATCTCCACATCGTCCGGATGGGCTGTGATACACAGCAGGTCCAAAGGCTCGGTCGACAGGACAGGATCGGTGCTCATGCTGCAAAGGTGCAGCGTCCTAGCGGATCAGCTGTTCAACCAGCCGATGACCTCTTCATCGAACGGCTCGATCGACGAGCCTAAGGATTTCACCAACCGGCCCTCTTCATCGATCAGGAACTTGTGGAAGTTCCACTTCACCGAAGCGTCCATCGCCCCGTTCAACGCCTTGGTGGTCAACCATTGGTAGATGGGAGAGGGTGCATTTCCTGTGATGGAGACCTTTCCCATCAGGGGGAAGGTCACCCCGTAGTTCTTCTGACAGAATTGCTCGATCTGCGCCTCGGTCCCGGGTTCCTGACCACCGAAGTCGTTGCACGGGAAGCCAAGGATCACCAATCCTTTATCGCGATACTGTTCATGAAGTTCCTGAAGCTGCTTGTACTGCGGGGTGTACCCGCATTCACTCGCCGTGTTCACGACCATGACCTTCTTGCCTGCGTAGACCGACATGGTCACCGCAGCCCCGTGGATATCAGTGGCTTCAAGGGTATGGAAGGTCTTCATGTTCCTGTTTTCGGTCTGTCCGCTGGAGGTGGATGTGGGTGCGACTTGCACGGTATTGAAGCAGCCCATGGTGAACAGGGCGAGCATCACGAGTAAAGGAGTACGGAGCAGCATGGTCGTTAAACAATGCAAGATGCGCATTGTTCCCCAGGAAGTGCTGTTACCTTTCGGAATGTTCTGCGTAAGAAGGACCATGATCGTTCGGTCCCTATCCCCTCTTTTCCTGTTCCTGACACTCGGCTCCGCATCGTTCGGTCAAGATCCGGTGCGCCTGACCGATGTGACAGCGTTGGTGCTTCGACCGGAGGCGGGCCAGGACAAGGGACTCATGGCCGGATTGCAAGCTGCAGGTGTTTCCACGGAGCAGGTGGAACGGATCCGCAACCTGAGCGACCCCGGACTCTGGCCGTCGGGGCTGGCCTCGGATAGCGCCCGTCAAGCCAATCGCAGCGGTATCGGCAATATGGTGGCCTATCGGGTGTGTGACTATGCGACCGATGAAGGCTTGATGACCGTGGTCCATGTGCCCATGGCGGAGAACTATCAGATGAACGAGGAGTTACGGGCGAGGACCGACCTGTATCTCATCACCCGAGCCAGTGGCGTGGAGACCGTTGAACGAACCATTCCCCCTCCACCACCCAGCAAGGGCCCGGCCTGGCAACGGATGCCGAAGGCCACCATCTTGAAGGCCGACGAGGTCTATGCCACGTATGATCTGGCAAAGGACCCTGAGGCCCTGGCCATGATGGAGAAGAAGGGGTTCAGTCGACCGGAGATCGAGGCAGTGATCTTCAGGAGCCACGAACGGAACTGGCCCGAGGGCATTGCCCGGTTCGATGACCGGTATCCACGACTCTCCGACCTCAAACGATACAAAGCGTTCGCGGCAGGAACCTGGGCGGACAAGGTGCTCGTGGTGATCCCACAAGCCGCGAACAAACGGGCAAAGGAGGGGATGAGGCCCTATTTGGACTTCTATATGGTGTTCAAGTCCAGTGCGGTTGCCGTGAAGAAGGTGAAGCAGAAGCGCTGACCGAAAGGCACCGGTACCTTTGTACCGTGCGTGCTTCCGAGATCCTCTCCATACTCCGCTTGGAGGTTGCCCTTGACCTTCGTCAACGGGCTTCCTGGGGGGGTATGCTCCTCTATGTGGTGAGCGCGGTCTATGTGTCCTACCTGGCTGTGAAAGGGGGTTTGGGGGTGGCGCTGTGGAACGCATTGTTCTGGATCATCCTGCTCTTTGCCGCCTTCAACGCACTGTCCCGCTCCTTTCAACGCGAGGACCAAGGACGCCAACTCTACCTCCATACACTGGTCCATCCGAGGAGCGTGGTGATGGCCAGAACGCTATACAATGCGTTCACCATGGTGGTCTTGAGCCTATTGAGCCTGTTGTTCTATGCGTTGTTCCTGGGCACTGCGGTGTTGGAAGGTGCGGACCTCGGTCAGTTCCTGGTGGCGGTGGTGCTTGGAGCGATCGGGTTCGCCACGGTCCTGACGCTCATTGCTGCGATCGCTGCGCGAGCCGGGAACGGGTTGGGTTTGATGGCCATATTGGGGTTCCCGTTGGTACTGCCCATGCTGTTGGCGGTGATGCGCGCCAGCAAGCTTTCCTTGGATGGGGTGGCGTGGAGCGTGACCAGCACCTATTTCGGCGGATTGCTCCTGTTGGACGTGATCACCGTCACGCTGGCCTGGTTGCTGTTCCCGTACCTTTGGCGCGACTGAAAAGATGAAGCATTGGTGGTGGAAATTCATGGCAGTGGTCCTGCTGCTGATCGCGTCGATCGCCGGACTCCGGGTGCCGCTATCACCGGCCTTGGTCCATGTGTCCCCCAGCCGTATCATGCCGGGTGAAGTAATGATCGATGTGACCGGCTACAACACTCGTTTCGCCGATGGCATGAGGACATACTTGGTGAACGACAACCAGTATGTGTGTCCAATTAGTGTGGATGTGATCGATGCCACGCACGCCCGCATCGTTGCCGAGGTTCCCGCCGGAATGCGGGCCTCCATGACCGACATTGTCGTGCAAGGCATGACGTATCCTGGTGCATTCTTCACCGAAAGCCTGGGCGAAGGCATCGAAAGCGGTTCCTGTGCACCAACGCCGCCCAAACTCGACCTCACCGGCCTGGGCTTCACCTTTCCCAACCGCAGCATCCTATACGAGAGCATCCGGAACCTCTTTTTCCATGTACCCATGTGGTTCACGATGATCGCATTGATGGGCATCGCGTTCTGGCAGAGCATCAAGGTACTCGGCAACACCGACCTTGAACGGGATCGCGCTGCTAGGAGCGCTGTCCAAGTGGGCTTGTTGTTCTGCGGTCTCGGTCTGGTCACTGGCGCCGTGTGGGCGCGTGCCACATGGGGAGCTTTCTGGACCAATGATGTGAAGCTCAACGGCGCAGCAGTGACGGCGCTGATCTACCTGGCCTACCTGGTACTGCGGGGGTCGATCCCCGACCTGTACAAACGTGCGCGCTTGGCGGCCATCTATAACATCTTCGCTTTCGTGCTGCTGGTGCTCTTCCTCTTCGTGGTACCTCGACTGAACGCGATCGACAGTCTTCACCCTGGCAATGGTGGTAATAGCGGGTTCAATGACCTGGACCTGGACAACCGGCTTCGTATCGTGTTCTATCCAGCAGTTGCTGGATGGGTGATGTTGGGCATATGGATGATGGACCTGCGCACGCGGACCGCACGACTAATTGAACAAATGGACCGATGAGAGCATTTGCTACCACGGCACTCCTGACCTTGACGGCCTTGAACAGCATGGCCCAGGATGCCGCCCCGAGCTGGTTGGAACACACCCTGCATGGCAATGGAAAGATCAATACGGTGGTGGCCGTGGTGGCCATCATCATCCTTGGCCTAGGGATCTGGATGTGGCGGATGGACCGTCGCCTTCGCGCCATGGAAACACGCCAACGCAACTAGTCAACCAACACGGGTAGGACCATGAAACGCAGCCACATCATCGCCATCGTGATCATTGCCGTCGCCATCGGTGCGCTGGTGGGTTCGCTCTATGATAGCAGCACCTACGCCGACCTGGACAAGGCCCTTGCCGATCCCGGTCAGGAGTACCATGTGGTGGGTGTGCTGGACCGTTCACAGGAGATCATCTATGAACCAAGCCTCAATGCCAGCCTGACCACCTTCACCATGAAGGACCTGAACGGGAAGTCCTGCCGGGTGCATCTCGCGAAGGCCAAGCCCCAGGACTTCGAGCGCAGCGAGCGATTGGTGCTCATCGGCGAAGCCACGCCTGAAGGCGACTTCCATGCACGGGACATGCTGATGAAATGTCCGAGTAAGTACAACGAGGAGCACACGATCGAGGGCTGATCCCGAAGATCCACTGATCGCTTTCGACCAACATCCCTTTCTGCAGGCCCCGACCTTCTGTCCGCACGCATGACCAACTACATCGGAGAACACACCTGGGCAGGCATCCTCGGTCACACGCTCACCTCGATCTCCTTCGTCATGGCGCTGCTCGCCGCGGTGGCGTATGTTCTGGCTGTCCAGCGCAAGAATGACGATTGGGCCAGCTTGGGTCGTTTGGCCTTCAGGGTGCATAGTGCCGCAGTGATCGGCGTGGTGGCCATCCTCTTCGTGATGCTCTTCAACCATTGGTTCGAGTATGACTATGTGTGGAAGCACAGCAACCTGCAGATGCCGATGGAATACATCGCAAGTTGCTTCTGGGAAGGGCAGGAAGGGTCGTTCCTCCTCTGGACCTTTTGGCATATGGTGCTGGGCAACTTGTTGCTTTGGACATGGCAACGCGGCAGCAATGCGCTGTGGGAGGCACCGGTCATGGCTGTTATGGCGACCGTCCAAGTTTTCCTCGCCACCATGTTGTTGGGAGTTCATGTGGGCGACCTGCGCATCGGTAGCAGCCCGTTCCTGCTGATCCGTGAATTGGAGGAGAACATCGGCCTGCCCTGGACGGCCATGCCGAATTACCTGCAGGCCATCCCACAGTTCGCTGATGGCCGTGGCTTGAATCCTTTGCTCCAGAACTATTGGATGGTGATCCATCCACCCACCCTCTTCCTGGGCTTTGCGGCCACGCTCATCCCCTTCGCTTATGCGATCGCCGGCCTTTGGACACGGGAACGCAGTGCTTGGATGGCACCTGCACTCCCTTGGACCTTCTTTGGTGTGATGGTGCTTGGAACGGGCATCCTGATGGGGGGGGCTTGGGCTTATGAAGCGTTGAGCTTCGGTGGTTTCTGGGCCTGGGATCCGGTGGAGAACGCATCGTTGGTGCCCTGGCTCACGTTGGTCGGTGCAGCGCACCTCATGCTCGTGAACAAGCGGAAGGAGACCTCCCTCTATACTGCGTTCCTGCTCACGCTCATCACATTCATCCTGGTCCTGTATTCCTCGTTCCTCACGCGCAGCGGTGTCCTGGGCGATACCAGCGTGCACAGCTTCACCGGTGACGGCATGTTACCCGGTCTGCTCTTCTTCCTGTTGTTCTTCATCGCATTGAGCGTGATGATGATGTTGCCCCAGCGGACCCAGCGGCAGTTCTACGTGATCATCAGTTTTGCACTGCTCCTCATCGGGGTGTTGCTCGAGCAACAGGTGCCAGCGATCCTGCTGTTCGGAGCACTCACCATCGGGCACCTGGTGCTTGCTTACCGCACAGGCTTCTCGACATCCGACCCTGAGGAATCCTTGTGGTCACGGGAATTCTGGCTTTTCATCGGCTCGTTGGTCCTGCTCTTGAGCGCCGTGCAGATCACCTTCAGCACGAGCATCCCGGTGTTCAACCTGCTCTTGGAACCGCTGGTCGGGCCCTTGAACAGAGCTGGTGACTTCACTGGCTGGTCCTTCCTCAACGACCTGGTCAACAACAAGTTCGCTCCACCCGGCGAAGCCATAGCCCACTATAACAAGTGGCAGTTGCCCTTTGCCTTCATCGTGGCCTTACTGGTGTCCTTCACCCAATACCTGCGTTGGAAGGAGAGCGACCGCCGCAAGTTCTTCAAGGATATCGCTCTTGCGCTCATCGCAGCGGTGGTACTCACGATCATCGGCGTCATTGCGTTGGAGTACACCTTGCCCGAGGCGGACCTGGTAGCCTTGTTCTTCGCCACGGCGTTCGCCTTCACGGCCAATTTCGGGTACATCATCAGCATACTCAAAGGCAGGCTGAAGAACGCCGGACCCAGCGTGGCACACGTGGGTTTCGCACTGGTCTTGTTGGGCGCATTGATCAGCACCAGTCGGCAGAACGAGGTGAGCCGCAATACGCGGAACATGGACCTTCGTTTCTTGAACGAGGCCTTCAGCAACAGTGAGGACATCCTGTTGTATCGCGGTGATACGGTACGTATGGGTGATCACTTCGTGCACTACCGCGACAAGCGCAAGGACGGCGGCAACCTCTACTTCGCCATGGACTACTTCGCGGTGGAACCGCGCAGTTACCACGCTGGCGATACCGTGCGCGTGGGTGACATGCTCTTCCTGGCACGGAACGAACACCAAGCTGGGACCCATTTCCTGGCAGACCAACCCGCACACTGGGAAGCCCTGGAGACCTTCTCGCGCAAGGCGCTGTGGTATGCCGATGAATGGAGCAACAGCAGTCCCGGTGTACAGGAGTTCGAACTGGCTCCGTTCATCCAGATGAACCCACGATTCGGGAACGTTCCCGAACCCAGCACCAAACACTGGTGGCAACGCGACCTCTACACCCATGTGCGGTACGCGGACCTGGAGTTGGCCAGTGATACCGCCGATGATACGTGGATGCCGGACCGGCTCTATGACAAGACCGTGGGCGATACGATCGTCACCCCTACGGCGATCGCCATCATCGACAGCGTCTTCATCATGCGGGATAGTACGACCAAACGCATGCTGGGTGAACGCTACACGGTGTATGCTGCGCAGATCCGGGTGCGCGATCTGTATCAGAGCGACCGCTGGTTCGAAGCACGACCCGTGGTGATCTATTCCGAAGGGCAGCCCGTCATGGGCAAGGCGGCAGAGATCAAGTCGCTCCGGGTACGGTATGGACTGGCCACTGTGGATGGACCCACCTTCGTGGAGCCTGCACAAGGCCAACGGGGCACGGTCAAGTTCGGATTGAACGTGGCCGAGTCGGAGTTCGTGGTGCTCAAGGCGATCGTATTCCCGGGCATCAACATCTTATGGATCGGCTGCGTGCTGCTTGCGCTGGGCACGGGCATGGCGATCTGGCAACGTACGCGCCGCACCTCAACATCCAAGGCATGACACGCATCCTTTTGATCGGAACCGGCCGCATGGCTTATCAACTGGGACATGCCATCGTGGCTTCCGGTCTCGATCTGGTGGGTGTTGCCGGACGCGATGTTGAGGCACGGGAACGCTTGGCCCGGTTCCTGGACCGGAAGGCGTTGGACCTGACCAGACCCTTGCCGAAAGCCGACCTGGTGATCCTTGCCGTCAGTGATGATGCTATTGGAACGGTGTCCGCCGCCCTTCCTCGGACCGGGGCGGTGGTCGCCCATACCGCTGGTGCCATAGGCATGGATCTCCTCAAGGATCACCCGGATCATGGCGTTCTCTGGCCCATCCAGAGTCTCAGCCATGGCCAACCCATGGACATGGGCGACGTGCCTATGGTGGTGGATGCCAATGGTGAAGTGGCACGCTCGGTGCTGCTCATGGTGGCCAACAAGTTGAGCGAGGTGGTCCTGGAACTACCCTTGGAGCAACGTCAACGGGTCCACCTGGCCGCAGTGTTGACGAGCAACCTCACGGTGTGGTTGGTACGCGAGGGCCAGCGGTTGTTGCGCGAACAGAAGCTGCCGACCAGCCTGCTTACTCCGCTCTGGCGATCCACTGCCGCGCGTGTAGCCACCTTCGGCCCCGATCAGACGCTCACCGGACCAGCGCGTCGCGGCGACAAGGAGACCATTGGCCACCATTTGGAACTGTTGACCAAGGACCCTGAATTGAGCAAGGTATACGCCCTCTTGAGCGAACAGATCATGAAGGCGTTCGCCCACGAGTCACGATGAACGAACGGACCTACAAGGAGAAACTGGTGGCGTTGAACACGTTCATCTTCGATGTGGATGGTGTGTTCACGGATAATCGGGTGCTGTTGTATCCCGGAACGGATCCGATACGGACGTTCCACACCCGTGATGCGTATGCGGTACAACATGCGGTGAAAGAAGGCCTTCGGATCGTCATCATCAGTGGTGGTCGCTCGCAGGGGGTGGCCGATAGCTTTGCCCGACTGGGCGTCACCGAGGTGCACCTTGCTACTTCGAACAAGCTGGAGCGTTTCGACGAGCTCGTGGCCCAAGGGCTGGACCCTGCGCGAACCGCATACATGGGGGACGATGTGCCCGACCTTCGGGTGATGCAACGTGTGGCCTTTCCATGCTGCCCTTCCGACGCCGCCGAGGAGATCAAGGCCATCAGCGCGTACATCAGCGGCAAGGCCGGAGGATGGGGATGTGTGCGCGACCTGTTGGAACAGACCATGAAAGTGCAAGGCAAGTGGCTCACGGATGGAGCACACACCTGGTAGTGATGAAGGACCTGATCACCCTTTCCCGGCCGGTCAACCTGTTGATCATCGCTGCGACCATGGTGGTGATGCGGGAAGGGGTCGTGGGGGGCTACCTCGAGCGTGGCTTGGGGCAATTGTTGATCGAGGATGGCCATGGCTTCACGCGCAGCGAACTGGTGCTTCCAGAAGGCTTCGGCCCACAACTCCCGATCCATCTGTTCATACTCCTGGTGCTGAGTACCGTGCTCATTGCCGCGGCCGGCAACATCATCAACGATTACTTCGACACTCGGATCGACCGGATCAATAAGCCCGGCGAGGTGATCGTGGGGCGCACCGTCAAGCGGCGCGTGGCCATGACCACGCACGTGGTGCTCAGCGGCATTGGACTGGTGCTAGGGACATTCGTAGCATGGCGGTCGGGTCAACTCAAGTGGGCCTTGATCCCCGCGTTCGCCATTGGGGCCTTATGGTCCTACAGCACCTATTACAAGCGACAGTTGATCATCGGCAACGGTCTCGTGGCCACGCTCACCGCATTGGTTCCCTTGACGGTGGGTCTGTATGAGATCCCCGCTCTTCAGCGTTGGTTGTCCGATCCGCCGATCATCACCATGCCCAATGGGGAGCAATACCTCATGGAAGCCTCAGTGCGGGAACTCTGGTACTTCATCCTCATCTACACGGCGTTCGCATTCGTGAGCACCCTGGTGCGTGAACTTCAGAAGGACATGGCCGATGTGCGGGGCGACGAGGCGGAAGGTTGCCACACGGTGCCCATCGTATGGGGAATGAAGTGGGCCCGTGGAATGACCATGGCCTATATCGGACTGTTGATCATCGGGTTGCTGGCGATACGCATGTACCTCTTACGAGATCCTTTCTCATACTGGTACATCGGCATCGGTGTCATTGGCGCGCTGCTGTTGTCGGCGGGCTTCACCTATCAAGCACAACAACGCTCGGAGCACGTTCGTGCCGGCCAATTGATGAAGTTGGCCATGGTCCTGGCCATCGGGTTCGCCGTATTCATTCGTACCCTGCCCTGATCCATGAACACTGCCCGCCCCCCCATCCACCCTTGGCGGTTGATCCTGGCCTCGGCATCCCCACGCAGGCGCCAACTACTTCAAGGATTGGACCTGCCGGTGGAGATCACCAGCGTGGAGGTGGATGAAACACCCCCTGAGGGCATGCCGGTGCAAGAGGTGGCAGAGCACTTGGCCCGCAAGAAGGCCCTGGCCTGGACCGGTGATCTCGCATCCGACCAGGTGCTGATCACGGCGGATACGACCGTTGTTCTGGGTGAGGTCCTCCTCAACAAACCGGTGGACGAAGCGGATGCGCGTCGCATGCTCGGGCTGTTGGCCGGCCGAACGCATCACGTGCATACGGGCGTCTGCCTTCGGCACATGCGCGGAATGCTATCGTTCACCGACGTGGCGGCAGTGAGCTTTCGAGCCATGACCGAGGCCGAGATCGGATATTATGTGGAGCGGTACCGCCCCTTGGACAAAGCTGGGGCCTATGGGGTCCAGGATTGGTTGGGCCACACGACCGTGGAGCGCATCGAAGGGAGTTTCTACACCGTGATGGGCCTTCCGTTGCACCGGGTGTATTCGGCACTGCACGGCCTCCATCCGTGACGTGGTCGACCATCGATCGTCAGAACAGTGCCCCTGTAATGGGTCTACCTTCGTACCGTTCCCAGACAACGACAATGAACATGAAGTACGCTCTTTCGATCGCCGGCTTGGTGCTGGCCTCCATCCCTTTCCACCAAACGAACGCTCAAGCACGGACCAAGGAAGGGTTCGCCACCACGTGGGAGCGCCCCATCACCGTGGTGCCGGATTCCCTGACCAACGGGGATCACAAACTTCCGGCTTACACCATTGCCGTCTTCGAGACCGATGCCAATGGGGTGATGGACCTCTGGAAGGCCGACATGAAGGCCTTGAGCCAGGAAGTGACGGGCAGCAGGCCTGCAAAAGCGAGTGGCGTGATACTGACCTCGGTGAGCGAAACCCCGACGAACCTGTTGGTGACGACCACCACGGAAAAGAAGGCTGACATGACCCGTATGACGGTGGCCTTCATCCTTACCGACTCCACTGCGGCTCCGGCCGATCCGCGGCAAGAAGCCTACATGCGCTCATTGGGTGTGAAGTACAACAAAGCGGTCGTTCAGACCCAGATCGACACCTACCAGAAGATGCTTGACAAGGCGGGGAACAAATTGACCTCGGCACAAGGAGACCAGGCCAAGACCCAGCAGAACCTCACCAAGGCGAACAGCAACTTGGAAAAGCTTAAGGCCAAACGTGCCAAAGTGATGGCCGCCAACGCGGAGATCTCCGGTCAGATCGCAGGCCTGGAGAAGAAATTCGCTCTCACCAATGACCCAAAGGACCTTCAAAAGCTGACCAAGGCGCGTGAAAAGCTGGCCAAAGGTGAGACCTCGGTGGCCAAGCTGATGCAGAGCGAAGCCAAGGCCCAGGGAACGGTGAACAAGTATCAAGAGCAATTGCCTGATCGCGCTGCGGACCAACAGGAGATCACCGCCACGAAGGAGGAATTGACCACCACGTTGAACGCCCTGAAGCGGAAGCACGATAGTATCCAGTGACCTGGATCGTCACAAATGGAGAAGCCCCGGGTTGTGACCCGGGGCTTCTGTCGTTCTCGCCTGATCGGTCCTACCGGACCAAGGTCACATGGCCCATCCGTTCCTGGGTAAGTCCCTTGGTGTCGATCATCCGAAGGCGCCATACGTACACACCCGGCGACACTTCGGAACCGTTCACGCGGCCATCCCAACCCTGTGATCGGTCATTGGTGGTGAACAGGACCTGACCCCAGCGATCATGTACGGCGAACTCGAACGCCCGTGGTGTTCCTACGGTGGTCACGACCCCGAAAAGGTCATTGTACGAATCGCCGTTCGGCGTGAACGCGTTGGGTATGTATGCCGCGAACTCGTCCTCCACACAGACCTCGATGGTGGAGGCATTGAAGCATCCTTCGGTGGTCAACACGTTCAGGCCAACGGTGTAGCATCCTGCATCGGGGTAAGTGAAGGCCACCGGTGATCCGGTCCCTGTGCTATCGGTAGGGTCACCGAAGGACCACGTGAGTTCCAGGTCGGATCCGGCAGGTCCATTGAACTGGAAGGTCGGGTCCTCCAGCGTGGTCACCGCCGGAGAAACGATGATCATGGCGGGTGGCGCAGGGAGCGCTCGGACCAGATCAGGCACCTCCAATGAGCCATCACATTCACTACCTGATTGGATGGTCAGGCGCACGGCATAGGAACCGGGTAGTTCATAACAGTGGGTCACCGTGGCCCCTTCCGATTGTGTGCCGTCACCGAGGTCCCATACCCGGTCACCATCGCCCATGGTGATGTCCGTGAACGTGACACAATGGGGTGCACATCCCACACTGTCCGTCCACGTGAATACCGGAAGCACGCCCTCACCAACGGTCACCAGCAGGTCATCAGGCGGTGAGGTACAACCATTGGCATCGGTGGCCACCACACTGAACGTGGTCGTTAGCGCAGGAGCGATGCCGGGATCGGCCGGCGACCAATTGAACGAATATCCGGGAGTTCCACCGCCGCCCACCGGGTCGATCACCAGGACATCACCCGGACAGGCCTCCAGGTCATCCGGTGCGGTTACGGTCACCGAGGCAGGCTCATCGATCGTCACAATGGCGGATCCCGTGCACAAGGAAGCATCGGTCACGGTACAGGTATAGGTGCCTGCCGATAACCCGTTGGCGGTAGCACCCACCCCACCTGAAGGTGACCAAGCATAGGTGAATGGTGCGGTACCGCCGGCCACGCTGGCTGTTGCAGCGCCACTTGCACCGCCATTGCACACTGCATCCTGCCCCACCACAGTGACCACGATCGGCGATGAGGAACTGCCCAATTGGATCGTCTCCTCCAAGGTGCACGCGTTCGTCGCACTGATCACCACCGAGTAGCTCCCCCCGGGAATATTATTGAGCACTGCGGAGTTCTGACCACCAGGGCTCCAGATGATATCCAAAGGAGCGCTCGTACCCCCCACCAGCGCTGTGATCGACCCATTCGAGGCGCCACATGCGGGGTCCACGGTGATGAAATCCACGCCCAGCACGGAGATCGGCACCACGACCGTGGAAGGCGCATTGCAAGGACCCGACACCGTGAACGACACGGGATAGGTACCCGGGCCGGTGAACGTATGGGCGGGGTTGGCCAACGTGCTCGTATTGCTGGCGCCCGAAGCAGGATCGCCGAAGTCCCAACTGTAGCCGTTGGGGCACAAGGATGATGTATTGGTGAAGGTGACCGTGTTTCCGTCGCAGGTGTACGTGAAGGACGCACCATTCGGCGGAGCCTCTCCGACGAACACATTGTCGATGGCGATCCCATCATAGTCGTTGCACTGCGTACCTGCACCGAACACGAACCTGAATTTCACGCTAGGAGCGCCTGCCAGGTCGGGAAGACACTGCGAGGCGGTCACCCATTGCCCACTACCCTGCCCCCCGGAGCACGAACCCACCGTGGGCCCCACCCTTCCGCTCCAGCCCTGCTTGGGGGACGCCAGGTTGAGGTTGGTGATGTTCCCGGTGTTGTACCAGTTGCTGTTCAAGCAATCCTCCACACCATTGAACTCCCCCACATTGGTCCAGGACCCACCAGCGTTCAGCGAGTATTGTAATCCCATACCATCGTAGGTGCGTTCGCACTCCCAGAAAATGTCGAAGGCGATATACGGATGGTCGACCGTGGTGAAGTTGAAACAAGGACCTTGCAGGAAGCTCTGCTCACCATAGGTGTAGAAGGAACCGGTCAGCCCTCCGACACACCAGGCCCGTATGCCCGATGCAGCGCCATTGATGGTGCCATGCGCAGGTGTACCCCAGGCCCAGTCGCTCCCCGTCCCACCGCTCGTCCAAGCTGGTCCGGCTTCGAAGCCTTCCTCATAGGGGAACACGTTGATGGTGGTAGGGCATTGGGCGGCCAACCGACTTGGAGACACCGCCAAAAGGGTCAACACCAGGCACGGAACTATGGACCCGAATGGGAAGCATCGCATACCCAGCATCCACAGTAGGACGTTGGTCGCACGCGCTCCGTCGCCTGGCTTGTTCGTGGTGGGTGGACGGCTCATCCTATCGCAAGATGGTGATGCTGCCCGTGCGGCTGTGATCCACGCCATCGCCACCCCACGCTTCCACCGCATAGAAGTACGTACCCTCCACCACCGGTTCACCTGAAGGACCACGTGCATCCCAGGTACGGCCGGGCCGATCCAGGTAGGCTACCTCTTGGCCCCAACGGTTGTAGATGCGCAGTTCCATGCGCACGATCCGTTGAAGGATGGGCTCGAAGCGATCGTTCACCCCATCCCCGTTCGGTGTGATCACGTTCGGGACGATGATGCTGCTGACCTCGGCATCCGGCACTTGCCCCGGCGCCAGTACGGTGATGATGAGTTGATCGGAACCCGAACAACCATTGACCTCCAGCGACAGATCCACGGGATAACTTCCGGGCTCGGTGAACGTGTGTGTGACCGTACCCGATGAGGCTTGAGTACCATCACCCAGGTCCCAACCGATGTTGCCGAGCGGCTCACCAGCTGCGCTGAACACGACGGTGAACGGCGCGAAACCGGTGACTGCGCTCGCTTCGATCACTGCCACGACGTTGGTCTGCTGCACGGTCACCTGGTCCGTGGCGGTCCCACATCCGTTCGTGTTCGACACGGTATACGTACCGCTGGCTGTCACGGTGATGCTCGGAGCGGTGGCGCCGTTGTTCCAGATCACCGGGCCATTGCCTGTGGCGGTCAACACCGTGCTCCCACCAGAGCAGAACGTCGTATTGCCGGTGATGCTCACCACAGGTTCGGGAAGTGCGGTCACGGTGACATCAGCTGCATCGGTGCCACACGCATTCGTACCCACCACACTGTAGGTCCCTGCGCTGGTCACGGTGATCGAGGGGGCGTTCGAACCAGTGCTCCACAGGTAATCGCTTGCCCCATTGGCCGTAAGTGAGACCGATGCCCCTGTGCACAATTGCACCGGACCCGAAATGGAGACCTGAGGTGAAGGCAGCTGCACCACATCCACCTGAGCACTGGCTGACCCACAACCGTTGCTGGTGGTAACGCTGTAGGTACCCGCGTTTGCCACGGTAAGCATGGGTCCTGAGGCACCGGTGTTCCACGTGAAAGGACCTGGCCCTTGGGCTGTGATCGTGGTGGTCGAACCTGCGCAGAAGGAGGCATCACCTGTGATCGAGACCGAAGGGAGTTCACCGGTGATCACCGTTATGACGAGGGAATCCGAACCGCAAGCATTGGTACCCGTCACCACCAAGGTCCCCGGCGCTGTGATCTGCGCCACCGCTGTGTTGGCTCCAGTGGACCAGGCGTAGCTATCGGCGCCGGAAGCGGTGACGGTCAATGGAACATTGCCACAGAGCAGCAAGGGTCCTGTTGGATCGACACTGATGGTGGGGCCCGAACCGGCCGGTATCACCAAGGTGGTGCACAGCGGGACGGCACACGAGGTGGTCACACACAACTGCAGCTCCACGGACCCGGACTCGCCGACAGCCGGCGTGTATGTGGTGTTCAACGCGTTCGGGTCACTGAATATGCCAAGCCCACCCTGCCATTGCACCGAGATCACCTCGCCTTCGACGGAACCCACCAGATCCACAGGTGCCCCACCGCACAGGAGTCCCAATGCCTGCGCCTCCACAACGAGCGGTTCGATCGGTGCCTGACAGCCGAAGTTCACATAGTCCACCACGGGTACTCCGGGCCAACTGAAACGGGTGGTGGCGCCGTCGTTCTGGGCGCTCACGCCAGCATAGGTCCCCTCATTGTTCACCAATAGTTCGCGCACATAGGTCGCTGTATCACTGCAGTTGCTGCTGGTGTGGAAGAGCACCAACGAGCGCAAGTTGGTACCAGTGGGCGGTTCCGTAGTGACCGGGTCGCCCACCGCTGGGTTATTGGCGAAGTGACCTTGGGTATTCCCCTCCTGTTGGAACACCAGGAACAGGGTGTCCACCAGGTTGGTGAAGGGATTGGCGGCCACACACATCTCAGTGCTGGTGACCATCAGTACCTGCGAACCGGGTGGAATGATACCGTTCACCGGTTCGATGAGGAAGCCACATGAGGCGACCGTCGCATTGAGTTGAGCGGTCAGTTGTGCAGTGAGGGTGTTCTGCACCAGTCCACGCCACGAGTTGTTCGGCCAATCCGCTTCGATGTCGTCCAACGCGATGGGGTCAGGTCCGGTCCTGAACCGGACCATCTCGTTCTGCCCTTCCGAGGAACCTGGGCACAGGTCCGATGGGTTGCAGGCGTCGACCAGTATGCTCTCGATCTCCAAGCATTTGATTGGGACCTGGGCCACCAACAGGGCAGGAACGAGGACCACTACAAGGAGAACGGAACGGAATGGGAACATGGACTGCACTGAACGGGGTGCAAAGGTCGGTAAGATCCCGCCACACCATGTCACCGGAATGTGAACAGATGCGCTAGTTCAACAGGCTGCTTTCCAGCCAGATGAAGGTACGCTCCGGATGCGCGACCCGTCCCTCGTTCGGTTCGCGGTGCTCGATGCGGAAGGCCACTTGGTCCTCGATACCGAAATCATCCTGTTCCAAGGCGTTGTGGAAACCCAGGAGCATGCTGAACAGCAAAGGGCGGAGGTGATCGATCATGCCTGCTCTTTGGCGCGGTCCCAGTAGGTATCCATTTCTGCGAGGGTCATCTCCCCCATCACCTTGCCATCCTTGCGACTCTCGCGCTCCAGGTATTGGAAGCGCCTGATGAACTTGCGGTTGGTGCGCTCCAGTGCCTCATCCGGATCGACACCCAGGAAACGCGCATAATTGACCACACTGAAGAGCAGATCTCCGAGTTCATCGGCCTGTTTGGGCGAAGCGGAATCCACCTCATGCTTCAGTTCAGCCATTTCCTCCTGCACCTTGTCCCACACCTGATCACGGTGCTCCCAGTCGAAGCCCACCCCACGCGCCTTGTCCTGGATCCGGATGGCCTTCACCATGCTGGGGAGCCCGCGCGGAACGCCTTCCAGCACGCTCTTTTCCTGACCTTCCTTGCCAGCCTTCTCCTGCAGCTTGATCTTCTCCCAATTGGCCTTCACCTCCTGTTCGTCCGCCACCTTCACATCGCCGTAGATGTGCGGATGGCGGTGGATGAGCTTGTCACAGATGCCATGGAGGACGTCGGTGATGTCGAAGGCACCCTGCTCAGCGCCGATCCTGGCATAGAACACCATGTGCAGGAGGATATCACCCAGTTCCTTCTTCACGCCGTCGAGATCCTTTTCCAGGATGGCATCGCCCAATTCGTAGGTCTCTTCGATGGTCAACGGCCGCAGGGTCTCCAAGGTCTGTTTTCGGTCCCAGGGGCACTGTTCGCGCAACTCGTCCATGATCTTCAACAGGCGAAGGAAGGCGGCGGCACGAGGGTCGAGGGTGGAAGCATCCATGCCACAAAGGTGAGGCGTGGATCCCCCTAATGGATGCACCGGTTCCATTCGACCTTCGATGTGTGCGCCCGATGACGACGCGGGTGCGATGCGCTGGCATACTTCGCAGCGGCACCGCCCGTTATCTTAGCCGACCTGCTCATGACCCGGCTGCTGCTGCTCCTTTCCGTGCTTGCGATCCCGCTCTGCAGCAACGCTCAAGGTGCCGGCACCCTCCAAGGGCAGGTCCGTGATGAACTTGGCAATCCACTGCCGCAGGCCAACGTGGTGGTCGTTGGCACCCAACTGGGCGCCATATGCGATACCGATGGACGCTACACCTTGGACCTTCCGGCCGGTATTCCAAGCACGGTTCGCTGGAGCTACACCGGCCTGATCCCGGAAGAGCGCACCTACACGTTGACCGATGGAGAACGTTCCGTGGTCAACATCAGCCTCAAATTGCGTACGCTGGGTATTGTGGATGTGGAGGGGCAGCGACGCCGTGAACGCGAGGAGGGAGTAACCCCGATCGATCCGCGGATCGCGCGATTCAACCCCAATCCTCAGGGTGGTGTGGAGTCGCTTCTCATCGGCCAGATCGGGGTGGCCATGCGCAACGAACTGAGCGCCGGTTACAGCGTCCGCGGCGGGAACTTCGATGAGAACCTGGTCTATGTGAATGACATCGAGGTCTACCGGCCTTTCCTGGTCCGTGCCGGTCAGCAGGAAGGCCTGAGCTTCCCCAATCCGGACATGATCGAACGCCTGAACTTCAGTGCTGGCGGCTTTGAAGCACGCTATGGGGACAAGATGAGCAGCGTGCTCGACATCCATTACAAACGTCCGAAGGCCTTCGCGGGCAGTGCTTCTGCTGGCCTCTTGGGCGGTTCGGTCCATGTGGAGAATGCCATGCGCAATGCCCGCTTACGCCAGATCACAGGCTTGCGCTATCGCCGGAACCAACTGCTGTTATCCGGACTCGACACCCAGGGAGAGTACCGGCCGGTGTACACCGACCTGCAGAGCTATTGGACCTATGACCTGACCGACAAGTTGGAATTGGGCTTCCTTGGTCTTTACTCACGCAACACGTACGGCGTGGTCCCCCAGGACCGGGAGACCGAGTTCGGTAGCTTCAACCAGGCCCTGCGCTTCACGGTTTACTTCGAAGGGCAGGAACGCACCGCCTTCGAGACCTGGTTCGGAGCGCTCAACCTCAATGCCAAGGTCACTGACGACCTTCTGTTGAAATTCACGGCGAGTGCGTTCAAGACCTTTGAGCAAGAACGCTTCGATATCCTGGGTGAATACCGCCTGGGTGAACTGGAGCGCGACCTGAGCAGCGAACAGTTCGGGGAAGTGGTGCGCGACCTGGGTGTGGGTGGATACCTTGACCATGCCCGGAACGAATTGGAGGCCACGGTCATCACCTTGGCGCACAAGGGCTACCTACAGCGACCCAAGAGCTACGTGCAATGGGGCGCAGATGTGCGCAGTGAGGTCATCAGCGACAAGCTGAGCGAATGGACCCTGATCGACTCGGCAGACTACAGTACCCCGCAGAACACCGGCGAGGACCTGTTGCTCAACTACACCTTGAAGAGCAAGCTGGATGTCTCCAGTCTGCGGGCATCAGCCTATGCCCAGAGCACGTGGCGTTGGGATTCCGGCAACGACCGCTGGTGGACACTCATCGCCGGAGCACGTGCACAGCACTGGAACTACAACGGACAGACCGTGGTGAGCCCTCGAGCGCGCCTCACCTTCCATCCGGGTTGGAAGAGGGCTACTGCGGCAGGTGATACCGTGGACCGGGACTACAGCTTCTGGGCTGCCACCGGGCTCTACTACCAACCGCCCTTCTACCGCGAGATGCGCCGGATGAACGGCACGCTCAACCCCGACATCCGTGCACAACGATCCATCCACTTCCTGTTGGGCATGGACCGCATCTTCGAGATCTGGGAGCGACCCTTCAAGTTCACAGCAGAGGCGTATTACAAGCAACTGGACGACCTCATCCCGTACAAGGTGGATAATATCAGGATCCGCTACTTCGGCGAGAACATCGCCAAGGGCTTCGCCACCGGATTGGACATGAAGCTCAATGGTCAGTTCATCCCGGGCATCGAGAGTTGGGTGGGCGCCAGCGTCATGACGATCCAAGAGGACCTGAAGGACGACCTGTATTACCTGCGGTACAACGCCGCTGGCGATACCATCCGGCCGGGCTTCACCACGGATCAAGAGGCGGTGGACAGTACCCGCTTCGAACCGGGGTACATTCCGAGGCCCACGGACCAGCGCGTGAACGTGGCCCTCTTCTTCCAGGACGAGATGCCCCGTTGGCCCACCTTCAAGGTCCAGCTCAGCCTGGTCTTCGGCACAGGTCTACCATTCGGTCCTCCAGAGGCCGATCGTTACGCGGACACCCTACGCACCAGCCTTTACCGACGCGTGGATATCGGCTTCAGCAAACAACTCCTGGGTGCGAAGGGCCAGGAAAAGACCAATTGGCTCCGCCACATCAACGACCTCTGGCTCAGCCTGGAAGTGTTCAACCTATTGAACATCAACAACACCATCGACCATACCTGGATCACGGATGTGAGTGGCCGCCAATACTCCATCCCGGACTTCCTCACCCCGCGACGCTTCAACTTCAAGGTGATGGCCTGGTTCTAGGACCGCATGGCGCCGAGGCATGCCTTTCCCCTAATTTAGCGCGGTCATGTCATTGCGTTCAGCACTCGTCCTATCCTCCGCTCTCCTGCTCTCGGGCTGTGCCACGCACAAGTTCGTAGCCGCATCGCACCCCAACAACAAGCCCGAAGTGGTGGTGTACATGAAAGGCAAGGGCGAGGAGGCCGTGAAGGTGATGGAGAAGGTCTACTATCCGAACGGGCAACTGGAATACGTGGGCCGGTTCGAGAATGGCGTGGAGCATGGCATCTGGGAGTACTACTACGAGAACGGCACCCGGAAGTACACGGAGAGCTGGGCCAATGGCAAGGAGCACGGTGTGCATCTGGATTACAGCCCCGATGGCCAGGTCTACCGCGAACTGCATTACGAGAACGGTCGCTTGGTGAAGGAGGTGGACCGGACCAAGCAGTAGGTTCATTGCTCGGTCGTTGTAGGGAGGCATCGTCATCGGGCACGTCCCCGCATGGGTACATTGGTGCCGCACTTCCTTAGCCATTTGAGTATCTGGAACCGATATCCCGTTCGCTTCTTCGTCGTGTTCGGCGCGTTGGCCGTACTTCTGTTCGTGGCTGAAACCCTCAACGGCCGGGCCGAGCTCAACGACTTCCGCGTCTACTACGGAGCAGGTCAGGCGGTGCTGCATGGTACGCCCCTGTACGGCGTGTCACACGGACTCGATTCCGGCCTCTTCAAGTATGCACCGCTACTGGCGCTGATCCACACTCCGCTCGCCGCGCTACCCTACCCGCTGGCGGCCGCGATCCACTACCTGCTCATCACCCTCGCCTTCCTCGACGCCCTTCGCCGCATGGACCGCTTGGTCCGGGCGCACCTGCTCCAAGGCGCACCAGCACGCTATGCGCCACTGTTCCTCCTAGGGCTCGTGGTCGTTGTCCACCTCCATCGTGAGCTCCACTTGGGGAACATCAACCTCTTCCTGCTCTGGCTGCTCGTTGTGGGACTGGAACAACTGGTACAAGGCCGCGATCACTGGGCTGGAGTGCTCATCGGCGTGGCCATCCTAACCAAGCCGCACTTTCTGGTGCTCGCTCCGCTATTGATCCTACGCGGCAAGTGGCAGGCGCTCACGATGGCCGGGGTGGTCATCGGCATCGGGCTCATGATACCGGCTCTGATACTCGGCTGGTCGGCGAACACAGAAGCACTGATGGACTGGGGCCGCACCATGGCCGAGCACAATACCAGCCTGATCTACACGGAGGGCGACGACCGTCGGGCCATCAACACCATCTACTCCGCCCTCTACCGGAGCGTGCTCCACCTCTTCTTGCCGGCGAGCGCTGCGGTGGCTTACGGCATCCTGGCCGTCATTGCCGGTTCCTTCGGACTGTTCGTGCTTAGCGACCGGAGGCCCGACGGAGGCGCCAGCAACCCTGCTCGCTTCCCCCTCGAATACCTGCTGCTGGTGGGCCTCGTGCCCAGCATCACGCTCACCGACACCCAACACTTCCTGCTCGTGACGCCAGTCCTGTGTTTCGTGCTGTATCACCTCCTTTCGCGGCGCACCCCAGCGTGGTTGCCCTTCGTGGCCATCCCCCTGTTCCTTCTCTACGGAGGCAACTGGGAAGACGCCTTGGGGCCGATCTCCGATCGGCTGATCCGATCCGGCGCGCTCGGCATCGGTGCGTTCGGGATCCTGCTGCTGGCCGTCCTGCTGTTCCTGCGATCGAACCCTGGGCGCCTCCCATCGTCCAATCCCACATGAGCCGCACCCTCTCCCTCCTGGCAGCGATCGCCCTGATCACCACCGCACGCGCACAGGACACCTACTACCCGCCCACCGTCGGCACCACCTGGGACACCATCGACCCCGCGAGCCTGGGATGGTGCACCGATGAGCTGCCCGCCTTGCTCGACTTCCTGGAGTCCAGCAACAGCAAGGCCTTCATCGTGTTGAAGGACGGCCGGATCGTCATCGAGGAGTACTTCGGCACCTTCACGGCTGACAGCAGCTGGTACTGGGCCAGCGCGGGCAAGAGCCTCACCGCCTTCCTCGTGGGCATAGCACAACATCAAGGCCAACTGGACATCGATGAGCCCAGCAGCACCTACCTGGGTGAAGGTTGGACCAGTTGCACACCCGAACAGGAAGCCGCGATCACCATCCGGAACCAACTGACCATGACCACCGGCCTCGACGACAGCAGTGGCCAGTTCGAGTGCACGGACCCCGAGTGCCTCACCTACCTGACCGACCCTGGCACCCGTTGGTCCTACTACAACGCGCCATACACCCTGCTGGACGGCGTTCTGACCGGGGCGACCGGTCAGAACCTGAACAGTTACATCTTCACCAACCTCACCGCGGCAACTGGCATATCCGGCCTCTTCGTGCAGGTTGAATACAACAACGTCTTCTTCAGCAAGGCCCGGAGCATGGCGCGTTTCGGCCTGCTCGCCATGGACCAAGGCAACTGGAACGGCACACCCATCCTGACCGATACCGACTACTTCACGGCCATGACGACCTCCTCGCAGGCGCTCAACCCTGCATACGGATACTTGTGGTGGCTGAACGGTCAGGAGAGCTACCTGCTGCCTGGTGTCGAGCTCCAACTTCCTGGTCCGTTGATGCCCGATGCCCCCTTGGATGCATATAGCGCTATGGGAAAGAATGGCCAGATCATCAACGTATCGCCAAGCACAGGGCTTGTGGTGGTGCGCATGGGGAACCTGCCGGATGGCCTCTTCGTACCCAACGTGTACAACAACGAGATCTGGCAGTACCTCAACGCCGTCATCTGCACAGCCACGGCAGTCCCCAGCATAGCCTCTGTGGCCGCGGCGGTCAGCCCGAACCCCACTATCGGACCGGTGCGGCTAGCGGATGCACCGGAGCATGGACCCGTTGAGCTCCTCTCCTCGGACGGTCGCGTCACCGCACTGACCGTTCGGAACGGTACGCTGGACCTCGGCTCATACACCCCCGGTCTCTATACGATCCGCTATGCGAACCTGGAGGGACGCATTCGTTCAGAACGGATCCTGCTTGTAGGACCGGGTCGATAGCTGTTGCTGTATGAAGGGGAGTAGGACCGAACGCGGAACGGGCTCCCCGGAGATCAGCCTGCAGCACTAGCTACGAAGCGAACATGGCTACCGGATCCCATTCTTGACCTGAACCGTGAATGGACGGGGATGAACGCGAATGAATGCGCTCCCTACTGCAGCCACCGCGTTAGTTGACGAGGTAGCATCCCCGCCCATTCCCGGTTGAAATTCCCTCCTTCCACAGGGTCCACTGAGGGTCACGTTGCTGTGGCATAAGCCGTTCACCGGACCGGAACCCGCCGCATTTCCCCACCTTTCGGTCCCATGATCTACGCGTTCATCAAGGCGCTTGTCCGCATCAGCACGGCCGTTTTCTTCAAGCGGATCGTGGTGGTGGGGCGCGAACGACTGCCCGAGCACGGTCCCGCGATCATCGTGGCCAACCATCCCAATACCTTGATGGACCCCTTGCTGGTCGCATCCGTGATGCAGCAGCAGGTGGGCTTCGTGGCCAACGCGGGCCTGTTCAGCAACGCATGGCTCGTGCGCTTCTTCCGCTACTTCCACGTCATCCCCATCTACCGCCGGAAGGATGTGGCGCCCGGCGAGCAACCCGACAACACCCAGGCCTTCGCCCAATGCCATGCCTACCTGCAGCAGGAAGGCACCTTCCTCATCTTCCCCGAGGGTACCAGCCATTACGAGATCAACCTGCGCGAGATCAGGACCGGCACCGCACGCATCGCCTTGAGCTATGTGGGTCCCGGTGAGCTCCGTATCATCCCGATCGCGCTGGACTACTCGGATGCCATCCAGTTCCGCAGCATGGTGCGCATCACCGTGGGCAGGCCGATCCGGGTAGCGGACCACCACGAGGCCCATCCGGGGAACGGGACGGAGGCGGTGGAGGCCTTAACGGCCGCTATCCGAAGCGCCTTGGCCAAGAAACTGCCCTGGACCACCGACAAGGCGCAGGAAGCCTTGCTGATCAAGGCCCACACCTTCTTCACCACCTACGCCGCACCCGAGGCCGATCTGCACGAGAACCCCCATCGCTCGCTCGTTCTGCGCAAGCAACTGGCGGATACGCTGCATCATTTGAGGACCGCGATGCCCGGGCTCTATGAGCGGACCAGCGCTCGGTTGCTCGCCTTCTTCGATGCGCTGCGGGCCGACCGCATCACCCCGGGGTTCCATACCGATGCGTTCCGGCGGAAGCACTTCGCACTGTTGTTCCTGGGCTACTTGGCGGAGCTTGTCGTGCTGGCGCCGCTATACCTCTTCGGGCTGCTCACCAACTACGTGCCTTACATCCTGCCCTCGCTCCTCTTCAAGGCCTCCCGAATGGAAGTGGAGTACAAGGCGCCGGTGCAGATGATCGTTGGGCTGATCTGCTTTCCGCTATGCTACGGCATTGAGGCTTGGGCCTTCCATCGGACCATCGACCCGCGCCCATGGACGCTCCTGCTCTTCCTGCTCGCATTGCCCATCGCGGGCTTTGTCGCCATGTGGTACTGGACCGAACTGCAGCGCTTCGCGCGTATCCTGCGCTTCCGTTTCGTGGTACCTACTGCGCGGAAGCGCGCAATGATCCAGGAGCGCGATGCCATCCTCGCTGCCATGATGAAAGCGCGGAAAGAGGTGTAGGTGGAGGCTCGGGGAGCCCGGAAAATCAGGGCCGGACGCAGGCAGATGCATGGGCAACGGCCTTCAGGCACGCCTTTCCGGACGGCCTACGGATGCAGAACAGGGGTGGCTATATTCGCAAGTACCCATCTGCCATGGAACACGTCAACACGCTACCGGTGGTGAGGCTCGAAGCCCTGTACAAGGACGGAGTGAAGCGTATTGCGCTGCACTTCGCCTACAACAAGGAGTTGATCGCCATGGCGAAGGAGGCGGGCGGCAGTTGGAGCAACACCCAGCGCTGCTGGCATGTGGCTGATGGAAGCGCGAGCTTGAAAAAGGTGTACGCCACCTTCAAGGGCCACGCCAAGGTGGATGGCGATGCGCTCTTTGGCAAGGCGACCAGCCAACCGGTGCCGCAGCAAAAGGCCAAGGTGCTGCCAGCGGTGAAGCTGAAAGCGCCGCCGGCCCAGTTGGGCCCGGCGCAACAAGAAGCCCTGGACGCCATGCAACGCAAGTTGGAGATCGCGCGGTACAGTGCCAACACGATCGATACCTACGTCAATGCCACCAAACTCTTCTTCCTCCATTTTCCAGGCAAGGTTCCCTATAATATACGGACCGAGGACATCGAGGCGTACCAGCACGAACTGGCCACCGTGCGGAAAGTGAGCAACAGCTATTTGAACCAAGTTGTGAATGCTGTACGCTACTATTATAAAGATGTAGTTGGCGATGCGTACCGGGTGAAGTTCATTGAGCGCCCGCGAAAGGAACAGAAACTACCATCTGTACTGAGCGAAGCGGAAGTTGCGGCATTGCTTAAGGCCCCGACCAACCTCAAGCACCGGTGTATACTCATGCTCATCTACTCCGCCGGGCTGCGCATGGGTGAACTCTTGCGCATGGAACTGAAGCACATCGACCGCGACCGCGGTCAGGTATTGATCTTGGGTGCCAAGGGCAAGAAGGACCGCATTTCGCTCTTGAGTCCGAAGCTTGTAGGTGTTTTGGATACCTACATCGCCGAATACCGACCAAAGCAACTTCTCTTCGAGGGGCAATCGGGTGGCAGCTATTCCGAGGCCAGTGTGCAGGCCGTGTTCCATGCGGCCAAGGACAAGGCAGGCATCACCAAACCGGCCACCGTACATACCCTACGACACAGTTTTGCCACCCATCTTTTGGAGAATGGCACCGACCTACGCTACATTCAGACCCTGCTCGGCCATAGTTCGAGCAAGACAACGGAGATCTACACTCACGTAAGCACCAAGGCCTTAGGCAAGATCCGCAGCCCGCTCGATGACCTGGACCTCTGAACACGATCTAGGGTTTACGTGCCGTAATAGTGGAATAGTACCATGTCCATATGCGAAATAACCCTAACTCATAGAACAACCCCCTAGTTA
>ERZ795056.869-NODE-869-length-36946-cov-7.476485_pt1 | contig 36946 bp, 26 predicted proteins | sample MGYA00375140_ERZ795056 | MGnify/ENA primary metagenome ERZ795056 (study PRJEB30185, sample SAMN05720227) | activated sludge metagenome | isolation source: Anaerobic digester | place: USA | collected 2015-03-09 ...
AAGATCAAGGACATGCAGGAGCAGGACGGCTTTGACGCCGTCTTTGTCGGCACCGGCGCGGGGCTGCCCATGTTCATGAACATCCCGGGCGAGAACCTGGTGGGCGTCTTCTCCGCCAACGAATACCTGACGCGCGCCAACCTGATGAAGGCCTACGACACCGAACACGCCCACACGCCGCTCTACACCTCCAAGAAGGTGGCGGTGCTGGGCGGCGGCAACGTGGCGATGGACGCGGCGCGCATGGCGCTGCGCCTCGGCGCGGAGGAGGTGCATCTGGTCTACCGCCGCACCGAGAAGGAGATGCCCGCGCGCGTCGAGGAGGTCGCTCACGCCCGCGAGGAAGGCGTGGCCTTCCACATGCTGCAGAACGCCGTGCGCATTCTCGGCGACGGGCAGGACCGCGTGACCGGCATGGAGTGCCTGCGCTATGAGCTGGGCGAGCCCGACGCCTCGGGGCGCCGCAGCCCGGTGCCGATCCCCGGCAGCGAATTCCTGATGGAGGTCGACACCGTGATCGTCGCGATCGGCAACGGCTCCAATCCGCTGATCAGCCAGACCACCGAGGGTCTGGCCGTCAACAAGTGGGGCAACATCATCGTCGACGAGACCGGCAAGAGTTCGATCGACGGCATCTACGCCGGCGGCGACATCGTGCTGGGCGCCGCGACCGTGATCCTCGCGATGGGCGAAGGCCGCCGCGCCGCCGCCGCGATCAACGCTTATTTGGCTGACAAAGTCTGAGTCGGACTTGTCCGACTTGTCTGACCTGTCCGACCCGTCGGAAACCCCCATGCACCGCCTGACACCCAGAGATTACACCGTTCCCGAGGAGATCTCTCACAGCGCGATCCACGCGCTGGGCAGCCATCTGGGGGCGGCGATGCTGGCGCTGATGGTGGTCTTCGGCGCGCAGAGCGGCGAGCAGGTGGCGTGGAAGGTGGTCAGCGGCGCGCTCTTCGGCGCCACGGTGATCCTGCTCTATGTCATATCGACCGTCTACCACGCGGTCACGCATACGCGCGCCAAGCAGGTACTGGAGGTGTGCGACCACATGGCGATCTACTTTCTGATCGCCGGCTCCTACACGCCCTTCACGCTGGTCACGCTGCGGCCGGAACACCCGGCGATCGGCTGGACCATCTTCGGCATCGTGTGGGGATTGACCGTGTTGGGCGTGGTCTTCAAGGTCTTCTTCACCGGGAAGCTCCGCGTGGTTTCGACTCTGGCATACGTCGGCATGGGCTGGATCGTGGTTTTCGCGATCCGGCCCCTGATGGACGCGCTGCCGACCGCCGGCCTGGTCTGGCTGCTGACGGGAGGGGTGCTCTACACCCTGGGCACGGTCTTCTACCTCTGGCGCCTCATGCCGTTCCACCATGCGGTCTGGCATCTTTTCGTGCTGGCCGGCACGCTCTGCCACTTCTTCGCCGTGCTGTTCTATGTGATGATGTAAAGAACGTTCAACGTTCAACGCTCAACGTTCAAGTAAAAAAGTAAAAAAAACGTAGGGCTTGGCAGTCGTTCGCAGTTCTTCCCACTTGAAGCGTTGAAAGTTGAACGTTCCCCACTTGAACGTTGAGAGTTGAACGTTGAGCGTTTTTTCCCGTTTCCCCACTTGAGCGTTGAGAGTTGGGCGTTAAACGTTGAGCGTTCTTTCCCCTTCTTCTGTCAGGGGCTCACCGCCCGGTAAAAGCGTATGGGCACCGTGCTCGTGTCCACGACCTCCGTAACCGCGATCCGGAAACGGACGACGTTCGTCCCGCCGGGCAAGCACGCTGGTTTCGGCGGTCCGGGACGTCCCGCCGTACTTGAAGCACGGCGGTCATGGCACCACCGCCTCGGCCTCGGGGTCCGTCACCGTGTGGGGCCAGTCACGCCACGCGACGCACAGCTTCGCCCTCCATTTCCCGGGCGAAGCGCAGTGTGGAGGGCGAGGCTGCGCCGAGCCGCGGCTTATCTTAGCGCCATTCCAACCTGGTCCTTTGTACATCGTTGCTTGCATGCAAAAGGTTCCGGATATTGCAGAATCGAAATTAAAATTGTTGCAAAATCGAAAGTGTTGGCGTTGCAAAATCGAAATTACGATGATACTCTGTTGACATGAACGCCTATGAACCACGATTGATTGACGACTTGGTTGAACGGAAGCTGAAATCCTCGGGAGCGCTTGTGCTCCGTGGCCCAAGGGCTGTCGGAAAAACAACCACGGCGTTGCACCATGCCGCCAGTTCCGTTCGTCTTGACCAGCGCGCAGAATGGATCCGCGCCGCAGAGCTGACCCCCGAGGCTCTTTTGACGGGTGCGGTCCCGAGATTGATCGACGAATGGCAACTCGCGCCGTCCATCTGGAATTCCATCCGGGCGGAGATTGACGCGCGCGGACTACCCGGCCAGTTCATATTGACGGGCTCCGCCGCGCCCGCCGAGGACAGGACACGGCATACCGGCGCTGGGCGCATGGCGAGGCTGACCTTACGTCCGATGACGTTGTCCGAACAGGGGAAGAGCACGGGGCAGGTTCATTTCGCAGACTTGTTCAAAAAAGGAACGGCTCTGGGCGGTATGAATGGACCGACCGTTCCGGAGTTTGCGGAGTTCATCGTCAAAGGCGGCTGGCCAGCGTTGCACAGGTTGGATGCCAGTGCCGCGATGGATGCGCTGACTGACTATGTGGATAACCTTGCGGATGTCGACCTCCGGACGGTTGACGGTCGTCCCGATCCTCTTAGGATGGCTGCGCTGTTCAAAGCGCTGGCCAGAAACACCGCCACGGAAGCGTCGCTCCAGAAATTGGCGGAGGAGGCCGAGATTCCCTCTGGCAACCTCTCGGTACCGACCGTCAGGAAATACCTGGATCAACTGGCGAGGATCTTCGTGTTGGAGGAACTGCCCGCCTGGAAGCCGCACATCCGATCAAGCATCCAGACGCGGGTCAAGCCGAAATGGCATTTTATCGATCCTTCCCTCGCGACCGCCGCGCTGGGCGTGACTCCCGGCGGCTTGCTGAACGATTTAAACGCGATGGGGCTGCTGTTCGAATCGCTTGCGGTCAGGGATCTGCGGGTTTACGCCGATGTTTCGGATGCAAAAGTTTTTCATTACCGCGATTCAACCGGTCTTGAAATCGATGCCATCGTCGAGCGCCGGTGCGGCGATTGGATCGGGGTCGAGGTGAAACTCGGCGGCGAGCGTGCGATCGAGGGAGCCGTGGCGAACTTCGGCAAGCTGCGCACCCGCCTGACGGAGCCGAAGCTCTCGCGCCTCGCCTCTTTCTGCGTCATCACCGGCGGACAGGCCAGCTACACGCGCCCGGACGGCATCCATGTCCTTTCACTCGGCCATTTGCGCGCATGACTGCGGCGGCGAAGTGCGTGCCCAAGGCCCCCGTCACGCTGATGAAGTCCGTGTATTCGGCGTTGTGCTCGACGGCGATCATCTGGCTCTCCTCCAGTTCGTCCCAAGGACCCGCGTCGAACACCCGTTTGGCCAAGACGTAAAAGACGTTGCAGAATTGCCGAATTGCCCGTGTTCTTCGTTTTGATCCCTTGTGCCGCGAACCGTCTCATGTTATAATATGTATATCTTAAGTAAGTATATTGGGGGTTGACTATGGAAGCGTAATTGGTTGATTTCAGAAATCGGATGGGGGATATCCAGGCGGCGATATCGCGTCGCGAGCGTATTACAGTTACTTCACACGGAAACCCTTGGGCGGTGGTCATCGCCTAGGAGGACTTCAAGGAAGTCGCGTTGCTTAACGTAATCGAATTCAAATAAGGATCCATCCTATGCACAAACGATTCCTTGGCCGTATCACCCGCCCAAGCATGCTTCTCGTCTGTCTATGCGGGGGCACCGCCGCAGCGGATACCCCGTCCGCATCGATGCCGGCTCCGGTGCCGCGCATCGAGCGTGTCGTCCCATTGAAGCAGGATCCGGCCGTCGAGGGCAGCTTTTTCAGCGAGGACTTCGAGGCGCTGGCGGCGCTCAAGGACCGTTTCTTCGATGTCGCCGAGGGGCCCGGCAAGTTCAGCATTTCCGAGGCGGACGCCTTCGACGGGAAGAAGGGGCTCGACCAGTCCTACATCAACCGCCAGACCTATGACGCGCCGGACAAGGGCAGCGCCGGCTGGGTCTCGCGGTTCTTCGGCGACAGCCCGCTCTTCGCCTCCCGGATCGAGGACAAGACCCAGGTGACGCGAATCTATGCCCGCTGGTACCACAAATTTGAGGATGGCTTCGATGCGGTCGTCGACGGCAAGGTTCACTTCCCGCCCAAAACCGCGCGACTCCGCTGCCAGGGTGCCGGCCACACGCGCATCTACACGGTCCACTACTGGATCGATAATGAAAGCCCCGAGGCCTTCATCGCCATCGAGCGCCACACCGCCGCGCCGGGCACACACCGCGAATGGATACCCAAGTCGGTGACCCGGTTCTCGTGCAGCAACCCGGAGAACATCGGACGCTGGGTGCACATGGAGCTGGCGGTGACTCTGGGCGACAAGCCGCGCAGCGACCACGTTCAGGCCTGGGCGGATGGCAAACTGATCGCCGACATCCCCAACGATGATCTGAGCGCCGGATGGAAGAAGATCGGGCTCACCGAGATGATGTGGGACGCCTACTGGAACGGCGGCAGCCCGAAGGATCAGCACCGTTACTACGATGCCCTGGCCCTGTCCCAGAGCGGCCCCATCGGCCCGGCCCGCAGCGGTCCGAACCCGGAGCTGCGCCTGGCCGCCGGCCATCCGAAGGCGGAGGCCTTCGAGGTGGAAGTTGCGGAGGGTGCGCAGAAGCCGCTGAGGCCTGACAAAATGTATGACGGCGTCCCCGGCACCTTTCATCCGATCGAGATCGACTGCGTGGTCGTGTGGAGAGGCGGGGTGAGGGGCAAGGACCGGCTGACCGTCGATACAAAGAACGGTGTCTTCGCGGGGCCGCGCGCGGGCAAGGACGGCCTGGACGACAACGTCCTGCACTTCGTCCGCATCCGCGAGAGCCTCGGCGGCACCTGGTCGGCCTGGTCCGGCTGGCACGCGGGCTTCGCCACCGCCTGGAAGAGCGGGGCCAAGTCCGGGGAACGCACGCTACCGTGCGGTTACCTGGCACGGTAGGATCCGGAGGGTCGGATGTATACGGACCATAAAATGGCTGTTTCACGCCTCGCTCACACGTTGTTTGTCGCTCTTTGGCCGCTGTTTCTGCTTCCCTCGCTGGCTGCCGACGTCGGCTTTGTGGCGGTCATGAAAGGTCAGGAGTTCGCCCAGACCAGCGATCAGATCGTCGCTCTGGGCGAGTGGCGGATTTGGAACGAAACCGGGGAAGTTCAGAACGAGGGGGAGCAGGAAGAGCCGCCATACGTGTTCCAGGCGTTGGCGTTCGGCACTGCGCCGGACTCTCTGTTTTCCGGCAGCGTCACCGTGCCCGGCGGTGAGGTGATGAACCTGCTGCGGGATGTGGAGGAACCTGAATCCGCCGAGATCAGCGCCGAAAGCGGATATCACGCGCCGCTGGATCTCAACACCGCGCGCCCGGATGGCGACTACGCCGTGATGTTGAACGAAGGCGCATATGCCACGGTTTTATCATTGACCGGCGACACGTATCCACCCGTGCCGCACATTACCAATTTCAACGCCCTGCAAGCCGCCGCCGCATCTTCTCCCGTCACCGTGCAGTGGTCCGACATGGGCGGAACCGCGCAGGACTTCATCCGTTGCCAAGTCATCCAGCTCGGCGGCGAGAACGACGGTATGGTCGTTTGGCAAAGCGGCGCGCCCGGATCTCCCGGCGCATTGGACGGCACCGCGACACAGGCGGAGATCCCTGCCGGGACGCTGGTGGCCGGCACCGACTATCAGGGCGAGGTGCTGTTTGTCAAGACGGTGGATATCGAAACCTCGCCTGCGTTGGCGACTGCCGGTTATTACAAGCTCACCGGTTTCCGCATCCGCACCGCCGCGCTGTCCGACACGGCGCTCGGCTCCACCTTGCTGCTACCCAATCCGCAGGACGGAGCACACGAGGTGGCATGCGATTCCGCTGTGGCTTTTCACTTTTCCCATCCCATGTCGCCCGCACACATCTCGATTGCCTGGACCAAGGACGGCGGCCCGTTAAGCACGGGAACCTTCAGTTATCAATGGACGCAAGGAGACACGGCGCTGCTATGCAAGTTCTCCGATGTTTTGCCGCCGGACAGCCAAATCGGCTGGACGCTCAACCTCGCCGGATTCCGGGACGCCGCAGGCTTCGCCCTCAGCGGCACTCCTACCGGCTCGTTCCGCACCGGCACGGACATGCCCGAAACCCCGCCGGATGTCGGGTTCATCGGCTTGTTCAAGACGCACTATCATATCCAGACCAACTCGTCCCCCGTGTCGGATGGCAGGTTCGAGGCCATTGTGGATGTAAAGGCCCATGCTCCCAACCGCTTGAAATCCGCCACTCTGACCGCAGCGGCAAACGGTCGCAGCGGACCGCTTTATGCTGATCCCTGGAATGGCGACGAATACGAAGTTCCGGGCGAATACGGCTCCAAGACAGACCTCGACCGCTTCTATCCGAACGGCGATTATCAATTCGCCCTGGATGGGCTGGACGACGGTTCGCAAACCGTCACGCTCAGCCTCGGAACGAGCGATCAATACCCGGACGCCCCCACCGTCACCAATCTAGCCGACTTGCAGACGGTCGATCCCGCAGCGCCGCAGATCATCACATGGGACGCCCTGGCCGATTGGAACAATGACTTTGGAACCCTCGCCCCCGGCGACGGCCTGATCGAGCTGGAAATCCTCGATCAACACGGCACCGAGGTGGTGTGGGTCGAAGGCACGGATCTCGTGAGCGGCACGCAATATGAAATCCCCGCTGGCACCCTCAAACCAGGCCGCAGTTATCAGGCGACTTTGTATTTCGTGCGCATCACCGACCTTGACGTCGCGTCCTACCCTGACGCCGTCGCCGTGGCGGCTTTTGAAAGCCAGACCCGCTTCACCCTGCAGACCACCGGCGAGCCGGCGGCGCCCGTGCTTGATTTGCAGCTCTTCGGCGGCACGGCCCGCATCTTCGCCAGCGGCGGCGAAACGGACCAGCCCTACGCGCTGGAAGTTTCGCAAAACCTGCAACGCTGGACGCCGCTGGATCAGTATTGGGACAACGGGGCGACCTATCAATACGACGACGTGGACGCGCAATATCTCCAAACGCGTTTCTACCGCGTGCGTGAATGTTATCCCAACGAGGAAGTGTCACCCCGCATCGCCATCCAAGGCACCGTCTGGGCCAACAGCAGCCACGCATTACCGGTGGCCGGCGCCGTGGTCGGCACCAGCCTTGACGGACAGACTGTCGTCACGGATGCGCAGGGCCGCTTTTTCCTGGTGACCGATACGCCGTCACAAAATGGCGGGGCGTGGTACGAGATCACCGTGAGCGCGGGACTTGCGACTCTCAACTTTGGCTTTGGATACTGGGGCGATCAGCCGCGCGACCAGGTGTTCGAGATGGAATAAACCATGCAAGGTGTTCCCCTTCGATCTGCGCCTGCACGCGCGGGTGGTGAACGGCGTCAACTTCGTGACGCTCGACGCCGTCTACGGCTACGTCTGCCCCGACGACGCGCGACTTCATCGCGTATCTCAAAACCGAGCCCCTGTTAAAGGGCATCCTTTCGGGCCATCTCCACATCACGGTGCGGGAGCGCTTCTCCCCGACGGCGTTGCTGTACGTCGCGGGCGGCAACTCCCTGTTTCACGGCCAGGAAGTCACGTTCGCCTGATTACGATTTGACCTCTTTGAGCACGGTCGTGACGGCTTTGAGGATGCCGGACACGTTCGCCAGGTCGGAGGGGATGATCATCGTGTTGTTGGTCTTGGCGAGCTTGCCGAATTCGTTCAGATACTGCTGCGCGAGTTGCATATTCACCGCGTTCATGCCGCCCTGATCGTTGATCGCCGAGGCGACCTGGCGGATGCCGCTGGCTTGGGCCTCGGCCACCAGCAGGATCTCCTGCGCACGGCCGCCCGCCTCGTTGATGCGCTTCATCTTCTCGCCCTCAGAGATCGCGATCGCCTGCTGCTTCTCGCCTTCGGCGCGATTGATCTTGGCCTGGCGGTCGCCCTCGGATTCGGCGATCAGGGCGCGCTTTTCGCGCTCGGCGCGCATCTGCTTCTCCATCGCGTCGCGGATGGTCTGCGGGGGCGTGATATTCTTGATCTCGTAGCGCGTGACCTTGATGCCCCAGGGGTCGGACGCCTTGTCCACGGCCTCGACGATCGCGCCATTGATGTGCATGCGCTCCTCAAAACTGCGGTCCAGCTCCAGCTTGCCCATCTCGGAGCGCATGGTGGTCTGCGCGAGCTGCGTGGTGGCGAAGAGGTAGTTGCCGATGCCGTAGGAGGCTTTGGCCGGGTCCATCACCTGAAGGTAGAGGATGCCGTCGACCTCGACCGTGATGTTGTCGCGCGTGATGCACTGCTGCGGCGGCACGTCGATCGCCTGCTCCTTGAGCGTATGCTTGTAGGAGACGCGGTCGATGACCGGCATCAGCAGGTGGAGGCCCGCGTCGAGCGTGCAGTGGTATTTTCCCAGCCGCTCCACGATAAACGCCTGCTTCTGCGGCACGATGCGCACGCACTTCCAGATGGTATAGACCACAACGAACGCGATCAGATAACCGATGAATTGGGGTTGCATGACTCTTTCCTTCTTTTTTTCAGAATGTCAGACGCATCTGATCCGCCAGACGGGTCTGACATCCTCGTGAACATTAAACTGCTTCAACGCTGACAGTCAGATTTTTTTTGCCGGTCACCCGGACCGACGCGCCGGCCGCCAGCTCGCATTCGGCCTCGGCGTTCCACGTCGTGCCGCCCAGCTCCACGCGGCCCGGCCGGTTGGGGGCGATCGACTGAGTCACGACCGCCAGCTTGCCGGTGAGGGCGTCATCGGGATTGTCGGAAATCTCGCGCGCCCCGCTGAAAACCGATTTGAGACTTTTGCGCAGCAGCACGATATACAGCACCGACAGGACGGAAAACAGAATCCACTGCCAGCCCTGCGCGAGTTCCGGTGCCAGCCAGACGATCAGCGCCAGTGTCAGCGCGGCCAGCCCGAAGAAAAGCGACACCAGTCCCGGCGTCATGACTTCGATGAGCATCAGCGCCACGCCGGCATAGAGCCAGTAGACCGCCGTCATTCTCATACGCAACCCTCCTAAAAAAACATATTTCCTTTATGTGTCTTGAGATTAAATCAGGTCGCCACCGGCTTGGCAAGGAAAAGCGGCGAGCCGAATGCAATCGATGGGGGACAGGGGTGCGCCAAGATCATGGGTTTCGGATGAAGAACATGCACAAGATCGGGAGCACGGACGGCCCCGTCCGCGGAAAAGGCTGCTGGTTCGCTGTTTTCATCTGCACGCCGCCCGGCCGATATAATTCAGGATGCGAATAAGCTTCGGTTGACTATCGGGGGGGGCTTGGTTTATCATGAACCAACCTTCTTTAATTGCAGGAGAGGTTTTTTTAAAAACCGAATGAAAAGGGAGCAGTCCCCATGATGGAGCAAGCAGGAGTCTTTCGGGCAAGTGTGTGTGCCGTGGCGGCCGTCTGCATGACGGTTGTGCGCGCACAGGATGAGGCTCAGCCGGCTGAGGCGGGTGGGCAGGCTCCCGCGGCCGAGCAACAGGGAGCGCCAGCCAAGATTTTCATGCCGTTGGTGCGTTTGGTGCAGATTCGCGGCGTGTGCGAAGTGAACAATCCTGATGCGGGGGTCTTTGTCCCAGCGGTTGAGAACAAGGTTTATCCGCTCGGCTCCCAATTCCGCACCGGTCCCAACAGTTCGGCCATGCTGGTCTTCTCGGCGCAAGAGAGCGTGCAGCTTCTGGCGCAGACCGAGGTGACCGTTGCGGCGCCGGCAGCGAACGCGGACAGCCGCATGGTGCGTCTTGCAGCCGGAACGATCAAGACCAGCCTGCGCGAAAATCTGCCGGAGGGCAGCTTCGGCGTCTGCACGCCCAACGCGGCGTGCAAGAACATCGAGGGGCGCGGCGAGTACTCGCTCTCAGCCGATGCGACGACCGAAACGCTGCAGATCGCCACCATCACCGGGGCCGCGCGCATTGAAGGCGCGCACTATCACATTCCGGCGCTGCGCGCGGCCAATACGGTCACCATCGTGACCTCGCAAGACCGAGCGTTCAGCCGTCTGACCAGCGTGTCCGGCGACTTTGCGATCATCCTCAACAAGGGTGAAGAGGATCCGGTCAACTTCGGCATGTCACCCAAGGCTGTCGTCAAAATCTGGCGCGAGAATGCCCCGGTGGGAGGCCGCCCGGTCATCGCCGTGTTGGTGGTCAGCCCCACCGGCATCGCCAAGCACCGTTTCGCCTATGCTGAAGGACGTGCGGGCGTCGCCACCGGTGAGTTGATCGATCCGGCCGCAACGGCCAAAGAAGATGAAGACCTGCCTGTGCTGCTTTCAAAAGACGCCGCTGATGCGCCTAAAAACGAGGTCGGGAACGATACCGAGAAGACTGAGACAAACGACGACCAATAACGGTGTTGCGGAGTTTTTTTGGGAAACCGGCGGCCTGCGCAGCCTCCGGTTTTTCTTGTCAAGACGAGTGTTTGCGCGAGTGTTAATCCCTTCGGACTACTAGCCGTGTTTATCTATCATTTCAACCGACTCATCCGCAGCCGTATCCTGTGGGGTTTTTTTGCGATCATCATCGCCATTGCCTTTGTTGCGGTCGACTCCTGTTTCCAATCGCCGCAGGACGCGCAGTCTGCCGGCTCCATCAACGGAAAGAAAATCCCGTACACCCAGTTCGAGCAGACGGTCCAAGCGATACGCGGCTTCGGCCGTAACCGGGATAACGAGACGTCGGCGAATGTCGTGGACCGCCGGGCCTGGGAACAGCTCGCCGCGCGCCTGACCGCCGAGAAGAACGGGATGGGCTCGGTCAAAGAAGAAGTGCGCAATGCCTTGCGCGAAGTCCCCGGTTTCCAAGGCCCCAACGGGTTTGACATCAACCGCTACCGCAGCGTGCTCGCCGATCAGGGCCTGACGCCGGCCATGTACGAGAGCCTGGTCGCCCACCAGCTTGCCCTGATGAAAAACGCCTCGCTGGTCGACTCCGCCACGTGGGTCTCGCCCATGGAACTGGAAGACGAGCTGGCCGCCATGACCGACCGCTTCACCGTGCAGGCCGCGACCATCAGCAACCGCTACGCAGAGGCCGAGATGCGCCTCAGCGACGACGATCTGCGCACGTTCTATGAAGAGAACAAGGCCTCGTTCGCGCGGCCCGACCGCGTCGCCGTGCGCTATGTCGCGATCCCCGTCTCCAATTACGTGGCGCATGTCTCGGTGCCTGAAGAGGACCTGCTCGAGTATTACGACAGCCACGCCGAAACCTACACGCGGACCATCACCAACAACGCCACGGAGCCGATCCCCTTCACGGAAGTGCGCGAGAAAATCTTGGCGGAGCTCCAGCTTGACGAGGCCCGCTACTGCGCCTCCACCGCCGTCACCTATACGATTTACGGCAAGCTCGCCAACGCCGGTGACAATGCGCTGCAGATCATGGCCGAGCAGGCCAACATCCCGCTGAAGACCTCGCCGCTTTTCGCGGCCGACGACACGCTCTACTGGGCCGAGAACAGCAAAGCGTTTTCCGACGCCGCATTCGAGCTGGATCCCGACCGCTCAGACTCGCGCTTCGGCATCGTCAAGGGCGACTCCTTCGTATACGTCATCGAACGCACCGTGTTCGAGGCGGCCCACACCCCGACCTATGAGGCCGTGCTGAACGACCTGCGGCCGCGCGCCTTGGCCAAGGCGCGCAGTGAAGCCTTTAAGGATTACGTCAAAGAGCTGCGCACGGAGCTGCGCACGCTGATGGACCAGGGCAAGAGTTTTGCCGACGCCGCAAAGGCCAAGGCGCTCAATGTCTCCACCTCGATCACCTATACCGTGAACGAGATCCAGAACCAGAGCTTCCCCAACAGCTTCTCGATCGCATACGGCGCGATGACCCTGAACAAGGGCGAGCTGTCTGAAGCCATCCCGGCGTCCGCCGCGCAATCGCTGCTGGTCCACGTGCAGGACCGCCAGCCGGGTGACGCGCTGGCCGCCGAAATGATGCGCGCGCAAGTCCGCTCCGGCATCGCGCGCCGCCGCTCCAGCACACTCTTCTCCGACTGGCTGAGCTGGAACCTCGGCAAGCAGGACTTCAAGCCGTCCCGCCCGTTGAGCGAAGGGGACGAAGAGGATGACGCGCTCGCGGCCGATCCCGACGCCCCAGCAGAAAAGGAATAACGCTTCACCTGGCGCGCCGAGGCGAGCGGAAACAAGAAGCCCCGACTCCTCACTCTTCCTTAGGGTGTGATTCACCAACGGAATCACACCCTTTTTGTTTCAGGCGCTCAGCCGGTCCAGCCGCAACCGCTCGCGGCTGTCAAACAGCCGCCGCGCACAGAGCTGGACCGTCAGCAGGCTGCCGAACCCTGCGCCCGCTGCGATCAGATACATGATCATCATCTGGTAGCGCACGGCGGCCAGCGGGTCGCTGCCCGACAGGATCTGGCCGGTCATCATGCCCGGCAGACTCACCACGCCGCAGACCGCCAACGAATTGATGATCGGCGTCATGGCGGTCCGCACGCTCTCGCGCCGCAGCTCCGACACCGCATCGGCCGCGGTCTGCCCCAGCGCCAGCCGATTCTCGATCACCGCACGCTGTTTCCACGCATTCTGTGTCAGCGTGTCCATCCCCAGCGCAATGCCGGTCATGGTATTGCCGAGGATCATGCCGAGCAGCGGGATCGCGTACTGAGGCGACCACCAGGGCCGCACGCCGACCAGCGCCGCCACCGCGAAGACGGTCACCGTGAAGCCGGCCGTAAACAGCCCCAACACCGCCAGGCCGACGGTCCACCCCGAGCTGAACCGGCGGTGCTGCCGACGCGCAACCTCCCACGTGCCAGCGCCGAGCATGACCATGGAGAAACAGAACGTCCAGAGCGGATGTGCATTTTGAAAAACCCCTTTCAACACTACGCCCACCAGGGCAAGCTGGACGAACGTTCTGACCGCACCGATCAGCAGCGTGCGGCTGAGTCCGCAGCCCCGCCAGGCAAACACGGCCGCCAGCGCGGCCAGCGGCACTGCGGCCAACAGAATGTCCCGCCACGACAGCGCGATCACGTCCATGCTTCCGCCTCCTTCCACACGCCGCCCGCCGCCATCCGGTAACCGCGCGTCGTCACGCGCGCGAGCTGTTCGGGGTCATGCGCCACCCAGAGCGCCATCATGCCTTCGGCGCAGCGCGCGGCGACCAGCGTTTCGAACGCCTTCGCGCGCGCCGCGTCGAGATGCGCCGTCGGTTCATCCAGCAGCAGCACCGCCGGCCGGTTTATCAGCGTGCGCAGCAGGCCGAGCCGCTGTTTCTCGCCGCTGGACAAACGCGCCACCGGCCAGCCGAGCACCTCGGGCTCGAGCCCCAGTGCGCATAGTGCTGCGCTGTCAGGCGCACCGCAGAAATGTTCGCCTACGCCGTCGAACCACCACTGGCTCTCGGCCGGCAGATAGGCCACGCGCCGCCGCCATTGGCTGGCCGGCATCGTTCCCGGCGCGCGGCCTTCCAACACCATCTCGCCTTCCCAAGGATCCATGTCGGCCAGCGCGCGCAGCAGCCGCGTTTTGCCGCAGCCTGAAGGACCTTTCACGCCAAGGATTTCTCCTTTGCGCATCACGAATGAAACCGGGCCGAAGCCGCCATACCGCAACTCTGTTGCCTCGAAATCGTTCACGCCCATCCTTCCCCTTCATGTCCAGAACGTGTTCCTCACGTCGTTTCGTAGTGTACCAGCCGGCACCGCGTTCCACAAGCGGAGCAGGCTCACTCTGCCCGCATTCGGTATGGACTGACCGATGCGCGATGAGCATGGCGCCCCGCCATGCGCCACGCAACGTTCATACCCCTCACGCCTCTGGCGGTCTCAGACCACTTCCGGCGCGTCAAGTTTTTTTTATTTTTTTTAAAACTGTTCTTGCATTTTTTCCGGCACGCGTTACAGTACGGTCAAAACAACATATCGATGCATTGTTTCGTGGTGCAACGATCTGTTGTGGTTAACGGGTTCAACCTAACGAAAGGATAGCGCAATGGCCACAGCAAAGAAAGCAGCTCCTGCTAAAAAAGCTCCCGCGAAAAAAGCGGCAGTGAAGGCAGCTCCTGCTAAGAAGGCGGCTCCTGCGAAAAAAGCTCCCGCGAAGAAAGCGGTCGCGAAGGCTCCCGCGAAGAAAGCCCCTGCGGCGAAGAAGGCTCCGGCCGCAAAGAAAGCTCCCGTGAAGAAGGCGGCGGCGAAGAAAGCTCCGGCCAAAAAGGCGGCGGCGAAGAAGTAGCGGCGACCGTTGAAAAGAAGTCACGCCTGCGGCGTTATGCCGCAGGCGTGTTTTTTTTGCCGGCACCGTCTCGGTGCGCGTTCAGCGGTCGCGGTAGATCACTTTCCGCGGCCCCTTTTCAATCGTTCCGATCAGGACCGGCGCTTGGCGCAGCTTGGCGAGCAGCGTCATCGCGGCGGCGGCGTCCTTCTGGCGCACGATGATGCAGTAGCCGATGCCCATGTTAAAGACCCGGTACATCTCGTCGTGGTCGACTTTGCCCTGGCGCTCGATAAAGGTGAAGAGCGTGGGCACGCGCCAACTCGAGCGGTCGATGACGGCCGTGCAGGTTTCGGGCAGCACACGCGGAATGTTATCCACAAACCCGCCGCCGGTGATGTGCGCCATGCCGCGCACCGGCACTTTCGCCATCAGGGCGGTGACGGGTTTCAGAAAACTGCGGTGCACCGCCAGCAGCGCCTCGGTCACGGTGTAGCGGGTGCCGGGGACCAGGTCTTGCGGCGTCAGCCCGCACTGGTCGAGGATCACTTTGCGCGCCAGCGAGTAACCGTTGGTCTGCAGCCCGCCGGAGGGCAGGCCGATGATGACGTCGCCGGGCTTGATCTCTTTGCCGGTGATGACCCGCTTGCGCGGCACCGTTCCCACGATCGTGCCGACCAGGTCATACTCGTTCTGCGGATAGAGCCCGGGCATCTCGGCGGTCTCGCCGCCCAGCAGCGCACAGCCGTTCTCTTTGCACGCTTTGCACAGGCCGGCGATCACCTCTTTGAAAATGGCGGCGTCAAAGCGCGAGGCCCCGATGTAATCCATGAAAAACAGCGGCGTGGCCCCCTGGACAAGGATGTCGTTAACGCAGTGATTGACGATATCCTGGCCGACGGTGTCGTGGCGCTTGGCCAGCGCGGCGACCTTGAGCTTGGTGCCGACGCCGTCGGTGCTGGCGACCAGCAGATGCTCCTTGCCCGGCGACTGAAAGAGGCCGCCGAAGCTGCCGATCCCCCCCACCACCCCCTTGGTGGTGGTGGCGCCCACCATCTTCTTGATGACCTCAATGCCAGACATTTTTGAATCAATATCCACTCCGGCCTGCGCATATGCAGAAACTTTCTGAGTGTGATCTGTCTGTTTCATCATCCGTACCCTCGTACTTCGGTCATTTTTAAGAAATCGCCGTAAATTACCACAATAAATCCTGAGATTCCAGTGCAAAAAGTAAGAATGCGCAATTTTTACCCCTGAAATGCTTTGACTCCGCTCCGGGCATCTGTATGATATTGGAACTTACGGAACACGTCATGTCTGCGACGGTCAGCGTACGGGGGACGCTCGAAATGAAACGGGGATGGTTACCAGTGCTGCTGGGGTGCATGGTTATCGGGGGAGCTGCGGCGCAGTCTCCCCGCGCAACGCTTTACGAAGAGGCCAAATGCGCCTCGCCCGAGACCGCGCTCGACGGGATCGTCTTTAAGTCGTTCGCGAAGGCCGGTGTGCGTCCGATGTACTGCACGGATGCGGTATTCCTGCGGCGCGCGTACCTGGATGTCATCGGCACGCTCCCGACCGCCGACGAGGCGCGCGCCTTTCTTTCTGACACCTCGCTCAACAAGCGGCGCGCTTTGGTGGAGCGGCTTCTGGAGCGCGACGAGTTCGCTGACTACTGGGCCATGAAATGGAGCGACCTGCTGCGCGTCAAGGCCGAGTTCCCGGTGAACCTCTGGCCCAATGCGGCGCAGGCCTACCACCGCTGGCTGCGCGCCTCGATCCGCGACAACAAGCCTTACGACAGGTTTGCCCGCGAGCTGCTCACCTCGAACGGCAGCAATTTCCGCGTCGGCCCCGTCAATTTCTACCGCGCCATCCAGGACCGCTCGCCCGAAGGCATCGCCACCGCCGTGGCGCTCACCTTCATGGGTTGCCGTGCCGAAAACTGGCCCTCCAACACGCTGGCCGGGATGTCGGTCTTCTTTTCACAGGTCAACTATAAGCCGACCCGCGAGTGGAAGGAAGAGATTGTCTACTGGGATCCTGACAAGGCCGCCGCCGGAGCGACGCAGGTCGGAGAGCTGCCCGACCGCACGCGTATCACGCTGACGCCGGGGCGCGACCCGCGCGAGGTTTTCGCCGACTGGCTGATCACGCCGAAAAACCAGTGGTTCACCGCGAACATCGTCAACCGCATCTGGTCCTGGCTGCTTGGCCGCGGCATCATCCATGAGCCAGACGACATCCGCTCCGACAACCCGGCCAGCAACCCCGCGCTGCTGCTCTTCCTGCGGCGCGAGTTCGCCCGTTCCGGCTGCGACACCAAGCACCTCTTCCGGTTGATCCTGACGTCGCGCACCTATCAGCTCTCCTCGTTCGTTGCCCCGGAAAAGATCAAACTGGCCGCCCCGCTCTTCGCCTTCTACCCGTTGCGGCAGCTCGACGCCGAGGTGCTGATCGACGCCATCAACGCGATCACCGGCACCTCCGACCTCTACACCAGCGCCATTCCCGAACCCTTTACGTTCATCCCGGCCAACAAGCCGGCGATCGCCCTGCCGGACGGCTCCATCACCAGCCCCTTCCTCGAGCTGTTCGGCCGGCCGGCACGCGCCACCGGCCTTGAAAACGAGCGCGTCAACAAGCCCAGCGCCTCGCAGCGCATGCACCTGCTGAATTCGAGCCATATCCAGCGCAAATTCGAGACCGGCCCCAACATGAAGCGGCTGCTCGACCCCGCGCGCAAGCCGAAAGAGACCATCGAGGAGCTGTACCTCTCCATCCTCTCGCGGTTCCCGACTCCGGACGAGATCGCGGCGGTCGAATCCTACATGAAGTCGGGCGTCGCGAAAAGAAACGAGGTCGGCATCGACCTGGCCTGGGCCTTGATCAACAGCGATGAGTTCCTGTTCCGGCATTGAGCGGCCCCGCGCCGCCGCACCCCCTTTTTCCGCTGAAGCATGATGTCATAGACAGAGAGCGAGAGGAGCCAACCATGAATACCTGCACACCCGACGCCCGCCACGATCACGCGCCCCGCGCGCGCCTCACGCGGCGCCAGGCCCTGCGCCGCGGCTTTCTGGGCACGACCGGCCTGCTGCTCAGCGACCGCCTCGCCCATGCCGCGCCGCCTGTCCCGCTCAAGGCCAAAGCCAAATCCGTGATCCAGGTCTTCCTCTGGGGCGGCATGTCGCACACCGACACTTGGGACCCCAAGATGGACGCCGGCTATGACTACACCGGCCAGTTCAAAGACGAGATCGCCACCTCGGTCAGCGGCATCAAGATGGGTTCGCTCTTTCCGCAGCTCGCCAAGCAGGCGGACAAGTACTCGATCATCCGCAGCATGACCCACCGCAACAACGGACACGAGACAGCAGCCTACCTGATGCAGACCGGACACCTGCCGGGCGAGCGGCTTGCCTACCCCTGCATCGGCGCAATCTTCGCCCTCCTGAAGGGATACAACGCCGGCTACAAAGGCCTGATCCCGCCCTACGTGGTGCTGACACAGCCCCAAGGACGCTTCTCCGAAGCCGGTTTTCTGGGCTCGCGCTGCAAGCCTTTCGCCACCGGCGGCGACCCCAACGCCGGCCGTTTCGAAGTCGAAGGCGTCATCGCCCGCGGCATCACCGACCAACGCCAGCAGGCGCGCCGCAGCCTGCTCTCCTCGCTGAACACCTTCGGCCACTCCCAGCCCGCCCACCCCGAACTGCGCACCGCGCGCGAAGCCGAGGAAAAAGCCTACAACCTCATCCTCGGCGAGGGCAAGGAGGTCTTCGATCTCGCCAAGGAGGACGCCAAATTGCGTGACCGCTACGGGCGCCACACCTTCGGGCAGGATTGCCTCGCCGCGCGCCGCCTGGTCGAGGCGGGCGTGCCCTACGTCACCATCAACTACCCCGGCGGCTGGGACACTCACTCCAACCACTTCGCCACCATGAACCGCCAGTGCCCGCAGCTTGACCAAGGCCTCGCGACCCTGCTCCAGGACCTTTCGGAGCGCGGCCTGCTGGACAGCACCATCGTCTGGTGCTGCGGCGAGTTCGGCCGCACCCCCAAGGTCGACTGGCAGCCGCCCTGGAATGGCGGCCGCAACCACTACGGCAATGTCTTCTCGGTGCTGGTCGCCGGCGGCGGCTTCAAGGGCGGGCAGATTGTCGGGGCCTCGGACACCAAAGGCGAGGAGGTCAAGGAGCGCCCGGTCTATCCGATCGACCTGCTGGGCTCGATCTACCATCTTGCCGGCATCGACGCCCGGACCCGCCTGCCGCACCCCGAAGGCGCCGAGGCGTATGTCCTGCCCGCCCCCACCGAAAAGGGATACAAAGCCGAGGGCCTGCTGAATGAGATCATGTAAGTCTTGCGCACCGGCGATGCTGCTCGCCGCGCTTCTGACCGCCTCGGGACTCTTGTCCGCGCGCGCCCAGTGCTACATCGGGTTCGTCTACCCTGCCGGGGGGCGCCAAGGGACGACCTTCGTTTGCACGCTGGGCGGCCAGGCGCTGGAAGGCGTCGAAGGGGCCGTCATCTCCGGCGCCGGCGTGACCGGACGCATCGTCGAGTACAACAAGAAGATGAATCCGCAGGAGATGCAGGTGATCCGCGAACAGCTCACCGAGCTGAGGCGGATGCCGCCCCCTGAGCGCGATGCGTCTGTCACCAACATGCAGACCCGCATCGAGAGGCTGATCGAGGACTACGTGCAGCAGCCGCAGTGTGACTCGATCGCCAATCTGGTTCTCGCCGAAATCACCATCGCCAAGGACGCGCCGCCCGGCCCGCGCGAAATCCGCCTCTTCACCCATCGCGGCCTTTCAAACCCGATGGCGTTCCATGTCGGACAACTGCCGGAATTCACCGGCGAACCCCTCCCGACCAGCCACAAGCAAATTCTCGGCAAGGAAGCCCAGAGCCTGCGCCGCCGCAAGCGCGAACCGGCCAAAGACGGGAAAAAAGGCGATATGATGGGCATGGAAACGATGCAGATGGCGATGGGCATGGCCGGCCCCGGCGCCCAGAGCGATGTCGATGACGACGAAGTCGCCATCTCGCTGCCCTGCACGGTCAACGGCCAGATCGCCTCAGGGTCGGTCGACCGCTACCGCTTCATCGCGCGCCGCGGCCAGCGCCTGGTCATCACGACCCTCGCCCGCTCGCTCGTCCCCTACATGGCCGACGCCGTGCCGGGCTGGTTCCAGCCGGTCCTGGTCCTGTGCGACGCCCGCGGACGCGAAATCGCCTACAATGACGACTTCCGCTTCAAACCTGATCCGGTCATCGGCTGTGAGATCCCTATGGACGGCGAGTACATCCTGGCCATCCACGACGCCATCTTCCGCGGGCGCGAAGACTTCGTCTACCGCATCTCGATCGGCGAACTGCCCTTCGTCACCAGCGTCTTCCCGCTCGGCGGGCAGGCCAACGTCCCGGCCGGCGTCGATGTCAAAGGCATCAACCTCTCCGAGAGCCACCTCACGCCCGAGACCCGGGACCGCGCGCCCGGCATCTACCCCCTCTCCGTGCGCGGCAAGGGCGGCCTGTTCGCGCCGCCTGTACCATTCGCCATCGACGCGCTGCCGGATGGCCTTGAGCAAGAGCCGAACAGCACGCCCAAACAGGCGCAGCGCATCGAGCCGCCCGTGATCATGAACGGCACCATCGGCACCCCCGGCGACCGCGACCTCTTCCTGATCGAAGGGCGCGCCGGACAGGAAATCGTGGCCGAGGTTAACGCCCGCCGCCTCGATTCACCGCTGGACGCCACCCTGAGGCTGACCGACGCGAACGGAGCCTGCCTCGCGCAGAACGACGACCAAGAAGACATCGGCTCCGGCATCAACACCCACCACGCCGACTCCTATCTGCGCGTGAAACTGCCCGCCGACGGCACGTACACCCTCACGCTGGCCGATGCCCAGCACGCAGGCGGTGCCGCCTACGCCTACCGCCTGCGCGTTTCTCCGCCCCAGCCTGACTTCGAGCTGCGCGCCGTGCCCTCCCGCCTCGTCATGCCAGACAAAGGCTCGGCCGGCATCACCGTCCACGCCATCCGCAAGGATGGTTTCACCGGTCCCATCCGGTTCCAGATCAAAGAGCCCGCCAACGGCTTCAGCGTGAGCGGCGGCCCCCTCACCGGAACCCAGACCGTGGCGCGGCTGACCGTCAAAACCACTCTCTCCGCCACCGAAAAACCGGTCCCCGTCATCATTCAGGGCGTGTCCACCAACGCCGGCGTCACCTGGGTGCGAGACGCCGTCGGCGCCGAAGACCGCATGCAAGCCTTCCTCTGGCGCCACCTCGTGCCCGCCCAGGAACTGATGGCGCTGGTGCACGATAAGCAGGCCCAAGATAAGAAACCTTGGAAACGCCGGCGTTAGAGTGAGGCCCTGTCTTGTTTTTCAAACGTTTTTGATCGCGAATCTCTCTTCTTCACTGTAACGTCGCATAACGTTTAATTTGTATCGTTTCCGCGCCTCAACTTACAGGTGCCCGCGCTTGATGATCAGCGACAACACGGCCACATCCGCAGGGTTGACGCCCGGAATGCGCCCAGCCTGCCCCAGATTCTCAGGGCGCACGCGCATCAGCTTCTCCCGGCTCTCAAACCTCAGGCTCGCCACCGCGCGATAATCCATCCATTCCGGAATCGCGACCGACTCCTCGTTCTTGGCCCGCGCAGCCGCCCGCTCTTCCTGTGCGATATATCCCTGGTATTTGGCCCGCACTTCGAGTTGCTCGACCACAGCATCCGGTAAGTCATCACGCCGCCCGCACAATGAACCGTAGCGCATCTCAGGGCGCGCCAGCACCGTCATAGCCGACACCCCACCCTCACGCATGCCTTGCAACCGCTCCAGCTCATTCTCGACCTGACGTGCGTAACAGCGCGTTTGAGCCCGACAAGCCGGCGGGCTCACGCCCAGCCGTTCGGCATGAGCCAACAGACGGTAGCGGGCATTGTCCTGTCGCAAGATCAGGCGACGCTCTGCCCGAGACGTGAACATGCGGTAAGGTTCATTCGTGCCCTTCGTGACCAAATCATCGATCAGCACACCGATATACGCATCCTGCCGGCTGAGCGTGAAGGGTTCCCGCCCCTGAACCCGCAGCGCGGCGTTGGCACCGGCCATGAAACCCTGAACGGCAGCCTCTTCATATCCCGTGGTCCCGTTCACCTGGCCGGCTAAATAGAGATTTTGGATGCGCAGACTTTCGAGCGTGTGCCTTAGCTCGCGCGCGTCCACGCTGTCATACTCGATGGCATACGCATCGGCCAAAAATTCCGCCTGTTCGAGCCCCGGCACGCTCCGAACCATATCACGCTGCACGTCGCGCGGCAGGCTGTTCGAGAGTCCATTGGGGTAGATCAGCGCATCTGGCTCGCGGCCCTCCGGCTCAAGAAACACATGATGGCGCATGGCCGCTGTGAATTTGACGACTTTATCCTCAATCGACGGGCAATATCGCACACCTGTCCCGGTGATCGAACCGCCGTAGAGTGCACTTCGCGACAAGTTTTCCCGAATAATGGCGTGCGTGCGGTCGGTCGTATGAGTCAACCAACACGGGATCTGATCTGAGCCTGGCAGCCAAGGCCCCGGAATGTTCCACGTGGAACATTGCGTCTGAAGCGAAAAGAATGGCGGCGGCTCCTCACCGGGCTGTATCAGCGTCCGCTCCCACGCGATACTGGCCGCCAAAAGACGGGGCGGCGTGCCTGTCTTCAACCGAATCAGCTCAAAACCAGCGGCTTTTAAAGAACCCGCAAGCGCATCGGCCGCAGGCCTCCCATCGCCACCTCCAGGCGCGACCACCTCGCCGATATGGATACGTCCGCGCAGCGCCGTGCCGGACGTCACGACCACCGTCCGGGCGGATAAAGCACCATGCACCGCACAGGTTACGCCCTGTACAGAACCTCGCTCCGTGATGAGAGCCGTGACTTCGTCTTCAAGAACCGTCAGATTCGGAGTTGCCGCGATAACCTGTTGCATCCGAAACGCATACTGGCGCTTGTCGCACTGCACGCGCGTGGCCTGTACCGCAGGACCCCGGCTTGCGTTCAGCGTCTTGAATTGCAGACCGCACAGATCTGCATTCACGCCCATTTCGCCGCCCAGCGCATCCAGTTCACACACCAGATGCGATTTGGCAAGTCCGCCAATCGATGGATTACATGGCATCATCGCAATCGCCGCGCGTTGCCCCGTGATCAGTATCGTGCGGCAGCCCATGCGCGCCGCCACAAGCGCTGCCTCAGCGCCCGCATGGCCGCCACCGACCACCAAGACATCATACGCGAATGCCTGACCGCCATGACCGGAAAAGAGGGAAGGGGATTGATTCATAGAGTCCCCAGTATACACGGTCATCTGACAGACCGCAAACCGCAGGGGGGAGGCCTCTTCATAATTTTAATCGTAATCATAATCTTGATCCTCCATGACCACACCCGCGCGCGTTGATTCACAGAATCCCGATACGGAAGGGCGGGGGGTGCGGTGTTACGCCTCGGAGCGCCGGGCGAAAGCCAGCCAGTCATTGGTGGGTTGGGGCATCGATATCGAAATCGCTATCGGGATCGAACAAAGAAGGAACGCCGAATGGCACTCTGACACGAGAGATTGGACGTCTACCGGCTGGCGATCGTCGGCTACGTAGCCTGGGTCAACGGGAAGACTGCCGATGCGGACCGCAGGCGCTACTTCGAGATCGCGAAAAGAAACAGCGGCCTACGGCGGAAATGAAATCGATCCCGATAGCGATTTGGATGAAGACAAGCCCCAACAACGCGGTGGAGGCGACGGGATACCGCCGCCTCACCGCTGACGTGATACGAACCTCCGATCACTCGCCCGTCGTAAAACTATTGACAAGCGCGAATAGTGTGAATCGATACTCATATATCGTATTTCGGGCCGGCTTATTTCATCGTAAGTTATTGATAATAAACATGTTATATATTGTTAGATCAGAATGGGGCAGACGGATCAAGAAAAATGGATCAACAGTTATCGACGGGTTATGAACAGGCGGTCTTGGCTTGGCTTCCTGTCTTTTCAGACAAAAAAAGGCCCCTTTTTCAAGGGGCCTTTGCTTTCCTGCTGATTGCCGCGCTTACAGCCGCAAATCATTCGGCGGCGGCGGGGGAGGCGCCTGCTCTTTCACCGGTTCAATGACTTCGGGCTCACCGCTGAAGAGCGTCTCGTAACAGCACGCCATCAGGCAGTAGGTGAGCGGGAGCGTGAAGAAAACGCCGATGCCGCACGCGACCGCGCCCAGACCGCCGACCAGGCTGGCGATGACGGCGAACACCAAGGGCACAGTGAATTCTCCGCTTTTCGTGAGTTCGAACACTTTTTTGATCGCATCGACCGCCGTCGCCTTTTCGAATGCGATGAAGGCGAGTGCCCACATCATCACGGCACTGACCACCAGACTGGCCAACTGGCCGATGATCGGCAGCATGCTCAGCACCATGACCGCAATGATCACGATAACCATCAACAGCAACGCCTGCACAAATGAATCAAAGCCCTTGAACACGTCGCCGGCCTGTGGCTTGACGGGATCATTTTTCAGCAGGCGTTGCGCCATCAGCAGCAAGCCGACCATGAGTGGCCCGGACAGCAGGCCGCAGGTGACCGCAGACACCACCGACATCAATATGCCGCCCACGATCAGCACGCCCATGTTCGCCTGAAACAGCCGCCATCCCTTACCGAACTCCGTGCCGATCTCCATCTTTGCAATAGCCATTGCCGACTCCTATCCGTGCTTGACGCACTCTACGGGGTTACTTCAGAACATCCACGACCATCATCACGGCTCTTGAGTATACGGTATCGTGCGCCATTTGCCAATCCCCAGAACCGACATCATCATTTGCCCACGCAGAAGCGGCTGAAAATGGCATCGAGCAGATCCTCGGTATAGACGCGCCCGATCATGCGTCCAAGCGCCTCGGCCGCCTCACGCAGGTGGCCGGCGGCCAACACCAGTCCCGTCTCCCCGGCGCTCAGCGCGGCACACGCCTCCCGGCTCTGCTCGACGGCCGTCCGCAGCTCGCCGACATGCCGCAGCGATACAATCGGGTGCCCGTACGTCTCTTCCGTCACGCCCAACTTTTCCGACACCCCTCGCTTCAGCGCGTCCAATCCCTCGCCGGTCCATGCGGAGACACGCACATACGCCAGCTCCGACGGCACATCTACCGGAACCGACGCGGGCAGATCGCACTTCGTGACGGCCACCATCACGCGCCCAGCCGGCAACGCCGCACACGCCGCCGCCACCGACTCGGGTTGAGGGACTGACGCGTCAACCACATAGATCACCAGGTCTGCCTGGCGCATCATTGCGCGCGCCCGTTCGATTCCTTCGCGCTCGACGCCATCCTGCGCGTCGCGCAGACCGGCCGTATCAACCAACCGCACCGGAATTCCGTGCAACGCCACCGATTCTTCGATCACATCGCGCGTGGTGCCCGGCAAATCGTGGACAATAGCGCGACGGGTTCCGAGCAATGCGTTCAGCAGCGACGACTTGCCCGCGTTCGGGCGCCCGGCCAACACCACCAGCGCGCCGTCGCGAACCAGATGCCCTTCGTTCCACGACGATGCCAGCCGCTCCATCTCAGCCATGCAGGCCGCCAGCCGCTGGCCAGCGCACTCTATGAAGGGGTCAGGCAGCTCGCCTTCATCGAAATCCAGCAGATGCTCCACCTCGGCGCAAACCCCCGTGACCGCCTCGTAAAGCGCCGCCACGTGTCCGCCCAGTACACCGTCAAGCTGGGCACGGGCCACATGCGCCGCACGTTCAGTGCGGGACTGAATCAGATCGCACACGGCCTCAGCCTGCGTCAAATCCATGCGTCCGTTCAAAAACGCGCGGCGTGTGAACGCTCCCGGATCGGCCAAACGCGCACCGGCCGCCAGCACCGCCGCCAGCAGGCGGCGCGAGGGGAGTGTGCCGCCGTGTCCCTGAATCTCCAGCGTGTCCTCGCCCGTGTAACTGTGAGGGGCGCGGTAGACCAGAATCACGGCGTCATCAACCGCCTCGCCGGTGACCGGATGGGTCACGCGCGCGTGAAAAAAGGTCCCCGCCGCACGCTGGCTCGGCGGACAACGCATGCCCGGCACCAGACGGTCGCCGACCGCCAGCGCACCGTGTCCGGAAACGCGCACAACGCTGACGCCCGCAGGTCCCGCCGCTGTCGCAAGGGCGGCGATCGGCGCTTCCGTTGCTTCCCGACTCTGCCCAGCCTCAGGCATGCACGTATCCCTCCGGTCGTTCGCCTCTCACTTCGGCCTACAATCCGGCGAACGGGTTCACCGAGAATCCACCGCCGGAGGAGCCGCGCCCGGAGGACAAGCCCCCGCCGCGAGGCGGTCCCGGGCGGCCGCCGCCAGCCTCGCGCCCGCCCGCCGCCGGCCTCACACCGGCGGGCCGCGCCGCCGAAGGCTGCGTCTTGGCGCTCAGCGCGATGCGCCGGCGCGCCTTGTCCACGCTCAGCACGCGCACCTTCAGCTTGTCGCCGGCTTTGACCACCTCGGACGGATCGCGCACAAAGCGGTCTGAAAGTTCCGACACATGCACCAGTCCGTCCTGATGCACGCCGATGTCCACAAACGCGCCGAAAGCCGTGACATTGGTCACAATCCCCTCCAGCACCATGCCCTCCTTGACGTGCTCAAACTCGGTGACGTCATCGCGAAAGGCCGGCTTTTCAAACGTCGCGCGCGGATCGCGGCCCGGCTTTTTCAGTTCCCCGATGATGTCGCGCAGCGTCGGTTCGCCCACCGACTCCGACACATACCTCGCACACACGATCTGGTCCACCAGCGCACCGTTGCCGATCAGCTCCGACAGGGACACGCCCAGATCGGCGGCCATCTGCTCGACCAGCGCATAGCGTTCGGGATGCACCGCCGAGGCATCCAGCGGATGACTGCCGTCGCGGATGCGCAGAAAGCCTGCTGCCTGCTCAAAGGTCTTGGGTCCCAGACCCGGGACTTTGCCCAGTTGGCGCCGGCTGGTGAAGGCACCGTTCTCGTTGCGGTAGGCCACGATCTTCTTGGCCATCGTGCCGCCGATGCCGGAGACGCGCGTCAGCAGCGGGGCACTGGCGGTGTTCAACTCCACGCCGACATGGTTCACGCAACTCACCACCACTTCATCCAGCTTGTCTGCCAGCAGCGGCTGATGCACATCGTGTTGGTATTGGCCCACGCCGATCGCCTTGGGATCGATCTTCACCAGCTCCGCCAACGGATCCTGCAGTCGCCGCCCGATCGAGATCGCGCCGCGGATCGTCAGATCGAGGTCGGGGAACTCGTCGCGCGCCACCTCCGACGCACTGTAGACCGACGCGCCGGATTCATTAACGGCGATCACCATGACCTCCTTGATGTTCGCCTCCTTCAGCACGCCACGCACGAACGCCTCGGTTTCGCGGCCGCCGGTGCCGTTGCCGACCGCGATGGCCGCCGGGCGGTGCTTGGCCACCAGTTTGCAGATGTCGACTTTCGCCTCGATCTCCCGCCGCTCGCCCTGGGAGGGAAAGATGGTGCAGGTCTCCATGAATTTCCCGGTCGCATCCAGCGCCACGCATTTGCACCCGGTGCGCAGGCCCGGATCAATACCCACAACCTTTTTCTCGCCGAGCGGCGCCTGCAGCAGCAGGTTGCGCAGATTTTGCGCGAAGATCTCCACCGCCGCGCGATCGGCCTTCATCTTGGTCTCGACCATGACATCGATCTCGACGCTCGGCGCAATCAGGCGTTTATAGCTGTCCTCGATGGCCTCTTTCAGATGCGGCGCAAAGCGCGAGGCGGGATTCAGCGCGAGCATCTCACTGATACGCACCTGCAGCGGGGCCGCTTCGCATGTCACGCGCACGCGCAGCACACCTTCGGTCTGGCCGCGGCGGATCGCCAGAAACCGGTGCGAAGGGATGTCGCACAGCCGCTCAGAAAAATCGTAATATTGCTCAAACTTCGTGGGTTCCGCCGGTTTCGGATCGACCACCTCAGACACCACCACACCTTGCGCGGCAAACGCCTGGCGCACCAAGCCGCGCACATCCGCGTTTTCGGCGACAGTCTCCGCCACGATATCGCGCGCGCCCGCCAGTGCGGCATCCACATCCGCCACGCCTTTTTCAGCATCCACAAACGCGGCCGCAGCAACATCAGGGCACGCAGCGGGGTCTTGCAAAAGAATCAACTCGGCCAAAGGTTCGAGGCCTTTTTCGCGCGCGATCATGGCGCGCGTGCGGCGTTTGGGCTTATACGGCAGATACAGATCTTCCAGCACGGTCTTGGTCGTGCAGGCCAGAATCTTGGCTTTTAGTTCCGTCGACAGTTTGCCCTGTTCCTCGATGGAAACCAAAATCGTCGCGCGACGGTCTTCAAGTTCCCGGTAATAAGTCAGACGCTCCTGGATTTTTGAAATCTGCACTTCGTCGAGGTCGCCGTGCACTTCCTTGCGATAACGCGCAATGAAGGGAATGGTGTTGCCTTCCGACAGCAACCGCGCCACGGCTGTGATCTGTCGCGGCGTTATGGAGAGTTCTTCAACCAAGCGGGGCAGTGATTCAAGCCCCGCATCTTGGGTATTTACCGCATCAGCCATCGTTCGTCCGCCTCATTTGTCCGCACAAAAAAAACCCGAAAAACCGCAAGAAGAGGTTATTCGGGTTGAACGTGGTTGCCTCATTAGGATTCGAACCTAAACAAGCAGTTCCAGAGACTGCTGTGCTACCGTTACACCATGAGGCAAAAAATCGTTTCCTCAAAAAGAGGTGGAGAGCATGATACCTAAGCCGGCTCGGTAAACGCAACTCCGTTTTGTCTCTTTTTTCAACTGATGCGCAGCGGCATCAAGACATACAGGAACGGCACATTGCATTTCAACAACGCCGGACTGTGGCCGTCGTTCATCTCCAGAAAGACCTCGTCGTCATCGATGTTCTTCAACGGATCCATGACGTATTCCGGATTGAAAATGATCGAGATCTCTTTGCCGGCATACTTGACGGGAACGGTGTCGCGACCTTCGCCGACATCCGGCGTGTTGATGCTGATTGTCAACTGATTGGCTGAAAACGTCAGCCGCATAGCATTCGATTTGTCCGTCGTCACGACCGACACGCGGCGCAGCGCCGACAGCAGCGCTTCACGCTCGATCACCACGCGTTCATCGCACGCCCCCGGAATGACTTGGCGGTAGTTGGGGTAAACGCCGTCTATCAGCTTACTGCTCACCATCGTCGTTCCGATCTCGAAGACCGTCTGGTTTTTCTGGGCGTACACTTTGAGATCGCCTTCGTTGCCGAGCAGGCGCATGAGTTCGCTCACGGCTTTGTTGGGCAGGATCAACTCGGCTTCTGCCTCCGGCGGGAACTCAATCTCATGCTCGACCAGCGCCAAACGGCGTCCGTCAGTCGCCACCATGGTCAGCTTGTTGTCCTTGAATGCCATCAGCACGCCATTCAACACGCGGCGTGTTTCATCCTGCGAAATCGCATAGCTGGTTTTTCGCAGCATCTCGCGCAGCACGCCTTGATCGACGCGATAACAGAACTTGCCTTCCGTAGCCGGCACCGGCGGAAAATCGCGCACCGACATGCCGATGATCTTGAAGTAGGAGGAGCCGGCCTGGACGGTCGCCACGTCGTCCTCGTTAACCTCGATCATGATCTTGCCTTCATCCAACTCGCGGATGATGCTGGTCAGCCGTCGGATCGGCAGCGTGGTGCTGCCCGCTTCTTCAATCTCGCACTCCACATAGCAGCGCTCCGAGATATCAAGATCCGTGGTGGTCATGCAGAGACGGTTGTCCTCGGCTTGGATCATCGCATTCTGAAGAATCTGCAACGTCCCTTTGCCAGAAACCACATTCTGAATTCTCTGCAAGCCATCGAGAAACTTGGACCGGACAATGGAAAACTTCATTTCCTACACTCCTCTAAGACTGTCCCAACGATTTCCGCTTTCCGAGACATGAAGGCTCCAGTTTAGCTGATTAGGGGTATTAAAGTAAAGAATGATTAGAAGTAATAATAGGTCTTCTGTATCCTGTGAATAAGGTCATAACGTGTTGAGTTAGAAAGATTAAGTGTAATGTCTACACCCTTGGTAACCTGTTGATAAGGGTATGGGATATGCACAGCGGAACGGATGTCGGGAACGTCCGTGATGATAAGTGGGCCACAACTGAAAAAGGATGAACGGGGTACCATCATGTTATTGACAGGTTGTAAAAGGGTTAGATTTGAAAGGCGAGAGGATCGCGACCCAACTTGCGGGTGATTTCCCGCACGGAACTGCGCAGTTCTTCTTCGACCTGAATACGGTCTTGAATCGTTTTGCAGGCATGGATGACGGTGGCGTGCGTCTTGCCGAACGAGTTGGCGATTTCAGGCAGCGACGAGCGCGTCAGTTTACGGCAGAGGAACATGGCGATCTGGCGCGGTGCGGCCACCGAGCGTGGACGCCGCTTGCTGGACATGTCCGTCAGGCGCAAATCGAAGTAATCAGCGACCATGCGCTGAATGTCATCGAATGAGAGATCCTTCTGGCGTTCGTCATTGAGTTGGTCTTTGAGAAGATTCCGCAGCACCTCCAGCGTCATCGGCATCTGCGGGTTCAACGAGGAGAACGACACCGCGCGCGTCAGAGCGCCTTCGAGACTGCGCACGTTGGATTTAATGTTGTCAGCAATAAATGTCAGAACATCGTCGCGCAGGCCCACTTTGGTCAGCGTCTGCTTGTACCGGAGAATAGCCAGGCGCGTCTCAAAATCGGGTGATTCAATCTCAGTCACCAAGCCCCACTCAAAACGAGAAACCAGCCGCGGTTCAAGGCCGGATAATTCACGCGGAGGCAGGTCGCTGGTCATGATGATCTGCTTGCGGGCGTCGTACAAGACATTGAACGTATGGAAAAATTCCTCCTGAAGCCGCTCTTTTCCGGCGAGGAACTGGATATCGTCGACGAGCAGAACATCCGTGTTCCGGTATTTATTGCGGAAATTCATGGTGGTTTGTTTCGCCAGCGACTCGATGTACTCGTTGAGAAGCGTCTCGGTCGAAACATAACTCACGCTCATGCCGGGCGACTGCAGGACACGGTGACCGACAGCCTGCATCAGGTGAGTCTTGCCGATACCGGTCTGTCCGTAGATGAAAAGCGGATTGTAGGCGCGTCCTGGCGATTGTGAGACACCCAGCGCGGCAGCATGCGCGAAACTGTTGGAGGGACCGGTGACGAAATTCTCAAACGTGAAGTTTGAGTTTAACGGGCTACCGTTGCCGTTGCTGACCGGTTTATGACGGCGCTTCGCGGCAGGGAGCTGTTTGGGATCCGGTTTGGCCGCGACGCTCTCTCGCGGAGACGCTGCCGCGTTCGGTGAGTCGCAAGCTTGGATATCGAACCGTATCGAAAAATCGTGAGGGGCTCCGGCCGCACGCAACGCTTCGACAATGACATCCTGATAATTGTTTTCAAGCCAAGTTTGGCAGAAGTCATTGTCGACGTGAAGGATAAACCGGTTTTCATGGATAGAGGAGGGCTTAATATTCTCGATCCAGCGCGAATAAACATCATCGTTGAGAACACTTTTGAGGTGTTCGCACGCTTTCGTCCACAATTCGGGAGCATTCATAGCACTCACAAGAACAGGCCGCCGAGAGAAAGTAAAGGGGGTGAGAAGAGCAAGCAGCAACAGTACTGTTGAACCATATTTGCACCCCCCGTTCAAGGGGAAAGAATAATCAATCGGTCAACAGGTTATGAACAGCCCCGTCTGACAGCTCTAACCCGGCCAAATTTAAGCAGTTATGCCAACGGTGACCCCCGAATCAAACGGTGCGCAACCAGTGGTCGCGAAAGTTGTAAACAAACGAAACGAAAACGCCGGTCTAAAGGAAGTCGTGTAAAGCGGAAAATGATAAAAATTATAATATGCTTAATATCAAGAGTTTATAACAAGTATACCGTTGCCATACACGCAAGCATGGCAACGCATCCTCTTGGGATCGGCCCTCAGATTTGGTGCACAAGCGCCCAAATATGAGCGATCCCGCGAAAAAAGCGCGTTTCTTGCGCGGATTTCGCGGTCCCCCCCGCAAGCGCCGATGATAATAATTATGAACAACTGACAATAAAACCGATTCGCAGGCCGTTTTCACCGGCACTTACCGCATTCACATCAAGGAGAGTCCCATGCAAAATCTCAGCTTCGTATTGGTTTTTTCGCTCGTGACGGCTACGGTTATTGCGCAGCAGCCCGATGCGGCCGCAAACCGCGAACGGCCGCGCATGTCGCGTTCGCTGAATTACGGGAATTGGGTCGGCAAGCAGATCATGAATCCCGAATTCATGGAGAAAGTCGGTATCCAAGACGAACAGGCCCAGAAGCTCAAAACGGAAATGGACAAGATCGACACGCGTCTGAAGATGCTGGATGACACGATCAACACCGCTGCCCTGCAGCAGGCCGAGATCGCGAAAAAGGTTTTAGCCGAACCCGGCTCCTCGGCGGAAGAGATCATGAAACTGATTGAACACATCGGCGCGATGCGGACCGAACAAGCCAAATTGTCCACGCAGATTCTGGTGGTGATCCGCGACAGCCTGACCGAAGAACAGCGCAAGAAGGCCCACGAACTGATCACCGCCGAAGGGCAGCGCCGCCTGAAAGAGCGCATGGCGCGCCGCGAGCGAGATGAGCGTCCGCATCCCGGCCCAAACGGTCCGCGCCAACCGCCGCCGCGTCCCGCCGCACAGGCCCGCCCGGCCGGCCCGCCGCGTCCAGCCGCCCCGCAGGGCTGGTGATCCGGATGGCCGTTGCTCCGCTTGCTCCTTGACGGCAAAGCGGAATCACATTATTTTATCTCCATCTGCTACCGTCTCATGACCGTCAGCGATTCGGCGTGTTGTCGGGCAGACCGATGGGATGCTCGTGATTCTGCATATAAGCTGGCGCCAGCGCAATGTGAACGTGTGGGGCGAACAGGCGGCCATCAAGCATGAACCGTGTCCTGAGGCGGGCGAACGGGCGCATACGCGGGTCTCGCCCTATGATGTCGGCTCAGCAGCCCTCGGCCGCATCCTCAAGAGTTTTCTGTGGGACACCGCAGAGCTTCAGATGTCTTCTTATGATCTGCGCCTGCCGACGTTCCGGACATCCGCAGGCCTGTCACCGATGCCCTCCCAACCGTTTCTCATGCCTGACGGCGCCCCCGGCGCGCCGCCGGTTTCGCTGGGCACCTGGACCGTCTCGGCCGCTTCCCTGACATGGAAACAGGCTTTTACCCTTCTGGGGGCCTGCCAAGAGCGACGTCTGGTCGACGGCGTGTTCGCCGGCGAAGACCTGCTCGCGTTTGCCCATCTCTTCCGTTTTGCCGGTTCGCTCGTGGCCCGCGGCAGATTCTTGCCCGCGCTCGCCCGACGCGACGACGGGTGCATCGAAGCGCGCTGGCAAGCGTCGCTCGACACCACCGACCGGCAGCGGCTTGAGGCACTGGCCGCGCGCCTGCCGCCGCTGCTCACGCTGGGCGAGGACCCGCTGCTCTGTGCCGCCGAGATGCTGGAGGAGCTGACCGACCATCTGGTGCGGTTCAGCGTGGTGACCACGCTGTCGCGCTCGCATGCCGAACACGGCAAATTCTACAGCGCCCACGATGCTTGGTTTGCCGCACTGCGCGGCGACAACCCGGTGATCCGCTGGGAGGCAAGCGAAGAGCTTGATGCGTTGCATGACACGATCGCGTTGTGGCGCCGCCCGGTCGAAAGCCGCGCGATGCGTGACACAACGCTGCTTTTCCAACTGGAAGAACCTCCCGTTTCAGATCAGCCGTGGTTCCTGTACGTACGCCTCAGCAGCGTGCGCCAGAACGGTGTGACGCCGTGGCTCGCCGGTGCCGATGAGACGCTGTTGATCGCGTTGGGCCAGGCCGCCATGCTCTTTGCGCCGTTGGCAAAAGCCGAACCCCACCCGCGCGGTTTCGGCTGCACACTGGCATCTGACGAGGCGCACGCCTTTCTCAACACCGCCGCGCCGCTGCTGGAGGCGGCGGGTTACGGTGTCAGCCTGCCGCCCTGGTGGAGCCGCCACGCGCAGCAGGCCGTCACGCTGGAAGTCGATGCGATGCCGCACGCCGACACGGCCGCTGGCCCGCAGGCGCTGGACCAAAAGGTTGCGCTGAACTGGACCGTCACCCTCGACGGGCAGCCGGTCTCGCGCGAGGAGCTTGAAACGCTGCTGGCCTCTGAATCGCCGCTGGTCTTCTTCCGGGGCCGCTGGATTCAGATCAATGTGCGCCAGCTTCAGGAGGCGCTGCGCATCTCGCAGCGCAAACAGGCGGACATGCAATCGGCGCTTGAGGTCGTGCGGCTGGCGCTGGGCACCTCCGGACGCAGCGGACTTGAGGTGTCCGACGTCCGGGGCGGCGGCTGGCTCGACCCGTTTCTCAAACGCTTGCGCGGCGAACAGGCCTTCGACCTGCTGCCTCCGCCCGCCGCTTTCTGCGGCGAGTTGCGTCCCTACCAGATACGCGGTTTAAGCTGGCTGGCATTCCTGCGTACTTGGGGCTTCGGCGCGTGCCTGGCGGATGACATGGGCCTCGGCAAGACGATCCAGACGCTGGCCTTTCTGCTGCACGAAAAAGTGCGCGGCGAACGCCGCCCCGTGCTGCTGGTCGCCCCGATGTCGGTCCTCGGCAACTGGTTGCGCGAGTGTCGGCGCTTCACGCCCGATGTGCGCGTGATGCTCCATCACGGTGCGCAGCGCTGGCACGGCGACTCCTTTGTGCGCGAGACAAAGGGCGCAGACGTCGTGCTCACCAGCTACCATCTGCTCTACCGCGACTACGCCGACCTGCGCAAAGTCGGCTGGGCCGGCATCGTGCTCGACGAGGCGCAGAACATCAAAAATCCCGACACGCGCCAGGCCCAGGCGGCACGCGCGCTGCAGGCCGACTTCCGGATCGCGCTGACCGGCACGCCGGTCGAAAACCACGTCGGCGACCTCTGGTCGCTGATGGACTTTCTCAACCCCGGCCTGCTGGGCAAGCGCGCGGTCTTTCGCGATGCGTTCTTCCGGCCGATCCAATCCGGCACCGATCCCGGCGCACGAACGCGGCTGCGGCGCATCACCGCGCCGTTTCTGCTGCGGCGTCTCAAGACCGACAAGCAGATCATCTCCGACCTGCCGGAGAAACGCGAAGGCACCGTCACCTGCTGCCTCACGCGCGAGCAGGCGCACCTCTACGAGGAGGTGCTGGAGCAGTTTCGCAGAGATTCGGCCGAAGCCGAAGGGATCGCGCGCCGCGGCTTGATTCTCGGCGTGCTGACCCGCCTCAAACAGGTCTGCAACCATCCGGCGCACTATCTCAGCCAGCCGCAGGCGATGGAGCGCCCTTCCGGTAAACTGCAGCGCCTCGAGGAGATGCTGGAGGAAATTTTCGAGCGCGGCGAGAGCGCCCTGGTCTTCACCCAATACGCGGAGATGGGCGCACTGCTGAAGCAGCGCCTCTGCGAAACCTTCAACCGCGATATGCCGTTTCTTCACGGCGGCGTCCCGCGCAAGGTGCGCGACCGCATGGTGCAGGCCTTTCAGGAGAGCGCCGAACCGCTGGTCTTTATCCTCTCGCTCAAAGCCGGCGGCACCGGCCTGAACCTGACCCGCGCGAGCCACGTCTTCCACTACGACCGCTGGTGGAATCCCGCCGTCGAGGACCAGGCCACCGACCGCGCCTTCCGTATCGGGCAGACCCGCAAGGTGATGGTTCACAAGTTTCTCTGCGGCGGCACCCTCGAAGAGCGCATCGATGATATGATCGCGCATAAGAGCGCCCTGGCCGCAGAAATCGTCACCAGCGGCGAGGCGTTCCTGACCGAACTCTCCGACGCCGAACTGGATGAGATCCTGCGCCTCTCCGAAACCGTTATCGCCGACGAGGTGGGGGAATGAGCAAAAAAAAGCGATACACGCTGCGTACCCCGTTGACTGTCAAAGGCGGCATCCGTTCGCAGAACGCGCACAGCGGGCCGCTGCGCACTTGGTGGAGCCGGCGCTGGACCGAAGTCATCGAGCGCTTCCGCCTCGGGGCGCGCCTGGGGCGCGGCCGCAATTACGCGGTCTCCGGCCAGGTGTCCCGGCTCGAAATCGCGCCGGGCTTGATCACGGCCCAGGTCCAGGGCGCCACCACAGAGCCGTACGCCAGCTCCATCCGTTTCCGCACTGTGCCGGAGGAGGCGAAGGCGGCGCTGATCGATGCCCTGCGCGCCCAGCCGATGCTGGTGGCGCGCCTGCTGGTCGCCGAGCTGCCGCTTGAGGTGGAGGGGCTGTTCCGCGCGGCCGGCTGTCCGCTCTTTCCGCAACGCGAGAATGATTTGACGAGCCGCTGCTCCTGTCCGGATTACGCCAATCCCTGTAAACATCTGGCCGCGATCTACTACCTGCTGGGCGAAGCGATCACCAAGAATCCGCTACTGCTTCTGGGCGTACGCGGCATCAGCCGCGCAGAGCTGCTCGGCGACGCGGCGCTGACCGCGCCCGCGCCGGCCGCGACGGCACGGTCGGACGCGCCCGCGTCGGTTGATCTCGCAGGCTTTTACGGGTCGCCGCACCCGCCTTTTGAGGATTTTGGCACCGCCGTGAAAGCGCTCACCCACGCGCCGCTCATCTACCGGCTCGGGCCGCTGCCGTTCTGGCGTGGCCAGGAGCGGTTCTCCGACACGTTGGAACACCTGTACGCGCGCGCCGCCGCGCGCGGCTGGGCGGTCTGGGCGGGCGAGCCGCTGGATCTGCGGCGCGAGGACGAAAAGGTCATCATCACTGGCGCCAACCTGCATCTCAAGGGCCGGCGCATGCGCGTCGACACCACATTTTCATGATGCCGCGCCCGGCCGGGCGCGACAAACACCAGGAGCATCAAGGCATGTCACAATTTGCAACCCGCACGCTGCCGCACGCACCGGACGTCACGGCGCCGGACGGTTCCGCCGTTCGATTGCTGCTGAGTCTCAAGGGCGGCAGCATGGCCCACTTCGAATTGCCTGCCGGCGCGGTCTCCAAAGCGGTCGTACACCGTACGGTGGAGGAGATCTGGTACGTGGTGGGAGGGGGCGGCGAGATGTGGCGTGAACAGGCAGGCCACGCGGAGACGGTGGCGCTGGCGCCCGGTGCCTGCCTCACGATCCCGGTTGGCACGCGGTTTCAGTTTCGCGCGCTGGGCCCGGAGCCGCTCGGCGCGGTCGCCGTGACGATGCCGCCCTGGCCCGGCGATGGCGAGGCGGTCGAGGTGCAGGGCTGCTGGACGCCCACGCTGTGAGATTGACCATTCAGTATTCAAACCCTTATTATTTGAAAAGTAAGTTTGAATCCGGGATGTGTGGGCTGCACGATTGAACAACGAGGAGGAGGCGTCATGAAAACGAGGCTGGCCGGTTTAATCTCTGTGTGTGCGGGTGTGCTGTCGCTTCACGCGCAAACCTTGCGCACGGCGGGAACGCTTGCGGTGGACGT
>ERZ795056.872-NODE-872-length-36884-cov-11.963154_pt1 | contig 36884 bp, 31 predicted proteins | sample MGYA00375140_ERZ795056 | MGnify/ENA primary metagenome ERZ795056 (study PRJEB30185, sample SAMN05720227) | activated sludge metagenome | isolation source: Anaerobic digester | place: USA | collected 2015-03-09 ...
CTGCCGTCACACGCCAAGCGTATTTTTTACCATCCTTGAGTGCGGGTTGCGCTGGGCCGTACAAATACGAGAAGGTCCCAACAGTCGTTTCAAAAAAAGCCGGTGTGGTGGCGCTGTTCATCGCTTCGTTGGGGTTTCTGGTCACGGGCACGAGTTCTACGATTTTCAATCGGTATTGCGTACCTGGTTTTACGCCGGGTGCCGGTAGCCAGGTAAAAACCATATTCTGCGGCTGGTTTTGGGCCACGATGGTTTCCTCGCAAACCGGAGCGATGAGTTGCGGCGGATTGATTTGCTGAATTTGAATCGGTGCGCTGCAACCAGTTGGTGCGGGCTGGCTGAGTGGTGCACCGGTGCGGTAGTCGAGTACTTGCAGGCAAACCGTGTAATTGCCTTCGGGCAAACCGTTGCCCCGATACAGCGAATTGCGGTCGATTCCGGTTACGACAACCGAATTGACATCTAAGTAAGCCTTGAGCGCCGTTCCGTTCATCATCTTGATCTGGTTGGCCACCAAACGGATTGGCGTTGCGGCCGAACCCGATGGCGACGTATTCACGCTGATGCCGTTGTCGCCAGTAATGGTCGCCCTGATCTTGACATCGACATCGCGTGGCGAGAGCAATGAAAAGATGATCTTGCTTGGATTATTCAGATAATCCGGGAGATAGGTAGAATACGGCGGCGTGACCTGAACTGTAACGATCACGTCCTGTGCCTTTGCCGTCTGAAACAGCAACAAACAAAATAAACCGAGAAGTCTGAGGGTATTTTTCATAATGCTTGGGTGTTAAAAAGTATAAGTATATCCGAGGTCGATGTTGTATTCTGTGAAGGAATCTGTGCCCACAACCTTGGCCTGGTTGCTCAAAAAGTTAAATTGCAAGGCGATGCCGTGGTGCTGCGTGAGCGCATAATTGTGTTGTGATGACAGGTTTAAAATCGTAGCAAACGGCGCGCTATTGAGTTCGTGCATCGTGTAGGAGCCAGAAATTCCAGAGTTGAGTTTGTTGTTGAATAACGCTTTGTTGGCCGAGAGCGAGAATCCGTTAAGGCGGTTCGAATTGGTGTTGGCGTCAAAAACCGTAAGCAAATAAGAGCCGCTGAGCGTGAGCGCGCTCTGGTTGAAAACCAGCGAACCCGTATAATTGAGGTTGTCCACCTGATACTCTGTTTGCGGCGCGGTCGTGGCGTTGCGATCTTGCATCCACTGGCGGTTGGCCATAAGGATGTGGAAATGCGAAATCTTCTCTTTCATAAAAGTGAATCGGGGCGCTAGCATCATGTTCTGAGAGATGTAGGTTTGCTTGAGCGTCTCGTTGGGCACCTTGAGCCCTTTGGATTGGTCTGAGGAATAATTGGTGTACAGCGCGTTGATTCCGAAAAATTTCCCAAGCGTGAGATCGACAGCCAAATTCCCGATGAGCCTCTTGCTGGTAAAGGATTTCTGGTGCAGGATGTTGTCGCGTTGCTGCCCAATACTGGAGTTGATGCGCAGTTTGGATTTGGCAAGGGTAAACGAGGGTTCGAGCGTGATGTTCTCGACATCAGTCTGAAAATAATACGCGCCCATACTTTGAAAATCGGGCTCGACGCGTTTGTATTTGGCTTTGATTTTCATGGTCTTGTTTACAAAACCAAACTCGGTTTGCACGGCGTTGTACAAATTCGTCGAAGTATTCACGTTGAGTACCGAGCGAAAGTTGTTGGCGAGCCCTTCGTCATCATCCGACAAAGGCGTAGCACGAATGTCACGCGTCACAACGCTCGCTGCGAGATCCACATCCCAAAAAAAATGTTCGCTGAATTTGAGCTTAGACGACAAGCCCAGAACGGCGTTTTCGGCCGGCAAAATCACAGTCTGCTTTGGGATCGAATCGAGTGAATTGGCATCGTCCTTGGCTTTGAGGAAAATGAAATCGAGATGGCTGGTTTCTGTCCCGTAGCCAATGCGCGCGGCATAGCCGGTACGTTTGAAAGCTGGCGTTACCGGCTCGACGGCAGTCACATCTTCCTCGACTGCGCGATTGATGCGTCCGTATAAAAACCCAAAGCGAAACTTGCCCGGACTCAGTTCTATTCCCGCTCCCAATGCGGTTTGCCCAGCCCAGGTAAACGGTGACCAGGTGAGGTTCGTATACCCCAGATGCGCCTTGGCCCATTTGTAACTCGGGCTCACGCAGAATTGGTTGAACGGCTGGCGGAACGAGCGCTCCTGCTCACTTACGGTAAAACTAAACGGAATTTCTATCCCATAGATCTTAAAGTTGGGATTCCCGGTAAGGTACCAGGAGAAATCTTTACGTCGTGCCGCGATACCGTCTACGTGGTAATGCGACCCATAGAGCGTAAAAGTTCCCGAAAATTCAAATGGTTTTTGTGTGGCGATTTTATCGAGTTCCTGACCTGCAGCCGCCACCCAAAAAAGTAGAACAAAAAACAGTAGTTGGATTTTCATATCGCTGGGACTTTAAATGCTGCTGCAAAATAGCAGCATCTCTTTTGCTTAAAAAACCACCAATAGACCAACGCCATTTTAAATAGACGAGTGACAAGTAACTTTGCGAATTCTATCCCGTGCCTTGCAAATTCTAATTCTGTGAAGATTACTCGAGCGGGCTGATTATCTTTAAGGCAAATTCTACAGGCAAAGTCTTTCTATCTGGAGAAGTTTTCTAATATTGTTACTATTTTACTTTATGAACCCGAACAACCTTGCCCAATTCGCATTGAAAAACAGGTATCAGTTATTGGTATTGGCCCATGCCCTGCTTGGTGTGCTGATTTTCTTGAAACCTGCCACAGGCGCTTACTTTAGTGTGTTCCTGTTCTTTTCGGGTATCTGTTATATCGTCAAAAACAAGAACCGCAACAATGAAGTGCTTTTTGCCGCAGCCTATGCTACCGGCAGCGAAGTGCTTGTGCGCATGGCTGACGGCGCCGGTTACGAGTTCGGCAAATATACCGTACTGATTTTCGCCATGCTCGGGATTGCCTATTCGGGATTTTCAAAAAAATCGTGGCTGTACGCGCTGTATTTGTTGTTGCTGTTGCCGAGCTTAATCTTAACCGATAATTTGCTAAGTCTTTCAAAGCCCGAAATAAACCTCATCATCAGCAAAATTTCAGGCCCGATCTGCCTTGGGTTTCTGTCGATCTATGCACTTGGGAAGAAAATTACTTTTGTGCAAGTAAGCCGCGTGCTGCTGCTGTTGTCAATGCCCATCCTGAGCATCGCCGTGAATGTTTTCCTGAGCAGCCCCGACATCAAATCAATAACCAGCGTAGAATCGAACGCGTATTTTTCGGGTATGTTCGGGCCAAACCAGGTTTCGACCGCTTTGGGATTGGGCATATTCGTGTTTTTTTCAAGAGCCATCCTGAATTCAGAATCGCGTCACATCGCTATGCTCAATTTAATACTGGGTTCGTTTTTGAGTTATGTGGGGCTGCTGACTTTTTCGCGCGCGGGAATGATTACGGGATTTTGCGCGGTGGTGAGCGTCGCCGTATTGGTATTCCTAAAATCCGAAAGCTATGGCAAATGGAAGGCAAAGACCAGACTGGCTGCAATCATCGCGTGTTTCTTTGCGATGTTTACCTTGATTTCGTTCCAGACCGACGGATTGCTCGTAAAAAGGTACACCAACCGCGACCACCTCGGACGCGTCAAAAGGGACAAACCCGGTGACCGCCGGTCTATCGCAACCCAAGAAATTAAGATGTTCGTTGCCAATCCTATAATAGGCGTGGGCACGACGAAAGCCGAGGAAACGCGCAAGGCAGAACTGGGCAGGGAATTCCATTCGCATGACGAAATTACCCGTATGCTCGCCGAACACGGCACCCTGGGATTCATCGGTATCCTGATATTGCTTGTTACACCCGCCTGGCTGTTTTTCCGCGAAAAAAGAAATATTTTGCTCGCGCCCTTTTTTGTGTTTTGGTTTTTAACCATCAACCATTCGGGTATTCGGGTTGCAGCACCTGCTTTCGTGTACGCCTTGATGTTGTTGCAGGTAGATTTGTCTTCTTGTAGTTTGTTTAGCCGAAAAACAGGCTCATCAACAGTATACTCAAAAATGTTTCTGCGAAAACCTCAGGTTAGTTCAATTTAAAATTAAGCTGCATCTTTTCTAGTTCGGCGAGCAGTTCCCCGGATATCCTGATCTTAAGCTTGCGGCTTGGCATAGACAGACGCGTGATGATACGGGTTTCCTCTACTTCGTCGGCGACAGGAATTTCGGTCTCTGGTGAGAGTTCATCAGCTTCCAGACTTTCCTGGCTTTCTTCAGGTTCTTCGTTCAAAACCAAGGGCGCGACAGCAATCTGGCGTTTGATTTTTTCTAGTTCCATCACTTCAAACGCTACCTGGTGTTCGCCTTTGTTGAGTTGAAAAATCTCGCTGAGTTTGGTGATCATCTCGGTACGCAAATCGGCAATATTGAGGTGGATGATGAGCTTTTTGGCAAAAGCCGGTAACACATCCTGCAGGTACTGCACCAGCATGAACTGAAGCCGCGGTTCGCCTTTCTTTCCCGTTTCCTTGTCGGCCCAACCTTCCTTGACCAACACGCGCATGAATGTAAAATTGTTCTGGATCAGGAAATGCCTGAACTTGAGGTATTCCTCTCCAAAAATCCTGAACTCGTAACTTTCGTCATAACCCTCAAGCAGGAACGATGCCCAACCTTTGCCATTCTTGGCCGTTCGGTGCTGCACATTGGTGATAATCCCGCCAAAACTCAGGTTTTTATTTACATGAGATTCGAGGTTTTTTAGAGCCTCGAGCTTGGTGTTACAGAAATACTGCATCTCAAATTTATAGTCGTCGAGCGGATGCCCCGAAATGTAAATCCCAACGACTTCTTTTTCCTTGGCAAGCTTTTCCATTGTGCTCCAATCCTCGCAAGGCGGAACCACGGGTTCGGCAATCTGCACCTCGCTGGCCTCGCCAAACAAGCTTACCTGCGACGAATTTTCATTCTCCTGGAATTTTGACCCGTACCGCATCGCTTTTTCAAGGAATGTTATTCCGTCGCCTTCGTCATGGAAATATTGCGCCCGCGTGGTACCCGCAAAAGAGTCAAATCCGCCGGCGAGCGCCAGGTTTTCAAACGCCTTTTTATTGGCTGCGCGCAAGTCGATGCGCTTGGCCAGGTCAAAAATAGACTTGTATTTGCCGTCTTTTCTGTTCTCTACAATGGTCTGTACAGCACCCATCCCAACGCCTTTTACCGCTCCAATCCCAAAACGCACCGCGTAATTTTCGTTGACCGTGAATTTGTAGAACGATTCGTTGACGTCTGGCCCAAGGACTTCAAGACCCATGCGCTTACATTCCTCCATAAAGAACGACACCTGTTTGATATCGCTCATGTTGTTAGAGAGTACGGCGGCCATATATTCGGCCGGGTAATTCGCCTTGAGATAAGCCGTTTGGTAGGCAATCCAGGCATAACAGGTAGAGTGCGATTTGTTGAAAGCGTACTCGGCAAAGGCTTCCCAATCCTTCCAGATTTTCTCGAGTTTGTCTTCGGGATGGCCTTTGGCGGCGGCCTGTGCGATGAATTTGGGTTTCATCTTATCGAGTACGTCGCGTTGTTTTTTTCCCATCGCTTTACGCAAAACGTCGGCATCACCTTTGGAGAAGTCGGCCAGTTTTTGCGACAGCAGCATCACCTGTTCCTGATAAACGGTGATTCCGTAGGTGTCCTGTAATAATTCCTCGCAGGCATCAAGGTCGTATTCAATAGGCTCGTCGCCATTTTTTCGTTTGATGAAACTCGGGATATAGGCAATCGGTCCGGGACGATAAAGCGCGTTCATCGCAATAAGGTCGTTAAACACCGTTGGCTTGAGCTCTTTCATGTATTTCTGCATTCCGGCGCTCTCGTACTGGAAAATCCCAACCGTTTCACCGCGCTGGAACAATTCATAGGTTTTGAGGTCGTCTATCGGAAACGCATCGGGATCGATATCTTTGCCCGTGCGGTATTTGACGAGTTTAACCGTGTCTTTTATGAGCGTTAGGGTCTTGAGGCCGAGGAAGTCCATCTTCAAGAGGCCGGCGCTTTCCACAACCGAGTTGTCGAATTGCGTGACATACAAATCCGAGTCTTTTGCTGTGGCGACGGGAACGAAATTCGTAATGTCGTCGGGTGTGATGATGACACCGCAAGCATGGATTCCGGTATTTCTCAAATTCCCTTCGAGCACTTGCGCCTGTTGTAGCGTCTGACCTCCCAAATCGGCGGCTCCGGCCAAGGCAATGAGCTCTTTGACCTTGTCGAAATCTTCTGGGCGCAACGCCGCCTTGAGTTTGGCGTCATCGAACGAAAATATCTTGGCCAGGTTAAGATTGAAAGGAATCAGCTTGGCAATCTTGTCTGCCTCGAACAACGGCAAATCGAGCACACGCGCGGTATCGCGAATAGCCGATTTGGCCGCCATGGTACCGTAGGTGATGATTTGCGCCACTTGCGTGGATCCGTATTTGTCGATCACGTAATCCATGACTTTGCTGCGGCCTTCGTCATCGAAATCAATATCGATATCGGGCAGCGACACACGGTCGGGGTTCAGGAAACGCTCAAAAAGCAAATTGTATTTGAGTGGGTCGATGTTGGTGATGCCCAGGCAATACGCCACGACCGAACCTGCTGCAGACCCACGCCCCGGACCTACCGAAACACCCATTTTGCGCGCTTCGGCAATGAAATCCTGTACAATCAAAAAGTAACCCGGATAACCCGAATTTTCAATCGTGAGCAGTTCAAAATCGATGCGCTCCCGAATCTCGTCGGTGACTTCGACATAGCGTCGTTTGGCACCTTCGTAGGTGAGGTACTGCAGAAATTTGTTTTCGCCGCGCTTGCCGCCGTCGGTTTGGTCTTCAGGAACTTCAAATTCAACCGGAATCTCAAACTTGGGCAACAAAACTTCACGCGCCAGGCTGTAGATTTCTATCTTTTCTACGATTTCTGAACAATTGGCGATCGCTTCGGGCAAATCGTTGAACAGTTGTTTCATTTCGTCGGCCGATTTGAAATAATATTCCTGGTTGGGCAAACCAAAACGATAGCCACGGCCGCGACCGATGGGTGTATTTTGCTTTTCTCCGTCACGCACGCACAACAAAATATCGTGTGCATTGGCGTCGGCTTTGTTGATGTAAAAAGTATTGTTGGTGGCGATGAGCTTGACCTCATGCTTTCTGGCCAGGGCAATCAGTCCTTCGTTGACGCGATTTTCATCTTCCTGATTGTGGCGCATGAGCTCGATATACAAATCGGCTCCGAATTGCTGTTTCCACCAGGCGAGTGCTTCTTCGGCCTGATTTTCACCCAGGTTGAGCAGCTTGTTGGGAATCTCGCCATTGAGGTTGCCCGAAAGGACAATAAGGTCTTCTTTGTATTTCTCGATGACGCTTTTATCGATTCTCGGTACATAATAAAAACCCTGGGTGTACGCAATCGACGACATTTTGGCCAGGTTGTGATAACCATTTTTATTCTTGGCGAGCAACACCACCTGATAACCGTTGTCTTTTCGGGACTTGTCTTTGTGGTCCTCACAGATGTAAAACTCGCAGCCTACGATTGGTTTTATTGGGACTTCGGTGGCTTCTTGTCCATTTTCGAGCGCGGTCTTATTTTTGGCCTCGGCAGCTTTGTTATGGTTAAGGATATCGCGTACAAAATGAAACGCGCCCATCAAATTGGCGTGGTCGGTAATTGCGACCGCAGGCATCTTTTGCTGAACTGCGGACTTAACGAGCGAGGCCACACTGATCGTGGATTGCAACACCGAAAACTGCGTGTGGTTGTGCAGGTGGACGAAGTCGACACCGACGAGCAACTGTTTATTATTGGAAAGCTCTTGTTTGGAAACCGGCGCAGCCTTCTTCTCTCCAAATTGCTGGCGGATTTTATCCGAAGCCTCCTTAAGATTGATGTGTCGTAGTCCGATAAGGTCGATTTCACGCGGGTTTTTGCCCTGGAAATCGGTGAAATACTCGGCTGGAACATCGAGTTCTTCTTTGGTGAAAATCTCGCGGCGCACGAGCTCGAGGAAACAGCGTGTAGTGGCTTCGACGTCGGCTGTAGCGTTGTGCGCCTCGGCAAACGGCGTGTCGAACAAGTATTGGTGCAGTTCAGTAAGTGTAGGCAATTTGAATTTGCCACCGCGTCCGCCGGGAAGTTTTAAAAGATTGGCTGTGACTTCTGTACAGGTGTCGAGCACGGGAATGTTTCCCATGGGGCTTTCGACACCCAATCGAAAAAATTCACAACCCATGATGTTGATGTCAAAACCAAGGTTCTGCCCAACTATGAATTTGGATTTAGATAAGGCGATGTTGAACTTTTCGAGCACCTCCGAAAGAGAAACTCCTTGGGCGTCGGCGAGTTCTGTAGAAATACCGTGGATGCGCTCGGCATCGTACGGAATATTGAAGCCTTGTGGCTTTACAAGATAATCCTGATGCTCGATGAGTTTCCCCATTTCATCATGCAACTGCCAGGCAATCTGGATACAGCGCGGCCAGTTGCCCGTGTCGGTAATCGGGGCATCCCACCGCTTGGGCAATCCTGTGGTTTCGGTATCGAATATTAAATACATAGCTGTATGGGGCTTGGGCGATCAGGAGAAATCGCCTCAGAAATATGGCTCAAATTTAGACCTTTTTAGACAAAAAAGACAGCCCAAGTTATCAACAAAAAAACCATCCAGAAAATTGAAACACAACTTTCTGAATGGTCAGTATTTTGAGAAATTACTTGAAATAATATCTAAACGAAAAGTGGATTTGGATTAATATCCGCCGCGATTTCCGCCGCCGTAACCGCCGCCTCCGCGATTGTCACGCCCACCGCCGTAGCCGCCGCCGCGATTGTCTCTTCTTTCTCCTTCGGGTCTTGGTTCAGACTTATTTACCACGATAGCACGACCTTGAACCGTTGCGCCGTTGAGCTCGTTGATCGCTCTTTCTGCATCTTCATCGCTGGTCATTTCAACAAAACCGAAACCTTTGCTTCTTCCTGTGAATTTATCCATAATGATTTTCACAGAATCAACTGTGCCGTAAGCCTCGAAGGACTCTCTTAAATCTGCTTCCTTCATACTGAATGGAAGGCTTCCAACAAAAATATTCATAATTCTTTTTTAAAAGTGTTCACACAAATATAGCTTTATTTTATTTCTAAAACGCGATGAACAGGGATTATTTGTGTTTTAATTTCACTACACAAAAAAACCATCAGCGAATACTGATGGTTGGATGTTATTGCTAAAATCTGCGCCTAGTATACCGGAACTTTGTAAAAGGTACCGCTTTGCACATTCACGGTTTCGTCAGACTCGGGATTGGTGGATTTTGCATTGAATCTAAAAGTCCCTGAAACGGTAACGCCATCGTATTGTGAAACCGTAATCAGACCATCACCTACGCCAATCGCAGTTTTGAATTCATTGGTGCCGTCGAGCGTCGTGAGGCTATAATATGCGGTTCTATTGTTGCTCGTCCCCAGATCATACTTGACAAATGTATCTGGTTTTAACGGATTGATTGTTAAGGGCGGTAGTGGAAAATCCAGCTTTACAACCTCGGTCAAGGTAACCGCTTGGACAGACATTTTTACGTTATCTTTAGCTGCCTTTGCGTTACCACCTTTCCAAAAAATATTGTTAATAATACCCTGAAAAACAGCTTGGTCATTGAATCTTATATCTTGGCTACAAGAGCAAAACGCAAACATGAGTATCAAAAATGGGACGACCTTTCTCATTGTAAATAAAATTTTAGCCACAAAAATAGTTTTTTTAGCCAAACAGTGTAGAAAAATATCATAAAAATGAATGTCGTTCATCGAGATTTTCAACTTGCTGATTGTAAATCAAATGAAATCTTTTAATCGATTAGTTTTTTTAGATTTAAATTGTATCTTTGCGCCCTTAATTAACGGAGGTCGAGTACCTCAAAATTTAATCAAACGATTATGTCTGTAAAAATTAGACTTCAAAGACACGGTAAAAAAGGAAAACCTTTTTACTGGGTTGTAGCGGCAGATGCCCGCTCAAAAAGAGATGGTAAATACCTTGAAAAAATCGGTACTTACAATCCAAACACCAATCCTGCAACAATCGACTTGAACCTCGATAGCGCAGTACAATGGTTGCACAATGGTGCGCAGCCAACCGATACCGCAAGAGCAATCCTTTCTTACAAAGGAGCCCTTTTGAAACACCACCTTGACGGAGGCGTTCGCAAAGGAGCCTTGACCCAAGAGCAAGCCGACGCTAAATTGGCTGCTTGGTTAGAAGCCAAAGCCGGTAAAGTAGATTCTAAGAAAGAAGGTCTTTCTAAAGCCAAAGCAGACGAAAAAGCAAAAGCCTTGAAAGCTGAGAAAGCCGCAAACGAAAAACGTATCGCTGCTGCTGCACAAGCCGAAGCTGCCGTTGTAGAAGAAGAAGCTGCTACAGAAGAAGTTGCCGAAGTAGAAGCTACCGAAGCACCAGCTGTTGAAGCCGAAGTGGCTACAGAAGAGCCAACTGCAGAAGTAGCCGCTGAAGAAACTCCGGTTGCCGAAGAAGCTCCAGCTGCTGAGGAAACTCCAGCTGAAGAAGCAAGCGAAGAAGAAAAAGAAGCGTAATTTTTCCCGCGACGATGCGTAAAGAAGATTGTTTCTATTTAGGTAAAATCGCGAAAAAATTCAGTTTCAAGGGTGAAGTTCTGGCCTATCTGGACACCGACCAGCCCGAATTGTATGAAAACATGGAATCAGTGTTTGTTGAATTCAACAACAACCTGATTCCATTTTTTATTGAAAGCAGCTCGCTGCACAAGAACGACTTTTTGCGCATCCGTTTTGAGGATGTAGACAATGAAGCCGAAGCCGACAAAATCCTTGGCTGCGCACTTTACCTTCCGCTCAAAATGCTCCCCAAACTCACGGGCAACCAATTCTACTTTCACGAAGTCATTGGTTTTGAAATCGAGGACAAACGAATCGGCGTTTTTGGCATCATCCAATCGGTCAACGACAGTTCTGCCCAACCGCTTTTCGAGGTCAAGAACGGCGAGGTTGAAATCCTCGTCCCGATGATAGACCAATTCCTTGTAAAGATAGACCGCGCGAATAAAAAGGTGGTGATGGATTTGCCCGAAGGGCTTGTTGAAATGTATTTGTAGACACGGCTGCGCCTTTGGACACGCTGCGCTTTAGAAAATCCCTGCAAGTTATAGACAACTGCATATTCATTAGAGATTTTTGATTTTTAGAAGCTATTCCTGCTATCCGTTGCAATCTTTTTTACGGCTCCGCTGCGCTACGCCGCAAAAAAGGATTTCCACTTCTATCAGGGCTAGCGAAGCACTTCAACATTGCTGCGCCAGTTCGCTAGCGCTCGGGTCAACATTCGTTGTTCTACATTCAATATTTTTTTTATTTGAACAACGAAACCCTACCAAAATCAATATTCACCATTTAAATTTTTGAAGTTCGAACAACGACTAACGAACTTTGAATTTTGAAGTTTTACAGCATGAGTTTCAAATTTAAGCAGTTCTCTATCCAACAAGACAAAACCGCCATGAAAGTCGGCACAGACGGCGTGCTGCTCGGCGCTTGGGCAACTATTGACCACGACCCATACAACATCCTCGACATTGGCGGTGGCACCGGCCTGGTTTCGTTAATGCTTGCCCAACGCTGTGACGCCGAGCAAATCGACGCGATAGAAATTGATGCAAGTGCTTATGAACAAGCCGTCGACAATTTTGAAAATTCACCTTGGAACGACCGTTTGTTTTGTTTTCACACCTCACTTGACGATTTCATGGACGAACTTGAAGATGAAGCGTACGACTTGATCGTTTCCAATCCGCCGTTTTACAGCGAAAATGTGAGTTCTGGAGATGCCGCGCGCGATGTGGCACGCCAAAACCAATCGTTGCCTTTTGAAGATTTGTGCGAAGCTGCGTCTTTATTACTTTCGGAAGATGGGATTTTGGCAGTGATTATTCCGTATAAAGAAGAAGAAAATTTCGTCAGGCTCGCAATCCAGAATGAATTGTTCCCGATAAAAATGACTCGTGTCAAAGGCACACCGACTTCAGAGATTAAAAGAAGTTTGTTGGCTTTCGGAAGGATTTCGAGCGTAGATTTACCGGTGGATGAAATTGCGATTGAAACTGCGCGGCATGAATATACTCCGGAATACATCGCGCTGACTAAAGACTTTTATTTGAAGATGTAACTCGCGACGAGTTGCAACAGCGATAGTAGCGGCATCCTTTTGCCTTTTTCTTTAGAAGGCAAAAGATAAAGCGGATAGCGCGGCCGCTTGCGGGTTGCCCAAATCATTTATAATTTAAAACTTATCATTTATAATTCCCTTAAATATTCAATCGTTTTCGTTGGGTAATCTAACCCGATTACTTACTTTTGCGACGCTTAAATAACAACAATATGAAACCAGATTTATTCCAAGCTCCTGATTACTACCTGCTCGACGAATTGTTGACAGAAGAACATAAATTGGTGCGCGACTCGGCACGTGCCTGGGTGAAACGCGAAGTATCGCCGATCATCGAGGAATACGCGCAGAAGGCAGAATTCCCAAAACAAATCATTAAAGGTTTGGGTGAAATCGGCGGATTTGGCCCGTACATTCCGGTAGAATACGGCGGTGCAGGTCTTGACCAGATTTCTTACGGATTGATTATGCAGGAGATTGAAAGAGGTGATTCTGGCGTGCGTTCTACTTCATCGGTGCAATCGTCACTGGTGATGTACCCAATCTGGAAATACGGAAACGAGGAGCAGCGCATGAAATATTTACCGAAGCTTGCAACCGGTGAAATGATCGGTTGTTTTGGTTTGACTGAACCTGACCACGGATCGAATCCTGGCGGCATGACCACGAACTTTAAAGACAAAGGCGACCACTATTTACTAAACGGCGCGAAGATGTGGATTTCTAATGCGCCGTTTGCCGACATCGCTGTGGTTTGGGCAAAAGATGAAACCGGACGCATTCACGGACTTATTGTAGAACGCGGCATGGAAGGCTTCACGACGCCCGAAACACACAACAAATGGTCGCTTCGTGCTTCGGCCACGGGCGAGTTGATTTTTGACAATGTGAAGGTTCCTAAAGAAAATTTGCTTCCGAATAAATCGGGCTTGGGTGCGCCGCTGGGCTGCCTTGATTCTGCCCGTTACGGAATCGCTTGGGGTGCTATTGGTGCCGCGATGGATTGTTACGACACGGCTTTGCGTTATGCCAAAGAACGCATCCAGTTTGACAAACCGATTGCCGGAACGCAGTTGCAACAAAAGAAGCTCGCCGAAATGATTACCGAAATCACCAAGGCGCAGTTGCTCACATGGAGACTTGGGGTTTTGAGGAATGAAGGCAAAGCCACTTCGGCACAAATCTCTATGGCCAAAAGAAACAATGTGAACATGGCCATTGAAATTGCGCGTGAAGCGCGTCAAATCCTTGGCGGAATGGGAATCACCGGAGAATACTCGATCATGCGCCACATGATGAACTTAGAATCTGTGATTACCTATGAAGGTACGCACGATATACATTTGCTCATCACCGGTATGGATATCACCGGAATCGCAGCCTTCAAATAGTAGCACAACTATTAAAGTATTTATAATATCAATTGAAAAGCTTCGGGGAAACTCGAAGCTTTTTTACTTTTACCAAAAAATACCGCTATGATTATTGATGCCATCAACCAAAGCATCCAAATCCAAAAAGAAGCTTTGCTGCAACACCCGCTGTACCAGAAAATCCAGACTGTTGACGATTTGAACACTTTTCTGGAAAACCATGTTTTTGCCGTGTGGGATTTCATGTCGCTGCTCAAGGCGCTGCAAAACCACTTGACGTGTACCTCAACGCCTTGGTTTGCTACCTCTAATCCCCAGACGCGTTACCTCATTAATGAAATCGTTCTCGCAGAGGAAAGCGACCTTGCCCTGGACGGCAGCCGAAAGAGCCATTTTGAAATGTACCTCGAAGCGATGGCCGATTGTGGTGCCGATACCGCTCAGATTTCAGGGTTTATTGACAATGTGTTTTCGCTACAGAACGTGTTTGTGGCCATTCGCAAGAGCGACTTGCACCCCAAGGTGAAAGAATTTCTCGATTTCACATTTGCAACCATCGAAGAAGGCAAACCGCACAAGATTGCCGCAGCATTTACTTTTGGCCGCGAAGATTTGATTCCGGCCATGTTTACTGAGATCCTCAGAAATTTCCAGCAAAATTTCCCAGAATCCAACCTCGAAAAACTGATTTATTATTTTGAAAGGCACATCGAGCTGGACGCCGACGAGCACGGACCGATGGCCATGCAAATGATCGCGGCGCTTTGTGGAGACGACGCACAGAAATGGGCCGAATGTGAGAACACTTCGGTGAGGGCGCTTGAAAAAAGGATAGCCCTTTGGGACGCCATTAATGAAACCATCGCGCTCAATACGACTTTAGCATAATCATTTTAGCGCTTATCCTGTTTGACAGCAATGGTAAAAATCAAACTGTTGCCTTTGCGTTTTCGTAGATGAAAGAAAGATGCTTATGAAAACCCTGTCGGGAATATTGACTTTTGTCTGCTGCCTTGTCCTTGCGTCTTGCTCGGGCGAGAATGAACAGCCGATACCTTTTAGTTTGCGGCCGCAGCCACAAAACCCAGTGACTTACAAATACATGGCGCTTGGAGACAGTTACACCATTGGGCAAAGTGTTTGCGAGACTTGCCGTTTCCCGGCGCAACTCAAAACAACGCTTGAAGCCAATCCGAACGTTACGGTGAACCTTGACATTATCGCGCAGACCGGTTGGACAACGACAAACCTCAAGAATGCCATCAATACCCAAAATCCTTCTACCGATTATAACCTTGTGACCTTGCTTATTGGCGTGAACAACCAATACCAGCGCAAGCCATTTTCGTTGTACGAGCAGGAATTTCCGGAACTTGTATCCAAGGCGATTGCCCTGGCTAAAGGCGACAAACGCCATGTGATTGTGGTTTCGATTCCAGATTACCGTTACACGCCTTACGGAAACGGCTTGTTGAATCCCGAAACGGTATCGCAGGAAATCGACCAATACAATGCGCTGGCCGAAAATTATTGCGCACAAAACGATATCACTTTCGTAAATATTACCGATATTACACGCCTGGGACTAGAACAACCCGAACTCGTGGCCAACGATGGATTGCATCCTTCAGAGACGGCCTACAGCAGGTTTGTGGGCAGGATACTCCCAAAGGCTTTGGCGGTAATTAACGATTGATCTTATTGAATTTTAACCTCTACAATAGCATTTTATTCGCCGGAATCCTTCAGGGATTATTGTTTGCATTGGTGATATTGCTCAATAAGAAATACAAGAACAAGAGCACGCTTTGCCTGGCCGGTTTGATTGCCAGTTTTTCTTTGAACAACTTGCAGTTTTACATCGCCGACATCGGGCTCATCGATTCGGAGTTATTCTACGACTATATCTTCACGCCGTGGTGCCTGATTATCCCGAGTTTTTTTTACCTGTACATCGCCAAATCGCTGTATCCTGAAAAGAAGACCAGCTTTCGGCAAAAACTGCTGTTCGTCCCTTTTTTCATCGGGTTTTTCCTGAGCACAACCTACAAAATCCTGATTGGCGTTGATTGCGATAAGCAGTCGGTGCTTAACGTGTTTTACGGCATTCCGAACCTGATTGAATTCGTGGCGATTTTGTTCAACCAAATCGTCTATGTGGTCTTGCACTTCAGGATAAGAAATTTTGAAAAAGCCAACAGCCACTACAACCACGATACACTCAGGATTAAATTGACCTGGCTTAGGCAGTTGATTGCTTTCTTGTTTGGACTTACTTTCATTTGGTTGTATCTGATGCTCGAAACCGCTTTCACCGATACCAAAGTGAATTTCTATCCGCTTTGGATTGGGATTTCGTTCGTTACCTATTGGCTGGGTTACATGGGGATTTATAAATTCGGAATCATCGCGGAACGAAAACAACTCAAAAGATACGCCGAGCAGGCAAAACCCACTTACACGATTTTAGAAAAACAAAAAAGCAGCCACATCAAGGCTTTCGAACATCTGATCGTAGACCAGAGACGCTACCTTGATAGCGATCTCACACTGGATCGCATTGCCGAAGAACTCGATTTGAGCAACAGCTATCTTTCTCGCATCATCAAGGCCGAACTGGGCGTAGGTTTTGTAGATTATGTCAATACCCTCAGGGTGGAAGAAGCCAAAAGATACCTGCTCAATCCTGAGTTCTCCAACTACACTTTGGTTGCTATCGGCATAGAAGCAGGCTTCAATTCTAAGTCGGCATTTTATTCTTCATTCAAAAAAATCACGGGACAAACGCCTTCGGACTTTAAAAAGGCTCAGCAAAATTTGTCCTGATTCTTGTCATTTTACAGGAATTAAAACTGTTAAAATTTGCGCGTCATTACTTTTAGCCTATCCAAACCGGGCGATCAGTCAATGGCAGTTGTTCGCGACAACTCAATCTGACGGTATCTCAAGCGGTCATTGTCTAAATTTAAATCTAAAAGTATGAAACAGCTATCCCTATTTTTTGCATTCCTTGTTATTATATCCTGCGGCGGCAGCGATGATACGGTAACGCCTATCATCAATCCGCCAACCACCCAACTTGACATGGCCACCGTAGACGCCAATGTCTCTGATTTTATGGCCACCTATAATATTCCCGGTGCCTCGTTGGCCATCAGCAAAAACGGGAAATTGGTCTATGTAAAAGGTTATGGTAAGGCCAACCTTACCAGTGGAGATGCGGTAACCACAGCGCACCGTTTCCGGTTGGCAAGTGTTTCAAAAACCTACACCGGAATAGCCATCATGAAGTTGATCCAGGACGGGCAATTTACCCTCGAAAGCAAGGTATTCGGTCCCAGCGGCGTACTCGGAAATGACTACGGAACGCTTCCCTACAATACCAACCTGCAAAACATGACCGTAAAGCATTTGCTACAGCACACCTCTGGATCCTGGGGCGCGGCAAGCGGCGGCGATGTAATAGACCAAAACCCCAACTACACTTACAAGCAATTGTTTGACTGGATTTTAGACACCCGACCCAATCCAAACACTCCCGGTACCACTTATGATTACACCAATGTTGGCTACAGTTTGCTGGGAAGAATAATCGAAAAAAAATCGGGCAAGAGTTACATCAATTACATCAAAGAAGATATTCTGGCACCCATTGGCGTCACGACAACCGATATCGCCGGGAAAACCCTCGCCGACCAAAAACCCAACGAAGTAACCTATTATGGCCAGGGAAATGACAGCCCGTTTGCCTATACCATCGCTTTCCCAAGAAGAGATGCCGACGGCGGACTCATCGCTACGGCAACCGACGTGTTGAAACTAATCACCGCAACCGACGGCTTTGCCACGCGACCCGACATGCTCTCACAGGCAACCATTACCTCCTTTACTACGCCATCTGCGGCCAATACCGGCTATGCCAATGGCATCGGGATCTGGAGTGCCGAAAATGTATGGTACAACTATGGCAGTTTGCCCGGAACAAGAACCGGCTTTATGCGCCACAACAACGGTATGTGTGTGGCATTGCTGCTCAATTCACGGGTCAATCCATCTGCCAACGAAAACCCATTTGTTTTCGATATGCAAGATTTGATGCTTGACCTGGTAAAAAACGCCAATTACAATTGGCAAAATATTGACCAGTTCTAGCCAAATCCCTCCTCAGATTTCAAATTGGCAACCGCAAGTCCCAAAAGCAATGGGTGGACTTGCGGTTTGTTGCATTTGCGGCAACCTGGTCTTTTTCTGGAATTTTTTCACGCATCTTAAGTCAAACGGCTAAAGATCACTGTGAGCAGATATTACCTAAAGCTGTCGGTGCGATTCAAAACCAATTTCACTTTAAAAAATTCTTTGCTGCTCAGCATCAATTCGTTGTTGGTTTTACCGCAACATTTTAGCTCTTTACCGCATTCGTTTCCTTGTCCTTAAAAAATTGATTTACTTCGCTCCTTAAACTAAAATTTTATGAGGACAATTCAAAAAATTACATGCTTACTGTTTTTTTTGGTGAGCTCGTACTCGATTGCGCAAACGGGCGTAAACGTTACTTATTACAACGGAACCAACCAAACTTTTAATGTTGCTGCAACGGGAAAGCTCTATTTCGAAACCGATAATTTGTTTGTAAAAACAGATGCCACGACAACGCCAACAACGATTCCGGTTAACATCATCAGAAAAATTACTTTTTCTAACGTTTTGGTAACTACAACTTTTGGCGACAACGCTGGCAATGTGATGCTTTATCCCAATCCAGGTTCTGGGGTGATTCGCATTCAATCGGAGGTGGAGGAACCTTTAAAAACTAAAATCTATTCCTTAACCGGCCAATTGGTTCTACAGGGAATTTATCAATCCAATCACGACATTGACGTGTCTGCATTAGCCTGCGGATTATACCTTGTTCAAGTAAACGGTTTAACGATCAAATTCAGTAAAAAATGAGAAAAATATATGCAATAACCTTACTTACTTTGTTGGCAAATCTTTCATTCGGGCAACAAAAAATACGCGTTCACAACGCTGGCAATACCATGTATGCTAAAGAACTGAGCAGCATTGATAGCATTAAATTGAACAACACCTACGCAAAATTCAAGCTTACCGACGCTGCCAATACCTTAGACATTCAAAAAACAATCATCGATAGTTTAACCTTTACCACAAGCACTGTAAATCTTGATAAAATTTACATTATTTACAACGGAACCGACAATGCAACCATCATCAATCCGTATGCAAATGTGGGCATAAACATTACGGCAACCGCAGGAACAGTTGCTGTAAATGCCACGTCCGGAATTGACAATTTAGAATACAATATCTTAGGGTCAACGGCCAATGGTAGCTTGACCATCACCACCGATAAGGATGTGAATCTCGTTTTAAACAACCTTACTTTAACCAACCCAAACGGAGCAGCCTTTGACATTTTGGGTGGCAAAACGACTAATTTCATATTGACCAGCGGAACAACAAACACCCTTTCGGACGGAGCAAACAGTACCCGAAATGGTGCAATTACCACCGACGGCCCAATTACCATCAACAACTCCGGTACATTGACCATAACCAGTTTGGTAAAACACGGCATCAACACGGCATCAACACTGGCAATCGCAAATGGTACAATCAGCGTTAGCGCCGTTACTGATGGCTTTCATACCGAGGGATTTACTATGAATGCTGGAAACGCAACTATCTCATCTACAGGCGACGGAATTGATGCCGGAAACGGAGCCATTGCGATCAGCGGCGGAACCATCAACATCGTTTCAACCTCCAATGATGTCAAAGCGATTAAAACGGGAAACAATACCATTACCATTTCGGGTGGCACCATCAATCTAACTGTTTCGGGAGCACAATCAAAAGGAATTAGTGCCAAAGGTGATATTATGATAACCAACGGAACATTTACGATTGGCCTTTCTGGCGCAACGGTTCTTACAGCAGAAGCCAGCGGATTCAATCCTTCTTATGCTTGTGGATTCAAATCTGACGGGCAAATTGCTATTGGTGGCGGTACATTCACGATACAATTATCAGCGGCTGCGGATGGCGGAAAAGGTTTTTCTGCCAATGGCGAAATCAATCTTACAGGTGGTAACTTCACCATGAATACTGCAGGAAATGGCGGTAATTTCACCAACAGTACAGGTACGGCCGACACTTTTTCTACTTCGGGATTTACCTCCGACACCAATGTGAATATTTCGGGCGGAACCTTCAACCTAACCAACAGCGGAACCAATGGAAAGGCAATTGCTGCCGATGCAAACGTAGCCATTTCAGGTACCGCTCAAATCAACATCACCAATTCCGGAAGCGCTGGAAAAGGCATCAAAGCCAATGGCAATGTAACTTTCACGGGCGGAACCACTACAATAGCACTTTCTGGTAACATCCTTTTAGTGGCTTCGGGAACAGGATTTGATCCATCGTACAGCACTGGTGTAAAAGCAGACGGAGACATCATCTTAAATGGCGGGACCATTACCATTCAAGCTACGGCAAGCGCTAAAGGCGCCAAAGGATTTTCTTCTGATGGCAATATCTCCGTCAATAGCGGAAACATCAACGTGACAAATGCCGGAACCGGAGCCACTTACACCAATACCTTAGGCACTTTAGATTCGTATTCTGCTGCTGCTTTTTCGTCTGACGTCAACCTAACCATTAACGGCGGAACGGTTACCACAACCAGTTCTGGTACTGGCGGAAAAGGACTTAAAGCCGATGGCATCATCACCATCGGGACTGTTGCTACCAGTCCGACGTTAAATATTACCACAACAGGAGCTCGCTTTTTAACTTCGGGAACAGACTACAACCATCCTAAAACAATCGTAGCCACAGGCGCTATCATCATCAATAACGGAAACAATACAATTACCTCTACCGACGATGGCATCCATTCTGACTTATCGGTAACCATTAATGGTGGCACCAATACCATTAGCGCGATTTCAACTACAAACGGTGTAGGCGAAGGTGTAGAAGCGCCAACGATTCATTTTACTGGTGGCGTTACCAACATCACCGCTTCTAACGACGGAATCAATGCAACCTACGGAACCGTTAGCGGCGGAACCGAATCAAACGACGGCAGTAATCTTTTCATATCCGGAGGCATCGTAATTGTTGCCGGAAAAGATGCGATAGACAGCAATGGAAACATCACAATTACCGGTGGCACAACCATCGTTTGCGGGGTAACCAATAGTCCAGAAGAAGGATTGGATTTCAACGGCACCTTTGTTATGAATGGCGGTTTCATTATTTGTGCCGGATCCAATTCAAACATGACCAAAAACTTTAATGCCAGCTCCACACAACGCACGATGTATTTAAAATCGAGTGCCCAATTGGCTGCTACTTCTGTTTTGCATATTGAAAATGCAGCCGGAACCGAGATGGTTACTTTTAAACCCAAAAATGCAGTATACTATTTCCATTTTTCGAGTCCAAACATAGCGGCTGCCACCAGCTATAAAGTTTATTTTGGAGGCACCTATACCGGAGGCAGTTTTGTAGGCGGATCAACTGGCTGGGGCTTGTATACCGGCGGCACCTATTCTACAGTAGGCGGCACGTTAAAAAGCACTTTCACTTCATCCGCGTCCAGCACTTTGAATACCGTAACTTTTTAAAAACAAAACCGGCACTGGAAACCCAAGTTGCCGGTTTTTTTTTACGACTTCATATTTAAGTACTTTTGTTGACCACAAATTCATGATGGCTCCTTTAATAAATGCAATGACAAAAGAAACGCGAAATACGATCCTTCATGTGCTCGGAAGCCTCGCGTTTCTGAGTATCCCTGTTATTTCTTCTCCAGATTTTGAATACGGAATGGCAAAGCTAGTGACCATTCCGCCTTTTCAAAGAGATTTTTTGAGTTATGTGCTGTTGCTGCTTTTTTTCTATTTCAATTACTATTACCTGATTCCGAAGTTTTATTTCAATCAGAAGAAATTGCTATATGTTTTTGTTATAGTAGTCTGCTTTCTGCTTTTTTTGAGCATTCCGAATATTTTCATTCCGATTGATTTTGAGGCTCTGACCAAAAGCCCACATTTTAAAGGCCGAGGCATTCCGCATAAAAACCATTTTGAACCTTTTGATTTTGGGGAAATCATCTCTTATGGATTTGTATTGTGTTTATCTTTTCTAGCAAAATTAAACCAACATATCAAAGAAATAAAGACCGACAAGCTGAACGCCGAAGTAGCTTATTTGAAAGCCCAGATCAATCCGCATTTTCTATTTAACACGCTGAACAGTTTGTATGCTTTAACGATTACCAAATCGGATGAAGCGCCAGACGCGGTTTTAAAATTATCAAGCATCATGCGGTATGTGGTGACCGAAAGTGCCCAAGATTTTGTTCCGCTGGAAAAAGAAATCAACTACATTAAAGACTATATTGATTTGCAGAAACTGCGCATGAGCGAAGATATGATTTTTGAATTTTTTGTGTCAGGCAATCCCATCGGAAAAAACATTGCGCCATTGGTACTGATTCCTTTTATCGAAAATGCGTTTAAGTTTGGCATCAATCCAGAAGAAGAATCAAAAATTAGCATTGCTATTGAAATTCAAGAATCGCAGTTGCACCTTGATGTGAAAAACAAAATGGTTATAGATAATATTGCAGAAGAATTTAAGAGTGAAAAAGGGATTGAAATTACCTCAAAACGCCTCGATTTCATCTACCCGAACAAACACCAATTAGAAATTACAGAAGAAGCAAACACCTATCATGTGCGCCTTAAACTAGATTTGCAATGATTAGTGCGATTGCTATAGACGACGAGCCACTCGGGTTGAAAATTATTGCGCATTATTGCGATCAGGTCGATTTTATAACCCTCGAAAAAACGTTCACCAAACAAAGCGAAGCACTAAAACACTTGAAAAAATTTCCGGTAGATTTGGTGTTTTTAGACATTCAGATGCCTTCTAGAAATGGCATTGATTTTTATAAAATGCTCGATCACAATCCGATGGTGATATTCACCACAGCTTACAGCGAATATGCCGTAGAAGGTTTCAATGTCAATGCCACCGATTATCTATTGAAACCCTTTTCATTTGAGCGTTTTCTCCAGGCAGCCCAAAAAGCCAAGAGCGTTTACGAAACCAAAAATCAAGTTCAAAGTACAGAAACGCAGTATCTTTTTATTCGCGCCGATTATAGTTTGCATAAGATTCTGATGGCCGACATTCTTTTTATTGAGGGTTTGGATGACTATCTAAAGATTCACATTCAAAACCAAAAAACGCTGGTAACCCGCATGACGATGAAAAGTATTTTAGAAAAACTTCCGGCTGTTGCGTTCATCCGCGTGCACCGTTCCTATATTGTTCCGATGGCTAAAATTGATAAAGTGCGCAATAAAATGATTTATATTGGCGACGAAGAAATTCCGGTAAGTGCCAGTTATGAAGAAGCTTTTTCGTTGGCCTTTTCAAATAAACAATAACAACTAAAAATGTTTGATTTAGTTAGGAAAAAGCGCGAAGAAATTCTCGTTTTTTTTTATGCTTCGGGAGCCAACGCAATTTCCAGGCCTTCTAAAGCTTCGGTGATGTGTATCTGGCAACCCAATCTGCTGTTGGGTTTTACGTTAAACGCTTCAGACAACATCGCTTCTTCATCATCTCCTTTTTCGGGCAAGACAACCTCATTCAAAACATAACATTGGCATGAAGCGCACATGGCCATACCGCCGCAAATCCCGATGGTACCTTCTGGGGCCAATTCGTATGCCCGTACGAGTTCCATGATGTTCATGTTCATGTCTGTTGGCGCTTGTACCTCGTGGGTTGCACCGTCGCGATCTGTTATTTTTATGGTTATATCCATGGTGTAAATTTAATTTTTTTTTGGGAGCTATTTCCCGCTTTTCACTGCAATCTTTTTGCGGCTCCGCTGCGCTTCGCCGCAAAAAGGATTTTCGTTGCAATCGGGGCTATCGCTGCCACGAGGGCCGTCTTTTGCCTTGCCGCAAAAGAAGCAAAAAGGCAGTCGGCACATAAGATTTTGCTAAAAATCAAATTCGTTCGCTAAAGCAAATAAACTCGCTGCGCTCAAACAGAATTTGCTTCTTAACGCTCACTCATTTGATTTTCTTAACGCAAATCTTATGACTGCCGCGCCAATTCTGAAGTGTTTATTGATTTTCGGCTTGTGGCCAACGCGCCTCCTGGCCCCTTCGCTAAAAATGTCCACTGGACATTTTCTTAACGCTCGGCCCTGCCGAAAATTCTAAACCGGATGATTCATCCTTTGATTCTGGAACTTTCTTGGGAGGATTTTTCGTGCCGCTTCAGCAAATGAAAAATAAAATAGACACTTCCTAAATGGCTGGCCCTTCGGGGAAAAAGCGTGAAAAGCAACGAGAAAATTGGCAGCGAAGGGCGTGGGAGTCGAGCCTTTTTAGGCGAGCGGCTTAGCCCGTAGCCCAATTTTCGAGGTAGCTTTTAGCTTTTTATCCGGAGGCCATTGATTTTTTGTTTCTTTTGTATCAAGACAAAAGAAAGGTTTTGCTTCTTTTTCAAAAGAAACCCTAATCAATAGCCTTCACCACCGCTTTCTCCGCTTCCTTCCTAGTCCCATCAAAACCATCAACGCCAGAAACCGTCGTATACTTCATGACATATTTTTTCCCCGGATTCATGCGTTGGTAGACGCTTTGGCACATCAAAGTTGCTTCGTGGAAACCGCACAAAATCAGTTTGAGTTTGCCTGGATAGGTATTCACGTCGCCTATGGCATAGATGCCCGGGATGTTGGTCTGGTAATCGAGGGCGTTGTCTACCTTGATGGCGTTCTTTTCAATCTCCAATCCCCAATTGGCAATAGGGCCAAGTTTGGGTGTAAGCCCAAAAAGCGGGATGAAATAATCGGTGTCGACCTTGCAGCGGGCACCTTTGTCATCTTCAATATCTACCGATTCGAGGCGCTCGGCACCGTTAAGGCCAACGACTTCGCCAGGTGTAATGAGTTTAATTTTGCCTAGGTTTTTGAGTTCCTGCACTTTTTCTACAGAATCGAGTGCGCCGCGGAATTCATTGCGGCGGTGAATGAGCGTCACTTCGGAGGCGACATTAGAAAGAAAAATGCTCCAATCTAAAGCCGAATCGCCGCCACCGGCAATCACCACGCGCTTGTCGCGGAATTTCTCAGGATTCTTGATGAAATATTTTACGCCTTTGTCCTCGTAGAATTCAATGTCGTCAATCAAGGGTTTGCGCGGCTCGAAACTTCCCAAGCCACCGGCAATGGCTATCGAGTTGGCGTGGAATTTCTTGCCTTTGCTGCTCGTGACGATGAATGTACCATCTTCTAAAGTTTCTATTTCCTCGGCGCGTTCGCCCAAGGTGAATCCTGGCTGGAACTGCTTGATCTGCTCCATGAGGTTGTCTACCAGATCGCCCGCGAGTACTTCGGGGAAACCGGGAATGTCAAAGATGGGTTTTTTAGGATAGAGTTCGGCCAATTGCCCGCCTGGTTGCGGCAAGGCATCGATGATGTGGCATTTGAGTTTTAAAAGTCCGGCTTCAAAGACGGCGAAAAGCCCGGTTGGGCCTGCGCCGATGATAAGGATATCTGTTTCTATCATTGTTGTGGTACTGTAGTTTGGATTCTGGAGCAAATTTCAGTAAACCCGAATGGATATAATGTGATATTTGTCACCTTTTGCTCAAAATGGATACGGCGGCGCGTGAGGGATGGCAGCGGTATCTTTTTACGGCAGCGTGCAACGCAGACGAAAAAAATATAGCGAACAGCCCGACCCGCAGGGGCACGCCAAAAAAATTTACGAAATATTGACGACGGTTTCTATCTGCGGCGCGAATTTTTTAATCGTGGTTTCTACGCCTGCCTTGAGCGTCATGTGGTTCACGCTGCACGAGATACAGGCACCTTCAAGACGAACCGTGACGTGTTTGTCATCCTCGATCGAGACGAGCTTGATATCGCCGCCGTCGGAGTTGAGGAACGGACGGATTTCCTGGAGCGCTTTTTCGACATTAAGGGTTAATTCTTCTGTTGTCATTTTCTTGTTATTTTTTATTTACTGCCGAGCAGCCCGCCATGGTGGTGATCTTGATGGCTTCGGTCGCGGGCAGGTTTTCATTTCTGCTCACGGTTTGCGCTACGACGTTCCGGGTGATTTCCTCAAAAACGGTTTCGATCACTGAACCGGTCTGCATGGCTGCCGGACGGCCGTAATCTCCGGCTTCGCGGATGGATTGTACGATGGGTACTTCGCCTAAAAACGGCACATTCAAGTCCTCAGCGAGATTGCGCGCGCCTTCTTTGCCGAAGATGTAATATTTGTTGTTGGGCAGTTCTTCTGGTGTGAAATACGCCATATTTTCTATGATTCCCAAAACGGGAACATTGATGGATTCTGAGAGGAACATCGACACGCCTTTTTTGGCATCGGCGAGCGCTACGGCTTGCGGCGTACTCACGACAACCGCGCCGGTGATGGGCAGCGATTGCATGATGGAAAGGTGGATGTCACCGGTTCCAGGCGGTAGGTCGATGAGCATGAAATCGAGCTGGCCCCAATCGGCATCGAAAATCATTTGGTTCAAGGCTTTGGATGCCATTGGGCCGCGCCAGATGACGGCTTGGCTGGGTGCGGTGAAAAATCCGATGGAAAGCATCTTGACTTCGTAACTTTCTATGGGTTTCATTTTGGATTTACCGTCGACGGTGATTGAAACGGGTTTCTCGGATTCGACATCGAACATGATGGGCATCGATGGGCCGTAAATATCGGCATCGAGAACACCAACGTTAAAGCCCATCTTGGCAAGTGTTACTGCGAGGTTGGCAGTAACGGTTGATTTGCCCACGCCGCCTTTTCCCGAGGCAACGGCGATGATATTTTTGATTCCTGGAATTGATTTTCCTTTAATCTCGTTAGAATTTGCCGCAGTTGGCGCTTCTACCTTGATGTTCACCTTGACTTTGGCGTCTGGCGAAATGCGCTCGTGGATGGTTTTGCGGATGTCGTCTTCTGCGCGTTTTTTGATGTGCATGGCCGGTGTGTGCAACACGAGATCTACCACACACTCGTCGCCAAAAGTTACGACGTTCGTGACCGCGCCGCTTTCGACCATATTTTTACCTTCGCCCGCTACAGAGATGGTCTCGAGCGCTTTGAGGATTTCTTTTCTGTCTAATTTCATAGGTATTTGCTTGTCTTAATTAAGACTGATTTTAGATTGCAAATATAGCGTGAAAAGTTTTGATTGTAAAGAATTTGGATTGGTTTTATCGATGGGTTTATTTCTCGACTTCCGGCTCCCAAAAATGCTTCTCGAAATCAACAATCTGGTTGTCAACCACCTCAATACCCTCGCTTTCGAGCAGCTGTTGCATCAGATTCGTGCCGTCAAAATGGTGTTTGCCGGTGAGCAATCCTTTACGGTTCACGACGCGATGGGCAGGAACATCGTCGCGTCCGCCGCAGGCATTCATCGCGTAACCTACCATTCGGGCCGAGCGTCCGCTGCCGATGGCTTTGGCGATGGCACCGTATGAAGTGACTTTGCCATACGGAATTTGGCGCGCCACGGCGTATACCCTATCGAAGAAATTGGCTTCCATCAATAATAGTAATTTAAGATGCTGCAAAGGCTCAGGAAGGCAACGATTGCGGTAATCGTGCCCAGGATTTTGTTCATGTTCCTGAAAAAGAAATCGGTTTTGGACTCGATCTTCTCGAAAAAACTGATGTAGTAGTAAAAAATCACCGCCGAACCCAGCATGACGCCAATCAGAAATAGTGAAATGGGCCACTGGTTGAACGAAAACAACCGATACGACGCCAATGAAATGGTGATGAAAACGTAATAAGGCACCGGAAAGAAATTGATCGTGGAAAGCAACATCCCCAGAAAAAAACGACTCGTTTTGCTGCGCATATTGAGGGTCTCTTTCTTGATTTTTTTGGGCGTTTTGGCGAAAAAGAAAAAATAAAAAGCGAGCAAAGCGAAAATACCGAAACCCACTTCACGCAGCAGTACCACGATTTCTGGCCGCGCATCGATGTAGCGTGCAAAAAGCACCGCCGATAAAGTCTGGAAAAAAATGATGATCAACGCGCCAAGAATAAACATGAGTGCGCGCTCGCGCCCGTCGCGAATACTGATCTTAGCGGCAGTCATGTTGATAAGCCCAGGAAGCGCTATGCCTACAGAAGCGGTAAGAAAACCGGAGAAGAAAGGCAACACGAAGTTCATGATGGCGCAGGGTTTAAGGGTGCAGGGTTCAGGACTTGGGCGTAGGATAAAATGTAGGTTAGGGATGTCCCTGAACCTTGTACCCTGAACCCATTCAACTACTTAATTCTGAATCGAATATACGTAATTGCTTTGCTCTTTTCCAAATATTGCTTCTCATAAAACGTCTGGATGGCAGTCACTTCTTCTGGAGCGCCGTGGTTTTCATAGACGTTATGGTTGGCATACAAAACTTCGTGACCCGAGCCATGTAACAATCCAAGTGTGTAACCATGCATGAACTCGCTGTCGGTCTTGAGGTTCATGACGCCGCCGGGTTTGAGGATTTTTTGGTACAAGGCCAGGAAATCGGCGTTGGTCATGCGGTGTTTGGTGCGTTTGTATTTGATCTGCGGATCGGGAAAGGTAATCCAGATTTCGTCTACTTCGTGTTGGGCAAAGATGTGGTCGATGAGCTCGATTTGCGTGCGAACAAACGCCACGTTAGCCATTCCAGTATCGACGGCGGTTTTGGCACCGCGCCAGAACCGTGCGCCCTTAATGTCTATGCCGATAAAGTTTTTGTTGGGATATCTCTCGGCCAAACCGATGGTATATTCGCCTTTGCCGCAGCCGAGTTCTAATACGAGAGGGTGGTCATTCTTGAAAAAATCGATATTCCACTTGCCTTTTAGCGCGAATGAATCGGAGGTGACCTCTTCTCTGGTCGGCTGGAAAACGTTTGCAAAAGTTTCGTTCTCCTTAAATCTTTTTAGCTTATTTTTACTTCCCACGGGTTCCTTAATGTTTTGGCAAAATTAAGGAAATATACCGCACGGGAAATGTTTTTATCTTGCCGTTACAAAATCTGTCCGCACCGCAATGCCTTTAGACCTGACTTCCAAAAACATACTCGTGGCGCCGCTCAATTGGGGTTTGGGCCATGCCACGCGCTGTATCCCGATTATTAAGGCGCTCGAAGCCAACCAATTTACACCCATCATCGCTTCGGATGGCGTAGCGCTCGATATGTTGCGAAAGGAATTTCCGCATTTAATCGCACTCGAATTGCCATCTTACGATATTGAATATGCCAAGAACGGTGCTAATTTCAAATGGAAGATGCTCAAGAACATGCCACGCATGATCGATGCGGTACTCGCAGAAAAAAAGCAAGTCAAGAAATGGGTCAAAGAGTACAACCTCACCGGCATTATATCAGACAATCGCATTGGGGTGTTCAACAAGAAAGTGCAATCGGTATTCGTGACACACCAACTCAATGTTTTGAGCGGGAACACGACCTGGTTTTCGAGTAGGTTGCACCAGCAGGCTATGCGAAAATTCGATGAGTGCTGGGTGCCCGATTGGGAAGAAAAACCCAACCTTACCGGCAAACTCGGCCATGTCAAAAAAGCCGACTTCCCCATCAAATACCTCGGCCCTTTGAGTAGGCTTACCAAAGAAAATTTGCGCAAAAGATACGATTTGATGGTGATCCTTTCGGGGCCAGAACCGCAACGCGGCATGCTCGAGCAGCGGCTGCGCGACTTAATTCCAGAGTATGATGGCGAGGTGATTTTCATCTGCGGAAAGGTCGAGGCCAAACAAAAAAAAGAGCAGTCCGGGCACGTCACCTATTACAATTTCATGACCACCCAACAGCTGCAGGAGACTTTCAACGAAAGCGCGTTGGTCCTTTGCCGTTCTGGTTATACTACGATTATGGATCTGGCCAAATTGGGAAAGAAAGCCTTTTTCATCCCAACACCGGGACAATACGAACAGGAATACCTCGCCAAAAAATTACAGCGCGGCGGCCTTGTGCCTTTTGCCGCTCAGGACGATTTTAAACTCGAAGACCTGGCGCAGGCCCAAATTTATAAGGGGTTGCCCGAGCGCGAAAACGCCGTGCACTGGAAAAATTTATTTTGCCTTTTCGAGTGTGAATGAAAACTCCGAACCCGCTCCGAATTGGCTTTCCACGTAAATTTTCTCGTCATGTGCTTCAATAATGTGCTTCACGATTGACAAGCCGAGACCCGATCCGCCTTCACTCCTCGCACCGCTTTTGTCTACACGGTAAAATCGCTCGAACAGCCTTGGGATGTTTTGCTTCTCGATGCCTTCGCCGTTGTCCTTGAAACGCACAATGACTTTGTTTTCGGTAAGATTTTCGATGCTGACCTCTGTAGAACCTTTCTCCTTACCATATTTGATGGAGTTTACCACTAGATTAATGACGACCTGCTCTATTTTCTCTCGGTCTGCCTGCACCATGATGGGTTTGTTGTAGCGCATATCAAAAAGGAGCATGATGTCTTTTTTGGAGGCTTCCATTTCGAGCAAATCAAAGACATCCTGCACGAGTTTGACGATATTGAACTGTGTGATGTCGAGGTTGAGATCGCCGAGTTCGAGCTTGGTGATCATGTCCAGATCCTGTACGATGTAAATGAGTCGCTCGACGCCTTTCTCGGCGCGTTCGAGGTATTTTTTGCGCACGGCTTTGTCGTTCATGGCGCCGTCGAGCAAAGTAGAAAGGTAACCTTGTACGGTAAACAAAGGGGTTTTGAGTTCGTGTGAGACGTTGCCAAGGAACTCGCGGCGGTATTCTTCGCGCACCTTGAGCATCTCGATCTCGAGTTTTTTGTCTGTGGCGAATTTTTTGACCTCGCGCGTGAGCGTGGCCATGTCTGTGGTGACCGATTGGTTCCTGAACGAAGAGGATTCGAGCAGCGAGACGTCATCGTAGATTTTCTTCACGCGGCGGTAGATGAATCGCTCTACGCGGTATTGCAATACAAAGAAGGAAAAAGCCGCGATGCACACGGCAAAATACAAGCAAAAATCGAGTGAAAATTCAAAAAACCACCAGGTTAAAAATGCAACCAATGCCGTGGAGAAAAAGGTGATGTACAACGCCGAGCGGATTGCAAACTTGTAGGTCTTTTTGAAATTGATGGCCATTTACACTTCAAACTTATAGCCAACGCCTTTGATGGTCTTGAAAAAGTCGTCGCCGATTTTCTCGCGCAGTTTGCGGATGTGCACATCTATGGTACGACCGCCTACGATGACCTCGTTGCCCCAGACTTTGTCGAGGATTTCCTCGCGCTTGAATACCTTTCCGGGTTTGGAGGCGAGCAGGTAAAACAACTCGAATTCCTTTCTGGGCAAAACGATTTCGGTGTTGTCTTTAATGATTTTATATTCTTCGCGGTTGATTTCTATACCGCCAACGTTGAGGGTTTCGGAGTTTTTACCGTCATCGTCCTTGAGCCTTCTGAGCAACGCCTTGACTTTGCTCACCAGCAATTTGGGTTTGATGGGTTTGGTGATGTAGTCATCGGCTCCGGCGTCAAAACCGGCTACTTGCGAGTAATCTTCGCCGCGAGCGGTTAAAAAGGTAATGATGACCTGGCTGAGCTCTGGCGTCTTGCGGATGATTTCGCAGGCTTCCATCCCGTCCATCTCGGGCATCATGACATCCATGATGATGAGTTGCGGCAGTTCCTTTTTGGCTTTGGCTACGGCTTCTTTCCCGTTTGCGGCAGTGACGACCTGATAGCCTTCCTGGGTGAGGTTGTATCCTACAATCTCTAAGATATCCTGTTCGTCGTCAACCAGTAGAATCTTGATGTCTTTTTTCTTCATTGGATGAAAAAGTTGGGGTTTGAGATTGTAAATGTAAAGATAAAAAAATACGCCAATTTGGAGTTAACCGTAATTTAATATGTTAACAATTCGGTAATCTTTAGCAAACCAAATCGTAATAGGCGAGTAACATGAACTTTACAGCTTGGGCGTTACTTTGCCCCAAATTAAACTAAACACCACAAATGAAATTACGATTTTTAATGCTCACCTTATTTGTTAGTTCTTTCGTGCTGGCGCAAACCAAAGGCACGATATCGGGCACGATTACCGATAAAGAATCTAATAACGCCCCTTTGCCGTTTGCCAACGCAATGATTAAGGGAACCCAGATCGGGACCACTTCGGACGAAAACGGGAAATACACCTTTACTATAGCACCCGGAACCTACACGCTTGTTTTTAGCTTTTTGGGTTATGAGAATGCAGAAACTTCAATAACGGTTGTGGCCGGAGAAACTGTCACCGCAAACAAGGTTCTCGGTTCGGGCAATTACACGTTAGAAGATGTTGTGGTGAAAGCGGCGGCTGTAAGCCGTGAGAAAGAGACCGCTCTATTGCTCGAGCAAAAGAAGGCAGTAGAAATCAAGCAAAGTATCGGCGCCCAGGAAATGTCCCGGAAAGGGGTAAGTGACGTTGAGGAAGGTCTTTCTAAAATTACAGGGATTGCAAAAGTAGAATCGCGCGGATTGTTTGTACGCGGACTCGAAGATCGTTACAACAACTTATTGATTAATGATTTGCAGGCTCCGTCTAACAGCCCTTTTAAGAAAATCATCCCCTTGGATTTGTTTCCAACCGATATTGTTGGCGTACTCAGCGTCTACAAAACCTTCAACCCCAATATCTCAGGCGATTTTGCAGGCGCCACCATCAATATTGAAACGGCGCAGCCCCGCAGCAGCATCACAAAAATCAGCACCGGATTTGGGTTTACCACCGGGAACAACGGACGCGATTTCCTGATGGCTGAAGACGCCAACACTACGCAAGGTTTTTTGGGGTTCCTCGGCAAAGACCGTGAACTGCCTGCTTATTATGGAGGAAGACCCTCGGGCAGAAAAGCGAGCGCGACAGACTACGCCAATTCGTCGAAACAAAATTCATGGAACGTTGACCAGACTTCAAGCCCCATCAACAATAGCATTGGTTTTCTGCATGCCGAGAAGTTCAAACTTGAAAAAGAGCGTTCCATCAGCTATATCTTTTCGTTGAACGGCGACAACAATTACCAGGTTCGCAAAGGTTTTGACCGGACTTTCAACCAGGGACAAGGCAATTATGACAACAACCTTTCTACGACTAAATATTCTTACCTCACTTCATTTTCAGGATTGGCGGGTGTGAAATACAAATCCAAGCGTTTTGGGATTGCTTTGAATTCGTTTTTACTGCGATCGACTTCGAGTATCATCCAGGATCAGTTGGGCTTCACAAACAGTTTGTCGACGAATCCGAATATATTTATCCGTGTAAACCAATTTGAGGAATCCAAATATTGGAACAACCAATTGTTGGCCAATTACGACCTTACCGAAAGCGGAAACCACAGCGTTAAAGGCGGACTTTCCTTCGTAAAAACTTCTTTTGGGCAGCCCGACCGCAAATTCATCACTGGCGAAAAAATCAACGAAACCCAAATCAACACGACCTATGGTGGAAACAATTTAATCCGCCAGTTCCTCGATGTGTCGGCCGAGCATTACTTTTCATCGATGCTCGAATATACTTTAAAGTTTGCTGAAAAGCCGAACGGTAAGTCGAGCCGCATCTCGGTAGGCTACAACGGATTCAGCAACGAAGAAATTTCTTCTTACCGTTTCATTTTTGGCAAGCCGTTGGTTTCTACTTCCTACAGCGTCAATGTTAACGACATCAATGACAAAATCAACGAGGACGTCAATTCGGGACTTCTAGTCTTTACCGAGGAATCTACCGGAGCATACAAATCCAAACTGATCCAAATGGTCAATGCCGGTTATGTGAATGCCTTTTTCAATTTTGGCGACAAATGGGAAATCAATGCGGGTGTACGTGCCGAAAATTCGACAAGGGAAACCAAGTACCGAGAAGTTAGTGACTCGTTTACTTCGAAGTTCAGAAAAATTACCAAAGAAAAACTCGACATTTTACCTTCGGTGAATCTCAAATATTTGCTCAACGACCGCAACAATATCCGATTTGCGGCCTCAAAAACCATCACCAAACCAGTTTCTATAGAGGTAATGCCTATCGATTACGTGAATCCTGATGGAACTGTTGAGCGTGGAAATCCGAACGTAGAAAACAGCGATAACATCAATGTCGATTTAAAATTTGAGATGTTCCCCAACGCCAAAGAACTTATTGCGGTAGGCATTTTCGGGAAGCAGATTGAAAATCCGATTGAACGTGTATTCATTCCAACGGCGAGTAGCGGTGGACAAATCACCACCTATCAGAATTCAAAATCGGCGATACTATATGGCGCAGAACTAGAGGTATTGCTGCAGCTCGAGCGTATCAGCCCTGCTTTAGACGCTTTTTCTTTTGGGTTCAACACTTCGCTAATGCAGACTGAAGTCGAAGTAGATAAAATTAAAAATCCGCTCGAAAACAACAACAAAAGAGATTTGCAAGGTGCAGCGAATTGGGTCATCAACTCCGATTTAAAATACGATTTTGAGTTTAGCGAGGAAATGAAAAACAGCATCTCATTGGTTTACGGCGTTTCGGGCGACAGGATTTACGCGGTAGGAACTGCGTTTTTGGATCATATCTACGAAAAGCCTTTTCATAAACTAGATTTCGTTTGGTCAAGCAAACTGTCAAAAAATATCGATTTGAAATTGGCGGTTGACAACATCCTGAATCCGTCATTCAGGAGAAAACTCGGAACCAGAAGCACAGCCAACATCACTGAATCTGATCTTACCGTACGTGAATTTAAGAAAGGAACCGGTGTATCACTCAACATCAATTACACATTTTAAAAAATTTAAACACAACTATATTTCAACTATTAAAAACAAAAAAAATGAAAACCAAATTTTTATTGATGGCTTTTGCCGCGACATTATTCTTAAACTCTTGTACGTCTAGTGACGATGAAGATGTAATCGTTACGCCACCATTGGGGAGCGGAGAAATCGGCGGACAGGCAACAGCAAACAAAACCTTCGTCAAAGGAAACTACACCCTTAGCGGCGTATACAAAATCAAAGCGGGTGTAACGATAACTTTTGACGCCGGGTCAATCATCACTGCCGACGTCACCAACGGAACCGATGCTATTGTGGTAGAAAACGGCGGAAAGCTCATCATGAACGGTACCGCTGCCGAGCCAATTGTTTGCACAGAAAAATCTAAAGTAGCCGGTTCATGGGGCGGAATCATCATGTACGGCGATGCGCCAATCGTAGGAGCAGCCGGAGTTGCGACTGCTACGGCAGAAGATGGTTTAACCAATGACGCCAACACGGCTTACACTTATGGCGGAACCAACGCAGCGCATAATGGCGGAACCTTAAGATATGTACGCGTAGAGTACGCCGGTAAAAAAATCACCGACGGAACCAGCGAAATGAACGGATTTTCATTTTACTCAGTCGGTTCGGGAACCATCCTTGAAAACCTCGTTTCTTATAAAGGTGCCGATGACGGTTACGAATTTTACGGTGGTACGGTAAGTGCAAAGAACCTTATTTCTTATGGAAACTCGGATGATTCTTTTGACTGGCAAGATGGCTGGAGAGGCCAAAACAACACCAATTGGTATGCTTACCAAACCGGCACAGGAAACTTCGGTATGGAAATCGAGGCTAAAAGTGTGAACAACAGCTTCTGGCCAGTAATTGACAACATCACTTTAAAAAGAGCTGCGGGGACTATCACCGAAGGGGGTTCTTCTGCAGCAGAGTATGATGCGATTCAATTTAAAAAACAAGGAAACGGTGTGTTTAGCAACATCTTGATTGCGGGATACACAACCGCTGGTGCTACTGCGGTTCGCATCCAGGACAATGCTACCAACACAGACCAGATCAGTTCTGGTAAAGTGAAATTGCTCAATGTGCAGATCAATGACGGTACGTCACAGAGCGCTGGTGCGGTAGGCGTGATCGTGAATTTCGCACCGAGCAACTACACCTTAGGTACAACCGCGGGAGCAACTATAACTCCTGGCGCCTGGACGGTAGTAGACGGCGTAAACCTCTTGCAATAAACAGTATTTGAATTCAGTTTTGAGAGAGCACCCACCACGGGTGCTTTTTCTTTTAAACATACTAATTATCAGTTATATCGGTTTTTTTTACAAGAGTTCCAGTTTTGGCTTGATGTTTGAAATTAATTTTTTACTTTTACCCCGTAAATGTAACCATGAAGAAAAATTACCTTTATATTATCGCGCTTTTTTTCTTGTTTGCCTTGCCTGCTTTGGCCCAAGACAAACAAGGAATCGACGGTTTGAGTTTCTACCCAAACCCCGTGAGCAATGGCAAAATCTACATTACTTCTAAATCCTCGTTAGACAAGGAGATTACCATTTTTGACGTTTTGGGCAAAAAGGTACTCCAGGTGACCATGAACTCACGCGAACTCAATATCGCCTCCTTGTCTCCGGGCGTTTACATTATCAAGATCCACGAAGGCGACGCCACAGCGACCAGAAAGCTGATTGTGAAATAATTTTAACTTGTTTTATTCTTTTTTTCACACTAAAACGGCTCCAGCCAAAAAAAATACTAGTTATCTTTGTCTTATAATTTAAAAACTAAAACATGAAAAAACTTTACACTTTATCTTTCTTCTTGATTGCAGCGACATCTTTTGCACAAAGCGTTGTGATTAGTCGCGTGGTTGATGGTACTTTGGCTTCTGACGGTTGCGCCGGTGCTTCAGGTACTTCAAGCCCAAAAATTACTGAGCTTTATGTATCAGGAACTGTTGACTTTACGAACTACCGTTTACAGACCGAATCAAACGGTGCAGCAGATGCCGGAGCTATTTCCTGGAATTCAGGTTTGGATTTGACACCACTGGGCACGGTATCTAATGCTTACATTCATTTGGTGGTAACCCCTACCACTACGTTTAATGAAATGTACCCATCAATTGTTTTGCCAACCGGATTAACTGCCGGAAACATCCCGAACGGAAACGGAAACGATGCTTATAGAATCGTAATCACCGACGGAGCTACACCAACTCCTGCGGTAGTTTCTGTTGTAGACCAATTCGGAAATCCATTGGATATTCCTGGAGGTTCTGCAGATTACAGCGCAGCCTGGGCTTACCAAGATAGTTATGCCAAAAGAAATGACGGTGTGGGTCCAAACGGAGGTGTTTTTGTAAACTCTT
>ERZ795056.874-NODE-874-length-36848-cov-7.489522_pt1 | contig 36848 bp, 33 predicted proteins | sample MGYA00375140_ERZ795056 | MGnify/ENA primary metagenome ERZ795056 (study PRJEB30185, sample SAMN05720227) | activated sludge metagenome | isolation source: Anaerobic digester | place: USA | collected 2015-03-09 ...
GATCACGCGGATAACACGGATAAATGTTATTAGAACAAACGAGAAACGAACAAACAAGAAACCAGAGACGAGAAACGGATATTGATACACGGATTTTACAGATAATCCCAATTAGTACACAACGAGAAACGGTTTAATTATCTCAAATAAATACTCCTGCTCGGAATTTTTACGACTTCTTTGTTTTCATCATAGGCTTCAATCTCATCCACGAAAACTTTATCACCTGGCCTGGATTTCTGTAGCATTTTATGGGTTTGCTCACTGTACTTAGTGCCAACATTCATACTGGTTTCATATATCCCATTAGGCATAAGTAAAGTAATTCTGTATTGCTTGATGACATACATCTTGTGGTTAACGTAGTCAACGATTTCGGGATCGTTGAAAAACACTTCAAGGGCTGGTATAATGGTTTGTCCGAATCCCAAATGGAATACTGGGCTTGCACAATTTGATTTCTTAGTGGTATCCTGGAAAGATACTCTTGAAACAATACTTGATAACTCGTTAAACGGTAAAGCTGCGTTGCTTGTAAAAAAAATGAAACCGATAAGGATAGAACTAAATAAGTATTTCATTTGAATCATTTTAAGGTACAAATAGTATTATTATTGTTGTCTGTTATTCTTCATGCAGCAGCATCCAAGAGGTTCCGAACCGGAAAGCTTTTTCGCAATGCCCGGGATAATTGAGATAGATATCGAGTTTCATAATGACTTAATTAAAACCAACTTTTCCTTTAACAGAATCAAATAATTTTTTTGAATGATAGCCAACGCCATTTTTAAAAACATATAGGATCTTATGCAGGTCAGTGATGTTTTTGGATGGATCCCCATCGATGATAATCAAGTCGGCCGATTTACCTGCATCAATGGTGCCGGTTAGTTGATCAATGCCCAATGCAATGGATCCATTTTGGGTAGCGATCTTAATGGCTTCCAAAGCTGTGAATCCTCCCGCCTCTACCAATAATTCTATTGCCCGCCAGGTGCCATATCCTGCAAGTATGCCGCCATTTCCAGTTGGGTCAGTCCCCACCGTTAGTAAGCCACCCATATCATAAAACATCTTTTCCATGCGGGCCGTTTTTGCAAATGCCTGGTCCATGTCTGTTGGAGCTTTCGCCGACTTGGCAATAACAAGTCTTTTTAAATAATAATCCCTCGTATCAGGCGACATTGAGTTGATGGCATCTTCATTTGGGTGTGGTTGGGTAGTGGTTGAACCTTCAAATACAGCTAAGGATGAAGTAATGCCCACTTTTTTGTCTATCAAAAATTGAATGAATTGCTTTACACTGTCACTTTGAATGTCAAGTTTCGACAAAGATTTTATGGTCATGCCAGTAGCAGGACGTTCATTTTCTTTTTTACCTTCAGCAAAATCGGAACTGGCTAAAAAACCATGTTCCAGGTTATCTATTCCAAGGGTAGCAGCTTCGCGGTAGGTAACGGCATCAAGATGAGCGGTGAGCTTTAATTTTCTTTTATGCGCAGCGTCTATGGCTGCTTTCAACGTAGGCTTATCTATACCAATATATGCTTTGAAAGACCGGAATCCCTGGTCAGCCCAATAATTTACAAATGCGGCAGCTTCTTCGGGTGTATTGTTTTCCTTCATTTGTGCAAAGCCAGCAATCTTCCCTTCAATATATGGGGCCGTGAGTTCTATAGAAGGGCCGGGTGTCAATCCAAGATCGATGTCTTTTTTTATACGGATATCGGAATATGGTTCAATGCTGCCACAGGTTCTGATATTTGTTGCACCTGCAGCTAAATACAATCGGGGGAAACAAAAAGGCAATTGCCTTAAGTGAAGATAACGGGGTGTAATGGAGTGTGCAGAGATATACATGTGTTCATGCAGCATCACCAGGCCGGGCATGATCGCTTTACCATGCAGGTCAACAATGTTTGCTCCTTTGGGAAGGATAGCAGCAGCATCATCGCCTACCCAGTTTATTTTTCCCTGGCGGATGATGAGGGTCTGCTTTGGTTTGGCCGCATGTCCTTTACCGTCAATTAAGAGAGCGTTTGTAAATACTGTGATGGAATCATTGAATTCTATATACTTTTTAGTTTCATCACTGAATTTAATTTGTGCAAAGGACGATGAAGAAATAATAATTGCAAAGATGAAGGCCCGTGTAATTTTATACATGTATTTCTTTTTAAGTTCTTTTGATAAGGGTTGAATGCAATACGTTAATTCTCCATTTTTCATTTACTTTCTGTAGTACTACCGTTTCTAACCAATAAACATTTGACTGTTTGCCATTTCTGATTATGTCTGAATGAAGATGATAGGTTGCCCAGGCGGTATGCCCATCAACAGTTGTGCTGACAAATTCAAAAGTGTTGCTCCGCTTGAAATCAGTAGCTGTATTAAGCGTAATTGCTTTGAGGATTAGGGTATCCGCATTCCATATACTACCGTTTTCGAATAAGGTTATGTCTTGTGTACAGCTATTTTTCAGGCTTACCGAATCCCTGTTTGATAAGGCTTCAAAAAGGTTAATTACTATTTGTTGTACGGCCTGCTGATCTTTAGTCCAGGAAGTTTGCGCCTGTATCAAAGCAGAAAATAGGAGGAATAAGAACAGGAGCGAAGTTTTTTTCAATGTTGAGGGTTTAATAAGCTATTGTGTGGAATTGAATTAATTATTATTTACCAACTCAATATCCATGGTTTTTATTAAGTCATGTTCAAAAGAATAGACATGTTTCACTTTACCATCAAACATTACCTGTCCAGCCAAATCTTTTACATGTTGATGAACCTCCACTTCAAGGTTTCCATTTGGTCTTTCTGTAAATCCTGTTGGTTCAACATGGGGATTAATCTCTTTCCATTGTCTTGTCCAGTATGCTTTTATTTCATCATGACCGCTGATATAGCCGCCTTCCCATGCTTTTGACCATTGCACATCGGGTTGCATGGTGGAAAGGGCTTTGTCAATGTCTCTTTCATTGAAGGAGGCATAGGCTTTCTTAATCAGGGCTTCTAATGTTGTCGGCATAAATATATTTTTTGATGTTTGAATCCTAAGTTTACGGAGTTAAAAGTATTCACTTGCTGTCGGATGATTGTTTTGTTATTCTTTCACAATAATATATTAAAGAAACGAAATATTATGATAACGACCAAGCTGTTTCATCCAAGGAAATGGGTGGTATAAACTGGCATGATACTGGTCTTATTGATTAACGATTCACAACATTATACAATTAAAAAAAACAGATTATGGCCACAAAAACAAAGACTGCAGGCAAGGCAAAAGTTCCCGCCAAGAAAGGTGCTGCAAAGCAATTGGAAGATCTATTTGAAGACGGTTTGAAAGATATTTATTGGGCAGAAAAGGCACTCACCAAAGCATTGCCCAAGATGGGTAAGAATGCCAGTTCACCTGAACTGAAAAAAGCCATTGCCGACCACCTTACACAAAGTGTAGAACATGTTACACGTTTGGAAAAATGTTTTGCAGCGATAGGTAAAAAGGCAGTTGCAAAAAAATGTGATGCTATGGCAGGGTTATTAAAAGAAGGAGAGGGGATATTAGAAGAAACAGAACCGGGTTCAGTAAGAGATGCGGGTATCATTGCTGCCTCACAAAAAGTAGAGCACTATGAAATAGCTACCTACGGTACCCTGGCTGCATTTGCTAAAGTACTGAATCAAAAATCCGCATTAGCGCTTTTATTAAAAACACTTGCGGAAGAAAAGAAATGCGATGAACTGTTGACGTCGATTGCAGATACGGCATTGAATACGGAAGCGATTAAGAACTGAGTAGTTTAGGGAAGGTTTATTAATTGAATAGGGAGGTTGTCTTGGTAAGGCGACCTCTTTATTATTGGATCATATTCGGGTTCAAACAGGGAGTCAAAGAAAATTGCTTTGATACTACATGCAATTAATGGAAACACATATTGAATTCAATTTCTAATATTTCACCTTTGCTGAAATCAGGAATGTCCAATTTCCAGTCATGCTCACCCATTTCCTTCGATAATCTAATTGCCAGGCTTCAAGCATGTCTGAATTGGATTTCCTGTTTTTAAAAAATAAAAATGGACTGTACTGCGAAAGCCGGAATTTCTGACCATTGCTTTTCACTTTGACCTTACTTTCATTAGATGGAATGTACAACCACTCAATGCCTACAAAAAAATCTTTACCCGGAATAATGATATGATATTTTTCCAGGTTTACCTGTACATGTCTTTTCCCTGATCGTACTTCAATGATCGTATCTGCCAGTTCGTTGGATGGTTTACCGGTTACAGGATCCATATCATATACCCTGATCCTGAAGATTGAATTATCTCCTTCCTTGCAAATGTATAGTTCGCTTAATAAAGAATTTGCAATGGGTGACTGAAGATGCTGGGCTACCTGGGTGATTGAGCCTGATGAAGTATAACTGTTAAAGCCGCAATTTGCATAATCATTGAGTGTATAGGAAGAAGAAAAACTACTTTTTAAAACAATATCGCTTAACTGAATTTTCTTTTCCGCAATTTCGAATTGGAATTTTGTTGGAAGATTATCTGCAGGGAATTTTGTTGTCTCGTATCCTGCACTTGATATAATGATTGTATCAGTACTATTCTTTCGTATTGTTAATCTAAAGGTTCCATCCTCGTTGGCATTTGTTCCCCTATTTTCATTGATAAGACCTACAGTAGCATAGGGTATTCCTTGTTTTGTTGTTTTATTAATTATGGTGCCTTCAATAAAAGTTTGACAATTTATTGCCAATGGAAACAACAGTAGCAGGAGAATTTTCATTTCAAATGAAATTTACAGCATAATACCTATAAAATGTACAATAAAGAATTCAAATGTGTTGAAGTTATTTTTGATTGAGTCTTTACCGTCATACATTGAACCGGGATAATGATAGGGCTTAACGGTAAATGTGTATCTATCAAAAAAATGTTTACAATACACCGGGAAGAAGTTTTTTCGCCCTGCTTCTGAAAGCCGCTGTTTGACGGGGTAACTGATCTGTCACAAGCAATTTGATTTCGGGTAATATCTCGGGATAAAGTTTAGCGAGATTAGCCAGTACCGTTAGGGCAAATGCTTTGATGGCTACCGCTTCAGTTGCACTAGCCAGCCACTGAAAACAGAGATCCATCAACGGGCCCTGGTATGGTTCGGGAATGTCGAGATTTTCCATCAGCTTTAAGCCATTCCTCTTAACCGCATCATGCACCCCGGGTTCCTGTAGTTTTTGGATAAATGAGTTCCAGTGCTTTTTAATGAATGCAGGATGTGCGATCACGCAGTAAGAAACAGGCCAGGCAGCCCGCTGCACCACCCGGTACTCATCGTGCAAAAACAGGCGAAATAGTTCGTCAAACCTTGCTTGTGAAGAGCCTACCCAATCAACAATATGATTGCATTGTGCTTTGCTGTGTTCGGCGAGTATGGTTTCTCGTAAGTTCATAGATAAAGTGATTGTTTTCTTGTTCTACAACTTCCTTGTTTATAATTCCTTGTTCGATATTCAGTAACCACAGAGTTTGTGGAGTTTAGTCACAGAGTTACACAGAGTGCTATAGCTCATAATATTTACTGTGAAACTCTGTGAAATAACTCTGTGTCCTCCGTGGTTAAAGTAAACATTTTCATTTAAGGTAAGTCTGCTTTTTCTGACTTCAACACATCATACAAACTCATTGCACGGATTTTTTTTAACCACGTAGTTTTGATCTGATGCTTTCCAATTGAAAGTCGTTTAGGCTTTCCGGCCTTCAACGAAAAATAATTATCTGAAAAATATTCATTTCCCTTTCCCGCATTTACGAAAACAAATTCAGCATCCACATCACTTTGCATCTCAAATGAATGATCGTCTATTATTTTGTACGTGAAACTTGGTTTGTTTAATACCCTCTGCTTCGGTGCAACGGGATCAGCAAAGGGCTTTATATCATCCCGGTAAGCTTCTTTCACCGCATACCATCCAGCCTTAGGTTTCTTATCATAGTTGAGAATACTCCAGCTGCAAACCGGCCAGCAATCATTCAACTGCCAGAGCAGGGTACCCATGTTAAACGGTTCTTTACTCCTGTGTACCGCAATGCTGTTGCTAAGCACGTAATACTGAAGACACTGACTGAGGTAGGAATAATCGTATAGGCTTAACCGTTGCAACCTGGCTGAATCTATGAAATACCGTTGCAGGTAATGATTCAGCTTTTGAAATCCCTGGTTGGCTTTCTGGTGCGAGATTATTGCTGCTGATTGTAGTTGCCTTTCAGATGGGTTTGTAAAACTTTCAATCTGTTCCCGGCCCGGCATGGCCTGCATGCCGTATTCACTTACAAATCGTCCTGTTTTTGTATGAAACTGTTCCCAGTCTTCCAAGCCCCACCAAAGCCCCCAGTAATGACTATCGCCTTCGCGGAAACTTTCCTTGTGCCCCCAGCCATGCAGGGGTGAGGAGGGGATGTAAGGCTTTCCCGGATCAACTTCGGCTATCCATTGAGGTAATGAGTCTTTAAATAGTTTCGTATAGTCATGCCAGATTTTTATCGAATCATTTCCATGCAGGTTGTATTGCTTTTGCCATCCCCAGTTATGCCATGCCTCATCTATTTCGTTGTTGCCACACCAAAGTACAATGCAGGGATGATGACGCAGCCGCTTCACCTGGTATTTTATTTCTTCCTTTACATTGCTGAAAAAATTCTCATCGCCGGGATACATGCCACCGGCAAACATAAGGTCCTGCCAAACCATTATGCCCATTTCGTCACATAGATCATAAAAGGCATCATCCTCATAAATACCACCGCCCCATACCCGGAGCATATTCATATTGGCATCCCTGGCCATCTGCAATAGTTTACGGTAATCATCGCGGGTGGGTCGGGCTGGAAAGGCATCGGCTGGTATCCAATTGGCACCTTTTGCATAAATGGGCTTACCATCTTTTTCGAAAAAGAAACTTATACCATCTTTATCCGGCTGCTGTACCAACTTTATATTATTATTCTTTTTTGCATACAATTTGTCTTTCACTTCCTGTATGCTGTCTGCCCCGCTTTGCTCATCATAGGCATCTATCCAAACTTTTTTCCAGACACCACAACTAATGAATGTTGGCCCCCAATCCCACCCAAACTGGTATTGCGCCTTTCTTGCATACACACGATTGTTATCCGGCAGGTATAACGGTAAGGCCTGTACGGCCAGGCTATCGGTAACTTTTTTGGCCGGATGAAAACGGATGAGCAATGTATTGTTGTTTCGATTCAGATGAGGTTTAATATTAACCTTCCATTGCCTGAACATATTATCAGCTTTCAATAACAGCCGATCGTTCAGGTATACGTCGGCGTAAGTATCCAACCCGTCGAAAACGAGGTCGATCTTTTTCCTGGAAAAATTTACTGCATCTATTAAAAATTCATTCCGGTATTCCCAACCGACAGTATCGATCCATCGTAAAGTAGATTCGTTCGTACTAAAAAACGGGTCGGGAATGATGTTGTGGGCCAGCAGATCGGTATGAATGCTGCCCGGAACAGTTGCGCTTAACCAGTTGTTGGTTCCGGCTTGTCGCCATTGCCAACCTTCTTTCAAAATTGATGATGCCTGTTGTGCATTACTTAAAAAGGAAATCAACAGGAATCGGAAAACGAACAGGAAACGTCTGAAACTCATGGGCAGTTTTTTAAGGCGTTTATCATGGCAACGATCTCGGATTCATCGGCCGAAATAGAAAATAGCTGCTCATTCATAAACTGATTTTTATATTCCATTTTGCCAGGAATGGATATACGAGCCGAACTATGAAATTCAACCGCACCCGTAGCAGTTACCAGTGATGCAATATTGTTTGATCGTATACCACTTCCGGGCATGATACAAATACGTTCATTGGCTTGTGCGATCAACTCTTTGATCATGGCGGCACCATCCGAAGCCTGGGGGCGCAGGCCACTGGTAAGAATTCTTTCACAACCGGTTTTTATTACATCTTCCAAAGCCTGCACTGGGTCTGCCACACGGTCGAACGCTCGATGAAAGGTAACGCCCATGGGATAAGCGATGGATACAAGCCTGCTGCAACGATCTGTGTCAACGCTGCCATCTGCCATTAGCATGCCAATGACCACACCATCGCAACCTGCTTTTTTACATTGAATGATATCGGTTTTCATACACTCAAATTCTTCTTCAGTATACAGGAAATCACCTCCACGTGGCCGGATGATCGGGTATAGTTCGATGCTGCATTTTTTCCTGGCCTGTTGAATAAATCCAGCCGATGGGGTAGTGCCGCCTTCACCGGGATTGTCGCATAATTCAATACGATGCGCACCGCTGGCTTCTATTACAGCACAGCTTTCTATGTTAAATGCAATGACTTCTAATTTGAATGACATGAAAAGGAAATCAAAAATGATAAACAATAAATAATAAACAATAAATCATTCATCCTCAAACTTCCACCAGGTATTTCGAATCAAATACCTTATTCACCTGGTCTGTTTTCACACTATACACAAAACCTTTCTGTATCGCGTATGCGCCGTATTGTCCTTTTTTGTTTACGGCAATAAATCCTACTTGTAGTTCCCTTGCTTTTGCCGGATCTCTCTTCACGATACGCTCCACCGCTTTTTTACAGGCCAGCTCAGGGCTATATCCCTGACGCATGAATTCCACTACCAGGTGGGTTCCGCAGATGCGGATCACTTCTTCACCTACACCGCTACTGGTAGCAGCACCTACTTCATTATCTACAAACAACCCAGCCCCGATGATCGGCGAATCACCAACTCGGCCATGAAGTTTAAAGGCCATGCCACTTGTTGTTACAGCTCCGGAAAGATCGCCTTTGGTATCGAGGGCGATCAATCCCATGGTGTCGTGGTTTGCACTACCGTCTTCAAAAAAAGCAGGAGCAAAAGGGCCATTCCCTTTTTTATTTTCGATATTGATGATGGGTTTGTATTGACTCGTTTTCAGCCAGTCACGATAGGCATGGTCGGCGCTTTCCGATAAAGTGGCCGGCTCTTTTGTAAAGCCATTTTCCAGCGCAAACTGTTGTGCACCTGCACCGGCCAGCAAAACATGTGGAGTGCTTTCCATGATCTTACGGGCCACCGATACAGGGTGTTTGATCTGCTCCAGCGCTGCAACTGCCCCGCAATTCGACTTTTCGTCCATGATACAGGCATCAAGGGTTACAATGCCATCACGGTCGGGATAACCGCCGAGTCCTACACAACAATTCAATTCATTTTCTATATGCCGGGCGCCTGTCTCTACTGCGTCTATGGCTTTGCCGTTAGTAGACAAAACCTTCCAGGCTTCAGCATTCACCTGCATACCGCTTTCCCAGGTTGAGATCACGATGGGTTTATTAGAAAGTGGAGAAGGATTGCGGAATGATAATCCTGCTAGTCCCAGGCTGCTGAGCTGCAGAAACTTCTTGCGGTTCATTGCGTTCATTGATGGATGGTTAGTTTTCGAAGCATATCGGCTGAAATATTATCGGAATACATGCCATAAGCACTGGTGATCACTCCTTTCAAATCTCCATCTTTCGAAGTTACCGCATACACCACATCTTCATCAGAAGGGTTGCTGTCGCCTTCAAAACGATATACTTCGGTGATCTCAAATTGATCGGGATTGAGGCAGTACTTGTTCTCACTGCAAATAATTTGGTCGAAAGCCAGGTTGAAATCAATGGTAAAGCCTCTTTTTTTGAGCCCGTTCACCGCGTCGACTACGGTATCGTAATGGTTCATGGGGGTTATTTTTTTTAAAGTTAATGATCTTTCATGCCCGTTGAGCAAAATTATGAGCCTCTTATTTAAGCGGAGTGATACCAGTATATTCCAAAAATGATCAGGGTAAAGTGGTTTCGGAATTGAACAAATCGCCTTCAGGGAAGGGGCTAGTGGGTTAAAAACAAATAGATTGTGTACATTGCAAAGATAATGGCGGGTAAAATCAGCCATATTCATTAAATCTGGTATACTATTATAAAAACCAATGACCGTTCAGAATATATAAATTATGAGTAAACCGAAGAACAGCTCTCCTAAAAAATCTTCCCAGGTACAGGTATTAAAAGGCAAACTGGATATTAGCCGTAGTGGTATGGGCTATGTGATCGTAGAAGGACAGGATAAAGACATCATGGTAAGGCCAAATGATTTTGGTAAAGCCTTTCATGGAGATATTGTGCGGGTGCAGGTGGCAAAGGATGCCGGTTCCCGTCGGGCCGAAGGAAAGGTCATTGATGTGGCCGAACGTAAACAATCCGAATTCATCGGCAATGTGCAGGTGAATAAGAATATAGCTTTTTTCATCGCCAGCGGCGAAAAGCCCGTTCCCGATTTTTTTATCCCGGTAGAAAAATTAATGGGTGCGGTAGATGGCGACAGGGTAGTTGCAAAACTCGTGAAATGGGATAAGAATGATAAAAAACCGCAAGGTGAAGTGATTTCACTCATCAAAGCATCCGACGAAGCCGATATGGCCATGAAGGAAGTATTGATCGATGCAGGTTTTCCGTTGTCATTTGAACCTGAAGTATTGCTGGAAGCTGAGAAATTATCAGGTAAGATCAGTCGCGAAGAAACCAGCAAACGTAAAGATTGCCGCGACATTCTCACATTCACGATCGATCCGGTGGATGCGAAGGATTTTGATGATGCCATCTCAATACGAAACCTCGACAATGGCAATTATGAGATTGGTGTTCACATTGCCGATGTCAGTCATTTTGTTACACCAAACAGCATCCTCGATAAATCGGCTTATGCAAGAGCCACGAGTGTGTACCTGCCTGACAGGGTGAACCCGATGCTACCCGAAAGAATATCGAATGAACTCTGTTCGCTTCGACCTAACGAGGACAAGTATACGTTTTCCGTAATTTTCCAGATAACTAACCGGGCCGAGATCAAACATAAATGGATCGGCCGCACCATCATTCATAGCAATCACCGGTTTACTTACGAAGAAGTGCAGCAAACGATCGAACAAAAGGACGGGCTGCATTACAAGCCTATTTTATTATTGAATACATTGGCGCAGGAATTCCGCAAAGAGCGTTTCAAAAACGGTGCCATCAACTTTTCTTCACAGGAAGTGAAGTTCCAGCTCGATGAAACCGGCAAACCAATTGGCGTTGTGATCAAGGAAAGTAAAGAGGCCCACAAACTCGTGGAAGAATTTATGTTGCTGGCCAACCGCACTGTTGCTGAATACATTTCAAAGATCAAGATCAACAAAGAACCGATACCCTTTCCGTACCGCATACATGCTACACCTGATGATGAGAAACTAAAGCCGTTTGCTGCTTTCGCCAAAAAATTCGGATATACGTTCGACATTCATGATGAAAAGCAGGTAGCAGCTTCCTTTAATAAATTACTGACCGATGTGCAGGGAAAACCAGAACAGCATGTGCTGGAACAACTGGGCATCCGCACAATGGCCAAGGCTGTGTACACTTCTACCAATATCGGACATTACGGGTTAGGATTTGAAAACTACTGCCATTTTACCTCGCCGATACGACGTTATCCTGATGTGATCGTACACCGGGTATTGCAACAATGCCTGGAGAAGAACCTGTCGATTGACAAGAAGATGGAAGAGAAATGTAAGCATTGCAGTGATAAGGAAAGAGCCGCCATGGAAGCCGAAAGGGCTGGTAATAAATACAAGCAGGTAGAATTCATGAAACAATTCCTCGGCGAAGAATTTGATGGCATCATCAGTGGCGTTTCTGCGTTTGGATTTTGGGTAGAAACGGTTGCGCATAAGTGCGAAGGTCTGGTGAGTGTAAAAGACCTGAATGAATTTGATGATTTCAGGCTCGATGAAGCGGATTATGCGCTGGTAGGGGTTCGTACAGCCCGTAAGTTTCGGATGGGTGATAAGATCCGCATTAAATTAGTAGCTGCCAACTTAACCAAACGCCAACTCGATTATGAGTGGGTAATGGAAGGGATGAAAGCGGGTGGAGGGAAGAAGAAGGGGAAGAAGTGATACTAGATACTGGATACTAGATACTGGATAGGAGATGCAGGATAGGAGATGCAGGATAGGAGATGCAGGATACAGGATGCTGGATACTAGATACTGGATACTGGATAGGAGATGCAGGATGCTGGAAGAAACAAACAATAAATAACAAACACTAAACACCAAACAACAAACCCTAATCAACAAACCCTAATCAACAAACAACCTTACCAAAAAGGATTTTATACATGCAGAGTTTTACTACGCTCTCAGCGCTTTTTGAAAAGCAGTTTAATAAAAGGCATTTTCCCGAACAGCCTGTTAACTTATACGATGCATCCTCTTATATACTAAGCATTGGTGGCAAAAGGGTGCGGCCCGTGATGGTATTGATGGGCAATGAATTATACAACGACATTGATCCTGATGCATATGAAGTGGCCAGTGCAATTGAACTCTTTCATAATTTCAGCCTGATACACGATGATATAATGGATAAAGCACCTATCCGACGGGGTAAGCCTACGGTGCATGCTGCTTACGGTGACGCCACAGCGCTGTTGGCCGGTGATGTGATGCTGGTAGTGGCTTATGATTATATCAACCGAATTAAGGCGACCCATATACAAAAGATCATTACCTTATTTAATAAAACTGCCCGTGAAGTGTGTGAAGGACAGCAAATGGATATGGACTTTGAAAAAAAGGACACAGTTCATTTTGATGAATACCTGCACATGATCACCCTAAAAACTTCGGTATTACTGGCGGCCAGCCTGCAGATGGGTGGTATCCTGGGAGGTGCCGGGCTTGGCAATCAACAACACATGTATTCCTTCGGTAAAAACCTCGGCATAGCATTCCAGGTGCAGGACGACTACCTGGATGCATTCGGCGATCCGGAAAAATTTGGCAAACAGCCAGGTGGTGATATCCTTGCAAATAAAAAAACATTTCTCCTTATTCATGCATTGGATGTTGCTTCTGAAACACAAAAAAAGGAACTGCACCGGTTATTGAAAATGGAAACTACCGATGAACAATCTCAATTATCAAAAGTGAACCAGGTGCTGGATATTTTCCGCGATTGCAAAGTAGATGAATGGGCTGCCGAACTGAAAGATAAATATTATCGCCTTGCCCTGAAAAACCTGGATGATATTGCAGTACTCAGCAGCCGCAAAACAGAACTGGAGAAACTGGCGGGTTATTTATTGCAAAGAGATCATTAATAGATAACTGTTTCTCGTTCAAATCAGTTTCACGCAAAGCAACAAAGAATGCAAAGAACGCTAAGTTTAGAATAGAAGTTTCTTAGAACAAATCCAGTATCCCATCTTCAGTATCAAGTATCCAGTATCCAGTATCAATCCGTGTCATCCGCGTCATCAGTATAATCCGCGTTCCATCTGCAACAATTTTTTCCCCGTAACCGAATATTTCACTATTTTCCTTTTTTAAACCAAAACAACCATGAGTAGTTCATTATTCAGGAGAAAGAACATTGCCAATATAATGGCCGAAGGCAGCGACGATCCGCATGGAGGAGGGGGACATAGCCTGAAAAGAGTACTAACGGTGAAGGATCTCACTTTTTTTGGTATTGCTGCCATCCTGGGAGCTGGTAGCTTCAGTAGCCTGGGGTATGCAGTATTTCATGGCGGCCCGGGCGTGGTGATCCTCTTTGTGATCACTGCCATCGCTTGTGGGTTTACGGCACTTTGTTATTCAGAATTTGCCAGCAGGATACCCGTTGCCGGTAGTGCCTATACGTATGCGTATGCCAGTTTCGGGGAATTATTTGCATGGATTATCGGATGGGCGCTCATCATGGAATATTCGATTGGTAATATATATGTAGCCTACAGCTGGAGTGATTATTTTACATCGCTGCTCGAAAAACTGCATGTCCACATTCCCGCCTATTTATCTACCAGTTATATGGAGGCTAAGCACGCGGTTGAAGGCGGAAGCAGCAACGCCGAAGAACTCGCAGCCTGGAACAATGCCCCGATCGTTGGCGGCATCCGAATGATCCTCGACCTTCCTGCACTCGTGATAAATTTCCTCATCACTTACCTTGTATACCGTGGCATAAAAGAAAGTCGCAATTTCAGCAATGTAATGGTGATCTTAAAGATGGCCGTAGTAGCACTGATCATCCTGGTGGGTGGTTACCTGGTATTCGCAAACGGATTGACCGCTAACTGGATGCCGGCCAATGACGAAGGCGTGAAATCCTTTATGCCCAACGGTTTCAGCGGGGTGATGATGGCCGTGGCCAGTGTATTCTTCGCCTACATTGGTTTTGATGCAGTAAGTGTATTGGCAGAAGAAAGCAAGAACCCTCAACGTGACCTGCCGAAAGGGATGATGCTTTCGCTGGTAATCTGTACCGTTATATACATCCTGTTAACCCTGGTACTTACAGGTGCTGTTAACTACCGGAATTTTGAAGGAGTGGGTGATCCGCTGGCATTCATATTTGAAAAACAGAATCTCAATGTGGGTTGGATGCAGTTATTCGTTGCCGTGATAGCTGTGGTAGCCATGACCAGTGTGTTGCTCGTGTTCCAGATGGGACAGCCACGTATGTGGATGAGCATGAGCCGCGATGGCCTGATGCCACCCGTGTTTCAAAAGATCCATCCTAAATATAAAACACCTTCTTTTGCTACGATCGTAACAGGGCTGGTTGTAGGAGTTCCCATCCTGTTTACCGATAAAACCTTTGTACTCGATTTTACAAGCATCGCCACTTTATTTGCCTTTGTGCTGGTTTGTGGTGGGGTATTGCTGATACCTGCGAAGGAAAAATTACATGGTCGTTTTCACCTGCCATATATCAACGGGCAGTTCATTTTTCCCCTGATCGTGATTGGTTCGATGGTGATCGCCTATATGCTGTCGAAGAATTATTTCACCGATATGTTCAATTTCGATTTCAGTGGAAACCCGGATTATGTGTCGGGTAAAAAGACCTTTATGGATGTGGCCACACCCAATATTTCCCTGATCATTTTCTGGATTTGTGCGCTGTTACTGGCCATGGCATCTTTTGTAAAAAAATATTCGCTCATACCACTGATGGGGGTTATTACCTGTATGTACCTGCTTACCGGCATGACCAAAAGCAACTGGCTATGGTTCATTGGTTGGCTGCTGCTGGGTATTATGATCTATTTTTTATATGGGTATAGGAAAAGCAAACTGGCAACAGCTGCTTAATAAAATGAATGCATTGAACAACGGCACGGGTTTTCTAACTTTGTGCCGTTGTTTTTTTAATAAGAACCATTATGAAATACGAGATTGGGGATAAGATCATTGTTTTGCATTCGGATGAAGAAGGAAAGGTAATCGACATCATCAACGATAAAATGGTGATGATTGAAGTGAGGGGAGTGAAGTTCCCGGCTTATATGGACCAGATCGATTTTCCCTATTATAAAATGTTTACGCAGAAGAAGATCGTAGAGAAGAAAAAGATCCATGTTGATAATGTGCAGAAAGAAAAGGCGGTGAAAAAGCAAAAGATATCTGATGGTGTATGGCTGAATTTCATCCCGGTATTCGACAAGGATGTATTTGATGATGATATCGTGGAAAAGTTGAAAGTGTACCTGGTCAATCACAACGAAGAAGTTTACCAGTTTCATTATAACCTGTTCTTTGCCGGTGAAAGTCATTTTGATCTGAAGAATACGATCCGCGGACTAAGCGATTTTTATTTACATGATATCAAGTTCGACGACCTAAGTGAAAGTCCACGTTTTGATGTAGAGTTTTCCCTGGAAACAGAACACAAAAAGAAAGCGCCATATTTTGAAACATCATTGAAATTGAAGGGCAAGCAGGTCTTTAAAAAAATAGAAGAATTGCAGTTGAAGAATGAGCCGTCTTTTTCTTACATACTATTTACCGATTATCCCGACCGGGTAGAAGAAGAAAAGGTTGATCTCAGTAAGCTGGGCCATGCAGGTTTCAGGGTATATGATGCCGGAAAGGCAAGAGAGCACCTGGCACCTGCCCGAACGGTTGTAGATCTTCACATTGATAAGCTCACCCACGACTGGCGGAACATGTCGAGTTTCGATATAATGACCCTGCAACTCAGTGCCTTTGAAAAATTTTACGAGTTGGCTGTTTCTCACCAGCAGCCGGAGCTAACTGTGATCCATGGGGTAGGTGAAGGCGCTTTGCGGGATGAGATCCATGAAAGGCTGCGACACAAAGATGAGGTGAAATCATTTGTGAACCAGTATCATGCTTCGTATGGCTATGGAGCTACGGAGATATATTTTAAATAAATCAGGTATACGATACCGGTAGTAGCTATTATTTTAACCTGCGTTTTTTTATCATGCCACCCTTCATGTCTTTTACACTGCTCATGACCACGAAGGCATTGGGATCTATTTTTTCGATCTCCACTTGAAGTTTGCTCACTTCCAGCCTGGTGACAATGGTATAGAGAATTTTCATATCGTATAGTTTTTCACCACTTCTGCCAAATCCGCGTTCACCATTATAAACCGTGATGCCTCGACCGAGTTTAGTGATAATCATGTGACGAATTTTCTCGGATTTGAGTGAGATGATGGTAACGGCCGTATATTCCTCGATACCTTCAATGATGAAATCAACTGTTTTGGATGCTGATAAATAAGTGAGCATAGCGTATAAAGCTGTTTCAATGGAGAGGAGGGAAGCTGCCGTTGCAAAGATGACGACATTCACCAGCATGATCACATCACCGATGGTAAGGCTCGATTTTTTACTAAGGGCAATGGCCAATACTTCCGTTCCATCCAATACAGCGCCGCTTCTAACGGCCATGCCTATACCCGTACCAAGGAAAAATCCTCCGAATACGGCTACCAGTAATTTATCATTCGTGATCTGGGGATACGGCATAAAGGCTACGCAGAGTGCCAGGCCTACAATGGCCAATGTTGTTTTGATGGCAAACTGACGGCCAATGATATTATATCCTAAAATGATAAATGGAATGTTGATGAGGATCAGTAAGAGCGACAAGTTAAACCCGGTGAGTTCAGCAATGAGAAGGGAGATACCCGTTGCGCCACCATCTAAAAAATTGTTGGGTAACAGGAAGCCTTTCAGGCCAAATCCGGCAGATAAAACACCAACGCTAAGCATGAACAGGTCGATGATGAATTTCTTCATTTCTATCCTGAATTCAACCACCTGGCGGGCGTTGCCATAACTATTCATGTCCGCATCTTTATAGCGGTAATTAAAGATCGCTTTAAATATATTGATCCGATGTTTCTTCATCTCTTTAAAAATACGGTTTTAATTGTTTGAAAACACAACAGAATGTCATTAGTTTCACCTTGCCTGTACATTAACTCGTCATAAGCCATTTTTTTCTTGATCCAACCAGCAATAGAACAACTATCGAAGCTTTAAATGATCCTCACGCATACAAATACCCGCCATTGGGTATTGATTCAGCCTCGCATATTTTATTCCTTTGCTGTACTTATTAACCTAAAAAAAGTATATGAAAAAAGGAACCATCTTCTTAACTGCTTTTGCAGCATTTACACTGATGCTGGGTGGCTGCAAGAAAAGCAGTGACACGCCGGCCAACAACAATCCAAGTGCTTCAAACCTGGATGCTGGTAAAGCCATCGTTAAATTCACCAGCAATCCCGGATTTGGCGGTGCCACTACCTTTAACATCAGCAACACCACCACCACGCCTACGACGGCAACAACATTGTCTAGTTCTTCTTTGCGCAATGTATCCATCAGCGCTACCGATGTAAACCTGAGCGGAACAGCCCGTATTGCCCAGTTCCTCATCATCCTGCCAGTTGATGCAAGTACCAGCGGAGGTAACCTTACCGCTGATTTTTCTCTACCTAACGGGGCTACTATTTTACCAACGTTAGCGCTTACCAGCTCACCTTCCGGTGCTCAGTATGCATCTGAGAGCGGTACTCTTACCATCACTAAATTAACTGCTACAGAAATTGAAGGCACATTTAGCTGTACCGTGAAAGAAGTAACGGGAACGGCTACCTTATCCATTACCGAAGGAAGTTTTGCAGGTAAATTTTAAATGCGATTATCAAAATCATTATAAAAAAAACTCCAATCATAGTATTGGAGTTTTTTGTGAAATCACTGATCTTTTATTTCACTTAACAGGCTGATCATATCGAGCTGTTTCGTGTACATGTGCAATGATCCATCTTCATTTTTAGGCCATTGATCTTCAGGCTTATCCCAATATAATTCAACCCCGTTCTGGTCGGGATCGTCAAGGTACAAAGCTTCGGAAACACCGTGATCGGCAAATCCTGTGAAAGGATAACCTGTGCCGGATAATCGCTGGTAAATGATGGCAAGATCTTTCCGGGTTGGATATAGAATGGCAGTATGAAACAGGCCGGTTGTATTACCTGCCGGTACAGGCCCATTCTTACTATACCAGGTATTTAAACCGATATGATGATGATATCCGCCTGCAGAAATAAAAACGGCGTCTGTGCCATACCGTGTTGTGATCTGAAAGCCCAATAAGCCACAATAAAAATCGATTGAACGTTGTAGGTCGGCTACTTTCAGGTGTACATGACCAATATGGGTTTTGTCGGGAATTTGGTAATTTGAATCCATCATATCTTCATTAAAAGTTTGTACAATATCAGTGATGTGCTAAGATCGTTTCTTCAATAGGATCTTCCTCTTTTGTTTTTTTTGTGAACATCAATCCCAGCATCATGATGAAAGCTGTAATGATGATCACCTGTATGATCAGCGACCTGTTAACCAGTACAATACTTTGTTCGGTTGAAATTCCAAGGAATAGAAGGATGGTGATCAATCCCCTTGGTGCAATGAACAACAAAGGTGTTAATGGCATTCTTACGATCATGAGTATGATACTCCTAATAACGATGATGGCGGCTGAAATCACGAGGGCCCAGGTGAGTGACTGTGTATTGATGATCTCGGCCGTCTCGATCAGGTAACCAAATAGGAGGAAGAAGAGTGAACGAATTAAAAAAGTTCCTTCAACGATCAGCTCCTTAAATTTGAATACTTCCATATTCAGTTCTTCTGGTTTTAGTTTCTGAATCCATTTAAAACGTTTTAATTCATCCAGGTTTCCCAGGAAGAGGCCAAAGAGCAGGATAAAGATCAGTCCGGGCAGGTTATACACTTTTGATATTTCATAAATTAAAATAACAAGTAAAACGATTGGTGCAAATTTGATGTGATGATCTATTTTACTGAGTAAGAAGGCAAGTGCAATAGTTGCAATAAATGAGATGGCGGTAATGATCAGCAACTGTAATCCAAATTGAACAAATGAAGATGAATTGATGATTGCGTTATAAGCCAGGAAATTGAAAAAGAGGATGCCAAGAATATCCGACAAACTACTTTCATATGTCACAAATTCACGTTGCTTTTTCGAAAGGTTCTTCACACTGGGAATGGCAATCGCACTGCTGATCACGCAGAATGGAATGGCATTCAGCAACCCGGCTTTATAAGGAACTCCGTCATAATAATTAAAGAGATAGGCCAGTAAAAAGGCGAGGCCTATAATCGGAATGGTGGCGACAAAAAGAGATTTGGCGATCACTGGAATTTTGGAACGGTTGAACTCAAGTTCCAGCGAGCCTTCCAATACGATCATGATGAGCCCAATGGTGCCGAGGGCTGGCAAAAAGGAGCCCGGGTCGGGGACTTCAATTCCTAATAACCTAATGGACTGCCGCACTACCCAGCCCAATATAAGCAGGAGGATTACCGAGGGAATCCTGGTTTTTGAAGAGGAGAGATCAAATAAGTAAGCGATCAATAATAAAACACAAATACTGATAATAATGGCAGTGGTCATACACTAAAGATACGAAGTGGATGATTTATATGAGATTATCATGCTGTTATATAGCATACAGTTGCACAGAAAGATGATTAACTTTGAATGTCTATCAGCCGGTCATCGTTCTTCCACGAAGGTGGAGGAAAGGAAAGTCCGGACAGCAAAGGGCAACACACCGGTTAAGCGCCGGCTTCCCTAACGGGAAAGAGACAGTGCCACAGAAAATAACTATTCTGCTTCGGTGGAACAAAGGTGAAAACGTGAGGTAAGAGCTCACGGTATTGATCAGTAATGATCATTACGGGTAAACCTTGTGTGCTGTAATGCCACGTAAATCAGCGATCCGGTGCAAACCGGGGAAGGGCGGCCCGCCCGAGCTGAAGGGTAGGCAGCAAGATTGTGCCAGTAATGGTACAGCCAGATAAATGATGACCGTTCCGGTACAAACCGGGATCACAGAATCCGGCTTATGGCTGATAGACTTTTTTTTATTTGGGATGATGCTGGATACTGGATACTGGATACAGGATGCTGGATACAGGATACAAGATACAGGATATAGGATATAGGATTTTAGTGTCCTTTGTATGTCAAACTTCGTGCACCTTGTGGTTAAATTCACGGATAAGTCTGTTGACGTGGATAAAAACTGTTAGCATAAACAAGAAACAAAACAACGAGAAACCAGAGACGAGAAACGGATCATACATAATCTGCGAAAATTGTTTCCTTTATACCTGGCCATTCTTCCTTAATAAAACTAAAATAAACCGTATCGCGGATGCTTCCGTTTTCTGCGATCATATGCCTGCGAAGGATACCTTCTTTTACTGCGCCGATCTTTAACATGGCGCCTTGCGATTTCAGGTTCAGCAGGCTTGTCTTTAATTCAATCCGGTTCAGATCCAGGGTTTCGAAGCCAAATTGTAGCAAGAGGAATTTGCAGGCTTTGTTGATGCCGGTGCGTTGCAGGCTGGGTGCGTACCATGTCCATCCGATCTCCACGCGTTTATGCGGCATTGTTATGTTGCCATATCTTGTACAGCCGGCATATCGGCCTGCCTGTTTATCATAGATGGCAAATGGATAAGAGACGCCTGATTGTCTTTCTGCAAGTGCCTGGTTAAAATATCTCCTGAAATCATCTTCATTCTTTACATCGGCTGCCGTAAATTCCCATATCTCTCTTTCCATAGCGATGGGCAGCAGTTCGGTAAAGTGATTTTCGGCAAGGGGTTCCAGCCGGGCACGCTCGTTCTCCAGCGTATAGTCGTTACCGGTAAAATGATTTGTGTTCATGATGTTTGTCTTTAATGAGCGATGCAACGATCTTATCAATAGGCAGGCTCACTGATTCGGATGTGAAGTCGTTCCAGTTGATAAAACGGAAAGTTTCCGTTTCACCTTTCTCAAGGTATTCCGACAATTGTTTTTCATCAAAATCAAATGGAGTGGTGCGCAGGGGTACATTGATATTTTCGAGCGGCTTCACATAATAATAAATGGAAATGATCTGGTGCGCCGGGTTAAAAGCACTACGCTGGTAAAAGTCGGTTGTGTACAGGTGTGAAGTGACTTCTACAGCGAGGTTCATTTCTTCCATGAACTCTCTTTTCAGGCAATCAATCGTGCCTTCTCCCAGTTCCAGGCCACCCCCGCAAAATTTGGTATAATAAGCGCCGCGGATATATTCATCGCTGACGAGTACCTGCTGTTGTTCATTGATGAGGATGCCATACACACGTATATTAAACATGGGCTATCGTTTGGTTCTGCGGATATAGTTAAACATTACAAAAGCCAGCACCAAAAATGAAAGGATCACGGGCATCCAGAATGCATAAGGTGAATGCTGGAAGGGAAGGGGTACATTCATTCCATAAATACTGGCGATCAAAACCGGTATACTCAGGAAAATGGTTATGGTGCTCAATCTTTTCAGTACTTCGTTCTGGTTATTGCTGATGATACTTGCAAATGCATCGAGTGTACTGCTGAGGATATTGGTATACGTGTTGGCCGTTTCAAGGGCCTGTGATGTTTCAATGATCAGATCATCCAGGAAATCTTTTTCGGTACTGTCGAGGTGAAGAAAGCCGGTACGGGCCAGTTTCATCATCAACAGTTCATTGCTACGCAATGCCGTAATAAAATAAACCAGGCTTTTCTGGATGCGCATCAGTTGCAGAAGTTCTTCATTCCTGATAGAGGCATACAATTTTTGTTCCAGCATATTGCGCCGCTGGTTGATCTCTTTCAAATGATCCTGGAAATTCATGGTGATCTTTTCAAAGATCTTCAGCACCATCATATTTGGCTTGTCGGGCTGCCGGTTCTGGAAACTGTTCAGGAATTTCTTGATGGCTTCATTCTCAAATGAATTCACCGTTACTACCTGCTGACCGGTTAATATGATACAAATGGGTATGGTGATGTAAAATGCGTCGCTATCATTGAATGAATTATTTTCTGTAGGTGTTTTAATAACGATGAGCTTCACATTCTTCTCCGTTTCATACCGGCTACGCTCATCAATATCCAGTGAATCTTTTAAAAAGTCGAGCGGGATCATCAACGCCTGGCTCAGTTCCGAAAATTCTTCCTGGCGTAGTGGCGGCAGTACATTTACCCATGTACCAGCATCGGGCTTGTCTACAGCGATGGTATGCTGGTCAACTATTTTAAAGTATTGAATCATTCGTTCGTTTATGGTTGATGGTTAGTAACATGCTCCCGTATCAGATATCTATTTCTCCGCTGTATACTTTCTCAGCCGGGCCGCAAAGCCAGATATTCTCAAAGTGGCTGTCATCGGTCTTATTAAATTCCACGCTTAGTCTTCCTCCCGGTGTTTTTACTTCCACCCGGTTAAAGCCTCTCGGGTTGTGTGCCGACACCAGGGCTGCCGCTGTTACTCCCGTACCACAACTGAGTGTTTCATCTTCTACGCCTCGTTCGTATGTGCGTACGAGTATCATGTCTTCTCCCAGGTTCTCCACGAAGTTAACATTAATGCCTTCGGCAGCATAAGGTTTACTATTTCGTATATCCCTTCCCGTTTCTACCACATCGATATTCATCACATCATTGGCAAATTTTATAAAATGTGGTGATCCGGTATTCAATACGGCATAGGAAGAATGTTCATCAATTGAATTTACATCATTCATCTTCAGTCGTATCCAGTTGTGGTTGTCAATCTCGGCTTCATGCATCCCATCTATTGCCATGAACCGGTAGGTATAATTGTTTATGCCCAGGTGGAATGCAAACTTTACAATGCAACGCCCGCCATTGCCACACATACTGCTTTTGCTTCCATCAGAATTGTAATAGACCATCTCGAAATCGTAGCCTGGTTTGTTGTTGAGCAGCATGAGCCCATCGGCACCAATGCCGAACTTGCGGTCGCATAAATGCTGCACCTGTTCCAGGGTTAGTGAATCATAGATTGAAGTCCGGTTGTCGAGGATGATAAAATCATTACCCGTTCCCTGGTATTTACTGAAATGTATTTTCATTAGCGTACAGATGATATGATATTCAATGTTTCTTTTATCAGTTTTTCAACTGCAGCATTCCCGTCTTTACTGAATTCTTTACTGATGCGGTTGGCCACGATGGCACTGAGCGACAGGCAATGATGCCCGAGTATCTTCCCCATGCCGTAAATGGCTGAAGTTTCCATTTCAAAATTGCTGATGCGATGCTGACCGAACCGGAAACTGGTGAGCCGGTCGATGAGTTGTGGCTGCGTTAGTCCCATCCGCAACACCCTTCCTTGCGGGCCATAAAATCCCGGGCAGGTAACTGTTATGCCCTGGTGAAAGCCATGTACAAATTCTTTCTGCAACGATGCTGCAGCGCCGTTTATATAAGGAGCAGATACGCCCTGGTGCATTTGAGTATGGGTATTGAATGCATGCAAAATCTGTTTCTCTTCTTCATTGCTGCCATGTATATAAAAATGAAGCAGGTTATCCAGGCCAAGACCATGGGTGCTGGCCACAAAACTATCTACCGGAATGTCTTCCTGCAGTGAACCACATGTTCCTACGCGGATAATATTCAACGAAGTAAGTTTGCTTTTGATGGAGCGGGTTTCAAAATCGATATTCACCAGTGCATCAAGTTCATTGAGTACGATATCGATATTATCCGGACCAATGCCCGTGCTCACAACGGTCAGTCTTTTACTCCCGAGATAACCGGTATGCGTTACAAATTCCCGGTGATGATTCTGGAATTCGATGCGGTCGAAATGCTTGCTAACCTCTTTCACGCGATCGGGATCGCCAACAGTAATAATGGTGTCGGCGATCTCTTCGGGCCTGCAGTTTACATGGTAAATGGCCCCGCGATTGTTGATGATCAGTTCTGAAGCGGCGATGCTGCTCATAAAAAATATCGTTTGAACGTCGAATTTCGTATAATTTCTAAACAAAAAATCCCCTATTTTTGCAACACTAAAAAATGGATCAGGTAAAATTCATTTTCTATACAATACGGTCCTTTGGCCGAGTGGCTAGGCAAAGCTCTGCAAAAGCTTCTACAGCGGTTCGAATCCGCTAGGGACCTCTGAAACGGACATTGAAAAGTGTCCGTTTTTTTATTTTCCGGGATTCGAAACTTGTTCAGATTTGCATTGATGTTTAAACATTATCTTTGCATGCTGATTGATTTTAATGTCAACCCTCGTTAACTTTGCCTGGGTTATTCATCTTCGTTTATATAATTATATGTACAGAATTATTCTATTGCTACTCCTGTTCAGCTTTATTATACATCCAGTAAGTATTTCCGCACAAACAAAACAGGACATCCTGCCGCCGCGTGCTACAATAGAAGACTGTATAGCATATGCGCAGAAGCACAACCCGCAGATAGCACAGGCGCTGATCGACGAACAAATAACGGCGCAGACTATCCGAAGTAAACTGGCAGACTGGTATCCACAACTGAATGTGAATTACAACCTGCAGCATAATTTCCAGGTACCAACCAATATCATCGGAGGAAACCCGGTAGCATTAGGTGTCAACAACACTTCACAGGCGCAAATCGGTCTTACCCAATCCATTTTTAACAGGGATGTATTACTAGCCGTTAAAAGCAGGGGCGATGTGCAGTTACAGTCGACACAGGTTACGGCAAATAAAAAGATCGACCTTGTGGCAAGTGTTTCCAAAGCATTCTATGATGTGTTGGCCAGTTCGCAACAGATCAGGGTTTCTGAACAAAATATCATCAGGCTCGAAAGAAGTCTTCAGGATGCATTTAATCAATACAAAGCCGGTGTTGCTGATAAAGTAGATTATAAGCGAACCACCATTACACTCAACAATGTAAAAGCTGCCCGTACATCGGGAGAAGCACTGTTACAGGCTAAGAAAGAGTACCTGAAATACCTCATGGGATATCCCGATTCTGCCAGCCTGGATATTGCTTTCGACAGTGCAAGACTTGAAACTGAGATACAGTTCGACACGCTTCAACAAGCCGATTACAAATCAAGGATCGAGTACAGGATACTGGAAACACAACAGAAACTCCAGGAAGCATCTTATCGATATGAAAAAAATGCTTACCTGCCTTCTGTATCGCTTAACAGCGCTTATAACCTTAATTTCCTGAACGACCAGTTCGCTAAATTATACAATACCAATTTTCCCAGTTCGTTTGCTGCACTCAGTTTGAGCATCCCTATTTACCAGGGTGGTAAACGCAAAGCGAAGATCCAGGTTGCGGCTTTTCAATTGAAACGAACCAATAAAGATCTTGAGAGTTTGCAGTTACAGGTGCGTACCCAATATGCCAATGCACTTGCAGCGTATAAAGTAAACCTGGCCAATTACCAGGCTTTGAGGGAAAATGTTCAGTTGGCGAATGAAGTGTACGAAGTGGTGCAGTTGCAGTACAAATCGGGTATCAAAACATACCTGGAAGTGATTGCATCTGAAACCGACCTGCGTACATCGCAGATAAATTATTTTAATGCCTTATATCAATTGCTGGCGAGTAAGATCGATGCTCAGAAGGCATTAGGTCAGATAACGGCTAATTGATATCACCATACAAGATCAACTACATGAATAAAATGTCAAACGCTTTCTCCAACCGAAATTTGGTCGTTTTGGGTTCGGTAATCCTGGCCGGTATGTTATTTGCATCCTGCGGCAATAAAAAGCAGGCTGCACAAGGGCCACCGCCGCCCGTACCCGTAACCGTAGATACGGTGAAGGAAACAGATGCAGCTTACTACGATGAATATCCCGGAACCGTGGTGGCACTCAACGAAGTGAAACTAACGTCGCAGGTTAGCGGCTATGTGACCGGTGTATATTTTAATGATGGCGATAAAGTGAGCAAGGGACAGAAGCTCTATTCCATCGATGCACAGGTGTATGCGGCCAATTACCAGCAGGCACAGGCCAACCTGGAAGTGGTTGAAAGTAACCTGAACAAGGCACAGAAAGATGCCGACCGTTATCATGAACTCGATAAGCATGAAGCGATATCGAAGCAACAGGTTGATTATGCCGATGCATCTTTGCAAGCAGCCAAAAAGCAATTGGCGGCAGCCAGGGCCAATGTGAACGCTGTATCTTCCAATGTGAAATTTGCCAGCATTTATGCGCCTTTCAGTGGAACCATCGGGATATCGCAGGTTAAAGTCGGAACGGCTGTTGTGGCAGGGCAAAGTTTACTCAACACCGTCTCAACCGACAATCCCATTGCAGTAGATTTTGCCATCGGGCAGAAGGATATTTACCGTTTCAGTAAACTACAACAGGAACCCGTAAACGCTAAGGATTCAGTTTTTCGCATTGCATTTGGCACCGACATTTATCCGTATCCAGGCAAGATCAACCTGGTAGACAGGGCAGTTGATCCACAAACCGGCACCATCAAAACAAGGCTCGAATTCCCAAACCAACAGAACCTGCTAAAAGCGGGAATGAATACTACGGTGAAAGTGTTAAGTAATTCATCCGAAAAATCGAAGATCATTCCTTACAAAGCCATCGTTGAACAACTAGGTGAATTTTTTGTGTATGTGTTGGGTGATAGCAATAAGGTAAGTCAACGTAAAGTGCAAACAGGCAAACAGCTAGGCCAGTACATCATCATTAAGGATGGCCTGGAGTCTGGTGAAAAGATCATCACAGAAGGAGTACAATCGCTTCGGGAAGGTTCTGTAGTGAATACAGCCCCCGCAAAGAAACCAGGCGAAGAAGCGCCTAAAAAATAATGCCAACCGGCCCGTTCATTTCATTAATGCGCAAACATGATAGCTGAAACATTTATAAAAAGGCCCATCACCGCCATCGTTGTATCCATCGTGATCGTGCTGGTGGGCATCATTGCACTTTCCATATTACCGGTTGCGCAATATCCGGATATTACTCCTCCAACCGTTACCATCACCGGTAATTTCACCGGCGCTGATGCGCAAACGGTTGAGCAAACAACCACTACGGCCATTGAAACCCAGGTGAATGGAGTGCCGGGGATGTCGTACATATCAAGCAACAGTACTTCGAGCGGGCAAAGCAGCATCAATGTAACCTTTGAAGTAGGTACCAATGTGAACATTGCTGCGCTGGATGTACAGAACCGTGTTAGTGTTGCACAACCATCGTTACCGGATGCGGTAAAGCGGTTAGGTTTAACCGTTAGGAAGCGTAATCCCAGCATCATGGTGGCGCTGGCCTTCTATTCTCCAAACGGAACTCATGATGCCACGTTCATTGGCAATTATGTAAATATATATATGAAGGATGCCCTGCAAAGGGTGAAAGGAGTAGGAGACATTGTTTCAAGGGCAGATGATTTTGGGATGCGGGTATGGTTTAATCCCGAGAAACTTGCATCACTCAACATGACCCCATCGGATGTGATCGCCGCATTGTCGGAACAGAACCTGCAGGTAGCTGCCGGAACAGTAGGTGGTAACCCGCAACCTTATGTGCAAAATTTCGAGTACAGTGTACTTACCAACAGTCGCATCAATACAAAAGAACAGTTTGAAAATATCATCGTTCGAACAGTACCGGCTACGGGCAGTATTGTTTACCTTAAGGACATCGCCAGGGTCGAGCTTGGTAAATTTGATTATTCCGGGAATGCATTTGTAAATGGCAAGCCCGCAGCCTTCCTCCTGTTGTACCAGGCTCCCGGTGCCAATGCCATTGAAACCTTTGCCGGGGTGAACAAGGCGCTGGATAACCTGAAGAAAAATTTTCCGAAAGATATCGACTACGTGATGCCGTTAGAAACGGTTACCGTAGTAAAAGTATCTATTGAAGAAGTGTTGCACACGCTGCTGGAAGCCCTGGCCCTCGTAGTATTTGTGGTATACCTTTTCCTGCAGAACTGGAGGGCTACATTGATCCCGGTACTGGCAATCCCTGTATCATTGATTGGTACTTTTATCTTTTTTATTCCTTTTGGTTTTACGATCAATACGCTTACTTTATTCGCCTTTGTACTGGCCATCGGTATCGTGGTAGATGATGCCATCGTGGTAGTAGAAGCGGTGCAGCACAATATCGATCATTATAAAATGTCGGCGAAGGATGCTACCCGCAAGGCCATGAAGGATATCTCCGGGCCGGTGATCGCCATCGCACTGATATTGGCTGCAGTATTTGTACCAGTTGGATTTATCCCCGGTATCGTGGGTCGTTTATACCAGCAGTTCGCCATTACCATTGCCGTATCAGTGATCATTTCTGCCTTCGTGGCGTTATCGCTCACCCCGGCATTGTGTTCCATCATGCTGAAACCTTCTAAAGATAAAGACGCAAAGAAAAATATATTGGAGAAATTTTTCGCTGGCTTCAACCGTTGGTTTGGAAAATTAAATACTTCGTATACTCATGCTGTTCGTAAATGGATCAAAGGATCGGTTTATGTATTGGTAATGCTGGTAGTATTGTTCGTTGGACTCTTCTTTCTCTTTAAGAACAAACCTTCCGGTTTCATTCCTACAGAAGATGAGGGCCGTTTATTTGTAACATATGAAATGCCCGAAGCCACTTCTACAACCCGCAGTGTGGCCATGCTGAAAGATATCATGGGGCGTATACGTAAAATACCCGAAGTTAAAACGGTGGGCGGATTAGCAGGATTGAACATCATCAGTTTTTCCAACAAATCGAATGTAGGAACCTTATTCGTGATGCTGAAACCATGGAGTGAGCGCAAGGGAGAAGCACACCATGTAAAAGCGGTAATTGCACAGATTCAAAAAGCCACATCAGATATCAAAGAGGCGAGGGTACTGGCCATTTCGCCGCCGGCCATTCCGGGGCTTGGACAAACCGCCGGCTTTACTTTTGAATTACAACAAACCACGAGTACTGATAATGTGCAGCAGTTTGAACAGGTGTCTAAAAAATTCCTGTCAGCATTAAATCAACGTCCGGAGATCGGAATGGCTTATAGTTTCTTCAACGCCCGAACACCTAGTTACCAGGTGGATGTGAATCGTGAGCAGGCAAAGAAATTAGGCGTTTCGCTGGTGGATATCTACAGTACGATGTCAACCTTATTGGGTAGCAGTTATGTGAATGACTTTAACCTGTATGGACGAAACTTCCGCGTAATGGCGCAGGCCGACAGTAGTTATCGTTCTTCGATTGATAACCTGGGTAAATATTATGTACGAAACAGCCAGGGCAGTATGATTCCATTGTCAACATTGGTTACCACGAAAGTGGTGGAAAGCCCGGCGTTGATATCGCATTTTAATGTATACAGATCCATAGAGATCAATGGGACGGCCAAGCCTGGTTATAGCAGCGGGCAGGCCATTAAAGCCTTGCAGGAAGTAGCAGCGCAGAGCCTGCCGGTAGGATATGGATATGAGTTTGCAGGATTGAGTGCAGAAGAGATTAAAGCAGGTGACAGCACCCTGATGATCTTTGCCATTTCATTGATCTTCGTATTCCTTTTCCTTGCGGCCTTATATGAAAGCTGGAGCATTCCTTTTTCAGTATTATTTGCGGTGCCTATTGGTGCATTGGGTTCGATCATCACGTTAACCTTGTTGCCCAACCTTACGAATAATATTTATGCACAGATCGGGCTGATTACGCTTATTGGTCTTGCTGCCAAGAACGCGATCCTGATCGTGGAGTTTGCCAAAGAACGGGTTGATAGTGGCATGGCGGTATTACAAGCTACCCTGGAAGCCGTTAGTTTACGTTTACGCCCAATCGTTATGACGTCGTTGGCCTTTATCCTGGGAGTTTTACCACTTGCTTTTGCCAGTGGGGCTGCTGCAGAATCACGTAAAACGATTGGGTGGACGGTTTTTGGCGGCATGCTGGCGGCCACCACACTGGCCATATTCGTGGTGCCGGTTTTGTTTGTACTGATTTCGAAACTGACCGGTTCAAAAAAGAAGCATCTAACAGAACCGCATCATGACGGGGAAACGCCTCATTCTGTTTAACCGGTAAAATAATTGGAGCAATTGCAATACCTTGCAGGCCAGAAAATAACTTTTTATGTTTGCCAGACTGATGTTTTACGTAGGAATTCTCGCTTGCCTGGGCATCGTCATGGCCTGTTTCCTTCCCTGGGCGCATTACAATAATATCAATGAAACTTTTACCGGGTTTCATGTGAGCCGTTTTGTAACGGGAAATTATTATGGCAGGGCAGGGTATATCATCTGCATTTTTAGTGGCATCATCCTGTTGCTTTCTTTTGTTCCGAAATTATGGGCCAAGCGAACCAATCTTTTTTTCACAGCGATCCTGTTTGCCTATTGCATTCGTACATACATCATCTTCACCAGTTCATTGTTTGAAGGGGAAGTAGAAAAGCGTGCTGGTATTTACCTGGTGGTAATATTATCCTTCATAATGTTGCTGGCTTCTTTGTTCCCGGGCAAATATAAAAAAGCCGGGAATTGAACTTTTTACGATTCGATTCTCCGGCATTTATTTGAACTGCCCAACGGGCAATATATTTTATTTCTTCACTTCCTTACTCCAGGCATCCTTTAAGGTAACCGTGCGGTTGAATACCAGTTTACCGTGTGTTGAATCTTTATCCAGGCAAAAATATCCTTTACGGATGAACTGGTAACGATCATCCATACCTGCTTTTAACAGGGAAGATTCGATAATAGCATCTTTGATCACTACCAGTGATTCGGGATTGAGGAATTCTTTAAAATCACCTTCTTCAGCTGCAGGGTTTTCAACTTTAAACAAGCGGTCATATAACCTCACTTCAGCAGTAGCTGCATTGGCTGCATGAACCCAGTGTATGGTGCCTTTTACTTGTATATTACTATTTTCTTCTCCGCTACGGGTGCCAGGAATATAGCGGCAATGAATTTCTGTAACCTGTCCATCAGCATCTTTCACAAAACTGTCGCATTCAACAATATAAGCACTCTTCAAACGTACCATTGCACCCGGTGCCAGCCTGAACCATTTTTTGGCAGGTACTTCCATGAAATCTTCTCTTTCAATCCAAAGCTCTTTCCCAAAAGAAAGCGTACGGGTTCCCATAGATTCATCGGGGCCGTTCTCACTGGTGAGTTCTTCTGTAACAGTTTCATCGTAATTGTCGATCACGAGTTTAACGGGATCAAGTACTGCCATCACCCGCAGGGCTGTTTTATTGAGTTCTTCCCGCAGGCAGAATTCGAGCAGGCTGAGGTCGATGAAATTTTCTCTTTTGGCCACGCCGATCTTATCACAAAATGTGCGGATGCTTCCCGGCGTATATCCTTTCCTGCGAAAGCCGCTGAGAGTAGGCATTCGGGGATCATCCCAGCCATTCACATGATTTTCGTTTACAAGCTGCAGCAATTTGCGTTTACTCATCACCGTATAGGTCATGTTCAGGCGGGCAAACTCGTATTGATGGGAAGGGAATATTTCCAGTTTTTCGATGAACCAGTCGTAAAGTTCCCGGTGTGGTATGAATTCAAGTGTACAAATAGAATGCGTGATCTGTTCGATGCTGTCGCTTTGCCCGTGCGCAAAATCGTACATGGGATAGATACACCATTTATCGCCGGTGCGATGGTGATGCGCATGTTTGATGCGGTAAATGATGGGATCCCGCATGAGCATATTCGTTGAAGACATGTCGATCTTTGCCCGCAATACTTTTTCGCCATCTTTATATTTGCCTTCCTTCATTTCGGAAAATAAACGAAGATTTTCTTCTATGCTGCGGCTACGAAATGGACTGTCCTTTCCAGGTTCTGTAGGGGTTCCTTTGAGAGCTGCAATTTCTTCAGATTGGCTATCGTCTACATAGGCCAGTCCTTTTTCGATGAGCTTAACAGCATATTGGTAAAGCGTATCAAAATAATCAGATGCATACAATTCATTCGACCAGTTGAAACCGAGCCAGCGAATATCATCCTTAATGCTTTCTACATATTCGGTATCTTCTGTTACCGGGTTGGTATCATCGAAACGAAGGTTGGTGCTGCCGCCATATTTGGCAGCAAGTCCGAAATTCAGGCAGATGCTTTTCGAGTGACCGATGTGCAGGTAACCATTGGGTTCTGGTGGAAAACGGGTGATGATGGATTTGTATTTCCCGGCAGCCAGGTCTGCTTCAACAATCTCTTCAATAAAATGAAGGCTTTTTTCTTCGCTCATAAACGTTATTAAACGGCAAATTTACGGTTTTCGGGATGGAATTCTGCAGCTGTTTTAAACGTCGTTTCCTGTTGGGTAAAGCAAATGTTATTGTACCGGCCTCACACTAATTTGATTTACTTTAGCAGGGTCAATTCACTTAACTATTTCACATGAAGAAATTAATCTTACGCATCGCATTATCCGCTATACTGATCACAGGGTCGGCTGGTTTATTATTCGGATGGGGAACCTTCGGTCACCAGCACATCAATCATGCTGCCGTGTTTGCGCTGCCGGCAGAAATGCGTTTGTTCTTTTACAATCACATCGATTTTGTGACGGAAGAATCAACCGTACCTGATCTGCGCAAATACACATTGAACGACAAGGCGGAAAATCCCCGTCATTTTATCGATATTGAAGGATTTGAAAACACCCCAATCGACAGCATCCCCCGTACCATGAAACAGGCTACAGCGAGGTATGATGAAAAATTCCTGCAAAAGATGGGCATTCTTCCCTGGTATATGCAGGAGATGATGGAAAAACTCACAAAGGCTTTTCGGGAAAAAAGAAAAACAGAGATACTGTTCCTGGCCGCCGACCTGGGGCATTATATCGGTGACGCCAACATGCCGTTGCATACTGCGCTTAACCATGACGGTCAGTTGACCAACCAGAAAGGCATTCACAGCTTCTGGGAAGCCCAGTTGCCCGAGTATTTCGGTAACGGGTACACGTTTAATGTGAATGAAGCAGTGTATTTGCCCGATGTTACTGCGGCTACCTGGGACATCATTAAACATTCAAACAGCCTGGCCGATACGTTATTGCTGATCGAACGGAATCTCCGGGCCAGTTTCCCGGCAGAGAAAATGTATAAGACAGATGATTCGGGTAAGGTGGTTAAAAATAAATTCGGACAAATGACCCGCAGCATGGAGTATGCAAAAGCGTATCACAGTGCTTTGGGAGGAATGGTGGAAAGCCAGATGCGGCATGCCATACAGGACCTGGCCAATTTCTGGTTCACGGCCTGGGTGAATGCCGGAAGACCTGACCTGGGTGAATTAGACCCGGCAGAACTTACTCAACGCAACCGCAAGAATTATAAGAAAGATCTGAAGATGTACCAGAAAGGAAAGTTGTTTGGATTTAAGATCGAGAATGAATACAGTAGGTAATTATTAATTATTAATTAATAATTAATAATTGGGGATGCATCTAATAAAAAAGCTCCATAGATTTCTATGGAGCTTTTTATATCTAATAATATCTTTAGTCAGCTCTTCCCATTTTTCGGAGGTAGGAAGAATGCGACAGGATTGCGTGCCTCATCTTTTTATATTCGATGTATTTCACATTAAATTCATCGCAGGTTTTTTTAATGATCTTGCTGATCTCCGGGTAGTGAATATGCGAAATTTTAGGAAACAGGTGATGTTCGATCTGGAAGTTCAACCCGCCTACAAGCCATGAGATCAATCTATTCTTTGTAGCAAAATTTGCAGTGGTTTGAATCTGGTGAATGGCCCATTCGTTTTCAATAATCTTTGTATCGGCTGCTGGTACAGGGAAAGCGGTTTCTTCTACTGTATGTGCAAGCTGGAATACAATGCTCAATACAAATCCTGCAAACAGGGTAAGTACAAGGAATCCAACAAGCCAGCTCAGGAATCCAACCATGTAAATGGGCAATGCGATCATCATGAATGCATATCCAAGCTTGGCCGCCCAGAAAGCAAAATGGTCGAATGCACTCATTTTTTTAATGGGAACCGATCCTACTTTCTGGCGAAAATATTTTGTGTAATCTGAAACAAATAACCATACGATCAACAGCAGGGTGTACAATACCCAAACATAGATATGCTGAAAACGATGAATGGCATATTTCTTCTGGGTAGGGCACATGCGCAGCAATGGTTTGATCTCGATATCATCATCAATACCATCAATGTTTGTATAAGTATGATGAATGATGTTGTGCTTGTTGTTCCACATGATACCGCTGGCACCCAGCATATTTATGGAGAAGGTTGCCACCTTATTGAAGAATTTACTGTTGCTGAAACTGCCGTGTGATCCATCGTGCATCACGTTGAATCCAATGGCAGCTGTTAAACCACCCATGATAAGGCATTCTAAAATAGCCCACCAGGTAGGAGGGGTGAAGAATACCAGGTGTACATAACCTGCTACATAGATCAGGAAAAAGAATACCGCTTTAAAGTACAATGAAAAATTACCGGTACTGTTCTTCTTATTTTCTATAAAGTAGTTGTTGACCCTTCTTTTTAATTCCTGGTGAAAAGTAGAGCCCTGTAAGTTTTTGAATTTTGGGGTTGCCATAGCTTATTATTTACTAAAATTTTTATTAGGTGTTGTTTTTGATCAGCGCATCAAAATTACGCAGGCCGATTGTTTTGTCTGAAATGAATCCTTCCGCATATTCCACACCAATCATTTTTCCAAACATCTTGTATCGATATATTACACTTTCTAAGAAACCGGGTGTTGAAATATAGGTTTGCGGACCATCAACATCAGGATTGTGAAACTGTGTTTTGAAAGCCCTTATGGCTTCCAGTTTTTTTTCGAATACGGCTGATATGTCTACCACAAAATCCGGGGTTAGATACCTGTCCTGGATATAGTGCAAAACATATTTAGGTCTCCAGGCTTCCTGGGCCATACCCGCATCTGTTGTTTCAATTTTCTGTAGTCCGGATAAAAAAGCGGCATCAGAAACCAACCCTGCACTTCTGCCATGATCGGGATGCCTGTCTTCAGGGGCATTGCAAATGATGATCTCGGGTTTGTATTTCCGAATGGTACTGATAATTTTCAACTGGCTTTCAGGATCATTCTTAAAAAATCCATCTGCCAGTTTCAGGTTCTCCCTGATATCCACTCCAAGTATCGCAGCCGAATCTGCGGCTTCCTGTTTCCTCGTTTCTGCCGTGCCTCTTGTACCCAGTTCGCCTTCTGTAAGATCGATGATACCGGTTGTTTTGCCGTTCATTTTTTCTACCAGTAGTACACCTGAGCAACTCAATTCCACATCATCGGGGTGTACCCCAAATGCAAGCACGTCTATCTTCATACTATATCATCAAAATAATGATATGCAAGGTACATCATAAATGTCAAAAAAATACCTCAAACCGGGTAGGAAATCTGAATGTGGGGATTTGTGGATAAAGCGAAGGCCAGGTTGATTTTTAAGGCTATAACGACTGTGTCTTGTGGATATCGGTATAGCCGTACATCCGCTGCACTTCAAGCACCAGTCTTTCGATCACAAGATCATCCTTTTGGGCATCATAAGGCTGCTTTAAATTACTGTTAAAGAAAAAGGCAACGGTTTGATAAAACCTGGCAGTTAAGCCACCCTGGTATTCTTTAATGATTTCGTAGCAATTATTGCCGGTTTCGCGGTTGATGAGTTTCATCAGCACTTTACCCTGGTATACCGATAAATTGGTCAGTGGGGTCGTAAATTCTTTTTTCAATTCCTTTTCGCGGGAATTGATGTATTTCTTCCGGGCAGATCTCTCAGAAATACCTACCAGCTTAGCATTGATGTCATTCATTACAATACCGGCCCTCCGGGCATATGGATAAGTAACGTAAACCGCATTGCGAAGGCGGTTGTATTTGGCATTGGCTTTTTTCTGGGCCTCTGTCATATAACCATATACATACAGGTTTCCAAGTGTTTTCAATTCCATGGTGTCTCCGTTGAAAACAATGGCTTCGTGCACGATAGTATCATTCACTCCATACTGTGCTTTCAGTTCGTTATTCATGAACAAAAGCGCCATAAGGGCGAAGCATAATTGAATGATATGATGTTTCTTACGCAACATAATGGTAAATGTACAGCAAGCTTTTAGATAGTTAATACTGCAAAAAGCTTAAAGTAACCTTAAAATTGATGTTAATTTAACAGAATTGCCTTCTTCACGGTCAATTACACATAGTTCCAATTATATACGGAATTACAAGTATAGACGTTCAAACGCCGGATTCTGCTGCTTGTTTGAGCAAGGGAGCTATTTCTAGTTGGCTAAAAGGAACATATAGAAAATGGCCGCAGTTACAGCCGCCAGTAAGATGGCAGCCAGGATGCCCGACTGACCAGCTCTTTTAAGCATGCTCATGAACAGGCCCATTGACATGATGACCAGCCCGAACCAGACCAGGTTGATATATGGGAATACATAGGATTTCACGGTCACAAAATCGATCATCCGGTCAGATTCTTTGATGCCGATTTTCACGGTATTGCTATCCGATACCCCGGCAAACCTTACGAAAAGATTCTG